>Ga0307509_10001597_pt1 | contig 38064 bp, 42 predicted proteins | sample 10_EM_MG_FD_202245 | JGI IMG/M metagenome (GOLD analysis project Ga0307509, IMG submission 202245) | Populus trichocarpa ectomycorrhiza microbial communities from riparian zone in the Pacific Northwest, United States - 10_EM | ecosystem: Host-associated > Plants > Roots > Unclassified | place...
CTCGAGTTCTCGCACGATCGTGTGGTGGCGGTGGGGGGGGGTGTATTTTGGGAAAGTTGGGATGAATAGGTTATGCATGTCGGACTGACTGTCGAATGGGAGGGGAGGGAGCGCCAGGGGGGAAATAAGGGATGGAGGAGGAGGGTTGATAGTGTTTTGTATGCTTTCTTGCTGATGAGTTACAGTTGTTGATGTTGTTGTTGTTGAAAGGATGATGATACGGTAGAGCAGAGTATAATATCATGAAGTATAGTGCTGTATGTTGGCCACTCTACTGAGTTCTTCGAGTGCCCAGCCCGGTAGACCTTCCCTAGAATACCCTCTTCGCCGGCGGAGAGAGACGGGGCGTAAGTTCAGTTCCGTGAAATCATGACCACACATCACTCGCTCACTCGGCTCCCTCGGACAGCGTGTTACCCATAGTGCGTATCATACTTGACCGCCACCGAAGCAACAACACTCTCTAAAACAAAGGATCATGCCTCGGGGTATAGTCGCACAAGCCTCCCGGTTCAGCTCAGGGCAGACTTTGGCGCTTGCTTTCTTCATACAAAGGCAAGTAAAGGCGAAGTCAGCTTTGCTCGGTAAGGGCGCTTGGTTGCTGCTTACAAGCGCTGAACCCTGTGATACCTTTTTGCATCAGATACGATACTGTTCCAGTATGTAGTAGTACCGTAGGCGGTTCTGTTTAGGGTTTCTTTTTTTCACAGACTCTACTATTATATGTACCCCTTCCTCTCATACCCCTCTCATCCCCCCACCCCACCCCCCTCCGTGGATCATTTGTTCTGCGGATAGATGCGGTAGGTGCCGGTACGTACCGTACCTGGAAACACACTGTGCAACTCGACTCGAAGATATATCCCGAGGATGGGTAACCCCCTCCGTTAAGAAGGACAAGCCCCTACAGACAGGATACCGGTATCTCTCGTCCTAGCGTACGACCCGGTAGTCTACTAGTACTCTAACTTATAGGTTGGTATCATATCATACCCACAGATCAAGAGAAGGCTTCTTTCTTTTGCTCGAGTGCCGTAACTACTGTATCATATTTACTAGCACGGAGCAGGCATAATATCTACCGAAATCCAAGATATTAATAACACAAAAGATCTACTCGAATACAGTACTAGTACATTATTTTACCAAAGGCTTTTAAAACCATTCCTGCATTCATTCATTCATCCATTCACCGAATCCACAATAAATAGCCCACCAACACCACCGTCACCATCACCATCAACCTCTCCGGGGGGTAATCTAAAAAGGAAAAAAGGATAAATGTCTCAACACAGTGAAAAAAGTTCCCAAGTCCCCCCCCCCCTTTTCCCCCCCGAAATCTAATCCGTTACAATTACAAGCACTTTTTACCAAACCCTTCCTGCTGGAGATGAAATAAAACCCCACGATAAGGTTTTCCTCCTCCTCCTCCCCTCCAAGAGGATCAATAAAACAAAAGAAGGAAAAAACAGGCCGCACCTGCGCATCAAAGCCCAGGACGAACGCCGTGGAAAATAGATTCCCCGTCCTTGTTCCAACCTTGCTTACTTATGATACTTGCTTGCTCGCTCTGCTGTTTGATCAAGTAGCCTCGACTCTTATGTACGGCATGTAGTAAGTAACTCAGCTTAGCTTAGCTTAGCTTATGCGCCAGAAGCATTCCTGAGCTCTGAGACGCTGGCCTTAGAAGGAAGGAAGAAAGGCGGAAATGATAGTATTGGGAATGAATAGATGATGGGCAGTGAGATTTCCCAAGATTAGTCATCTGAATTATATTTCCCACATTGAGCTGCTAATTGCGAGTTCGATAATTTATGGGCGGAATGGTGATCCAAAGCCTTCTGCTCTGGTGTGCCCCGCCCCAGGCTATGCTATCGATTCACTCACTCACAAAACTTAAAGATGGGTGACAACCTAGGTGGATAGCTATTCTACTGTACACAGCAAGGTATTCAAGCGTACAAGCGGCGCGCCAGCAAATTTGAAAAGCAGGAGAGGGAGACAAAAAAATATGAAAAGAAAGAAAGAAACTGCTTTTTACAGCAAGGTTAAGCTTAATAGCAAGATTAAGAGACCCACCCAACTATTCCATCACTACTGTAGCAACACCACTTATGACCACCCATTAGCTGACCCCCCGTACTCGGTGGCGCCGCCAAACCCACCACCGAATGGTGTCCTCCCGCCTTGGTACGGGGTCTCGTAGCCGGCCCCACCGCCGCCCATTCCACCCATGGCATAATCCTGCCCGGGACTCCTGACACCGTCGCCAAATCCATCGCCGGCCTCATTCTTGTTACTGAAGGTCTCGATCACGGCAGCGAGTTTCTCCTGGAGGTATTTTATACCCTGCTGGAGGATCTCGTCCGGTGGAAGGGATCCAGCGGACTCGATATCGAGGTAGAAACGGGAGGGAACTGCGTCATAGTTAAAAGGCTCGCCCTCAATGGGGGGCTCCTCCCAGTCCGCATATTTAGATTTAGGCCTGTGTAATTCCCAGCAGGTCAGCACTAAACCAAGGCCACCGAAACAAAACTCGGTAAAGTTTGAGAAAGAAAAGAAAAGAGTCATACCATTCCTCCTTTGCATCTTCCTCATACCAGTAATCGATATGCCTGAGCTTATTCCAAGGGTCATATTCGAACCCAACGGCTGCCGTAGGAGCCCACTTAGCATGTTCCTTCGCAATTCCCTTTTTTGCGATACACTTCAACCGGAGCTCCTGCCCCTTGCGCAATTTGCAAATGATAGTCCCTTGTCCCTCAGGATCTAATCGCACCAATCCAAGATTAGACCACAATCTCCCCAACTCGTCCCTCCTCCATCCACTAATCAGATGGTTTCCCTTGGACAGAACACACCATTGATAACAGGACTGCCTAACTGTGCTCCCTCCGCAATGACCAAATCCCTCGCATATACCGTAACATTATCCTCACCAGTACACCTAGCATGCAACGACAGAGTGACCGAGCACCGCTCGCAGTATTGGTCACAGAAACAGTCGCGGGTGTAGATTAACTTGTCATCAATGTTTGTTGAGTCGAGCGGGACCATCCCAAGTCTATGGCAGAGGAACTCATCCGGAATGACGGAGGTGTTTGTCTGAATCTCCACAATGTCGATTGCTAAATCAAGAAACCCATTAATGTTAGTCTCCAAGCGCACGAAGGAACTGATGGATAGTGACTTGTTCAATAAACCTACCAATTGTGGGAATCTCTGCGAGCATGATACGGCGAAGAGCATTTGCGAAACTGCGAGGGTCCGGGTCGGTTGGTTAGCATCGGGCAGGCGGAAAAGCAAGAGCGGAAACAAAGGGAAAAGGAATACGGAGAAGAAAAGAAGAGGAAATGTACGCCAGATCGCAGTTAGAAAGTACTATCTGTGCGTGCCTGCTGTCCGCCTCCTTGATGGTAATTTGAGCTTTGCGAACGCACCAAATTAGCCACCGACGGTACGAACACAAACCCACCCTGGCATCGCGGAAAGAACTCAGAATAACATACGTCCGCGATCAGAACCGTAGATAGTATCATAGTCATCCATGCCGATTACCCAGTTATACAGGGTATTAAAAAAAAGAAAACAAGCCTTGTGTTGTTTAGTTAGTGGTTAAGTGACGATGATAAAGACGGTCGTTGTGTGTGGTTGGACGAGCACGAGGTGTTTGTCCAGATTGCCCAAGCTCTTGGCTAAGGTACAGCTAAGTTGGGCCGGTCCAAATTTCTGAGGCGGCTTAAAAAAAAAAAGGACCTCCCAAACAACTGCCAAGCCATCCGTTGAGGATAGACTATCCCTAACCCTGTCAACCCCATTCAATCACAAAAAATCACACGTAGATCTTGGCGTGCAACAACGACTGTTTTATTTTACTTTTTTCACAAAGAAGCAATTATCATAAAACCCTTTTTTTCCTGAGGAGGGGGCCAATAAGATGCGACGTAGATCTTGCGTCATTAAAAACAGGGACAAGAAAAAAGGAAATATTGTAGGATAAATGAATTAGGGAAGGAGAGGGAAAAAGAAAAGAAGGGAAGAGAAGAGAAATAGAGCAAAACACCAGATTCGGGCTCTGACGATGCGTGGCTCTACTAGCGAGCGACATGACCGACCAGGCCAGTTGGTTGTCAATGTCATATCATTACGATGGGACAAGCTATTAGAACGAAGCGGAGGAGGAGGTGGTAGCGATCCGATGATTTGATTCAGGAAAAGGGGCCCGCCCGACATAGCAAAAGTCAGCCCAGCACGGGGGGGGGGACAATTTCTTCCTTCCGACCGACCCCGACCACCACCAGCAATGTCCTCCCGAAGGATTCCGCAATCAAACTCCGCCAGATCATATCAGACAGTTTGTCAGTCCAACCATACCCACAGAAGCTTCCCCACCCACCCCGACCTCTCCGACCTCTCCCGCCCCCAGATGTTGAGGACAAGAACGTTTATTGTGACTTTATGAGTTATGAGCACACGTCCGGGTTGGCCAGTTCAGCACACCCCCCAACGTTTTAACTTATTACAGTATTACTCGTACCTGTTGTACCAGGTAAGAAGTGCCCAAAAACAGGGATTGAAGAAATATAGCAAAAAATCTGTGCGCATCTAAGCGTCCATACAAAACATATATCCCCTGTTCCATGCATTGAATCTGTAACCTGCCTTATTGGAACGAAGTAATGGGCTGTCGGGGCGTATTAACACAATCTACAGCTTTCCCACTGAGCCCATAATGGGGCTGTAGCAGTGCCGGCAGGGTAGGCTACGTTACCCACTTTAGTGATCGATCCTTTGCGGGCTTTGTCGGTCTCGATCTTTATAAACTTACTTACCTACCTGCCTACCCAGGCTATGCGTACTTGTACATTACCTCTTCACTTGCTGCGAAACGCAGCCTTGTATTGATACGGCACTGTACTGTACAAGAATGGGGATGATCAAGTTTATTTGCTTTTAAAATCGGCCATTATAGCGCATAGATCCCTGCAGAGAGTCGGATCATGGAGCCTCACTCGGTAGCCATTGTCTTCCCTCAATACTCTCTAGGAGTAACTGGCTAGGCATACCTCGCGCGGCACCTCTAGGGCTAGAGAAGCACCACTTGTGCCATGCTCGCAGCCTAGCCCGCGAGCATGTATGTCACCAGAGAGAGAGGAAACAAGGCGCGACATTTATTCAACGCTCACGGTTATGCTTTGCATCCCCAAAATCTGGAATAATTAGTGCTCTTGATAGCTGGTTCGGAGAGATTTCATTTCCGTTCAGCCTATCACAGAAATTAAATTGTCAAGTAATGGTATATGCACTACGAAGCAATCCACTACTTCCTTGCGGTGATCGGGAAGTTTTAATTCATCCAAACGATACTCCGATTAGCATCCCAAATCCCTCTAAAGTCTCCTACTTTGGCACGCAGTATTATAAGAGAATCCTATTATCAGTGGTCTTGAGGTCGTGACAGTGGCCACCTGAGAAGGGTGTACAATCGCATTTTGGAGACCCCGAGAGCTGGCCAATCTATCATTGGGTACAATCTCAAAGACGATACAACAATTGACTTTACAAACTGTCACATCCGCTTTGTTCTCACACAATGGACAGAACCATTGACTTCGCAACATCCGGACCAACTGTAGCTAAGACTTCCATACCTACGTCTATGTAGGCAGCTAGATCTAACTCCTCGAGTTCCTAGGATAAATTGCGATTAGATACTGTAAAGTCTGGGCCAAGTGAGAAACTTTACCTTTGCAGTTATCTCGGAGTCTCCCAACTGGAATTTGAGGTTTCGAGCATCAAAAGCCTCGATTTCTCGCTTTGTCATTACCCCAGGCATTTTCGTGCTGAAAACAAATCCTGGGGGGACATCTTCTTCGTCCTCTTCTTCTTCACTTTCATCTTGATCTTCCTTAATCATGTTCTCCAATGGAGTCGAGCCAGGGGCCTCCTCAGGAAAGTCGTCCTTTTCCGTAACACCATGTGAGCGGATTGTTGACGCTCCAACATACCCATGCTTGTCCAACAATCCCTCCAACTTTTCATCGAATAAATTCCAAGCATATGTCTCTGGATCTAGGAGATGGCACGGACCATACTCCCTCTTGTACCACATTTTAGGGCAACTATGAATGTAGAAGCCTAGGTTGCAAATCAAATCAGTGTCTGGGGCATAGATTTTAAATCAGGGCAAATGAGGCGATATATACCCATGTAGTAGTACTGGTAACCTCCCTCTCTGGCCAGGGCGGCCTCCCGACAAGCGCTCAATTTCCCAAAGCCCCATGCACGATAGTCTTCGTGATACATGAAATACACACCGCTTACGCAGTGCGGGAGCAAATCCAAAACACCCATCGCAACCAACCGACCATCAACGCGATAACATTGATGATAGGATCCCAGCCTCATCCCAGAAGGTGTGGTAGTGCTCCCGAGCGGTGATTTGCAGAGAAAGCTCGTGAAACCACTTCGAGTGATTTGCCAGGGAGGGTCATTATGGACGGTTCGTTGGTAATTCTCGTATAATTCATATCTCCAAATAATGTTAGAAATGAGGAAATGGAGTAAAAGCAAATAGAAGCACATAGAAGGAAGGAATGATAAGGCTGGCAGGGGGCGGGCCAGCATGATCCAACCCCGCGTGCAAGAAACAGCTCGACACTCACTTCTCCTCGGTAAACACCGTTGACTCTAGTTTGACCTCGAATTTGTGGGCGGGCTCCGGGGGAATTCTTTTCAACCCCTGAAGGGTGGAATATTCTGGTCCATGCACAGTCTCAATGAGGTTAAATTCTGATTGTTGCCTCCTTTTTTCCCTGCATATGGATAAATTGGTCTGTCAGCAGACATAAAAGTAAAATGTATCGGACGAAATCAAGATACATAGAGCTCTTTATTTGAATACGGTATCGTTCTTTCAACATACTCTTTAGACTTTGGATATCTCTTCGCACATTCTTGAATATAACTTTCGCCGAGGATATATCTCGACCATTTATGAAGAGTTTGGCGCTGGTCCCTGGAAGTCTTGATTGTGGTAGCGTCTACCCTGCAACAACCAGTCTCGTTAAGAATCCTACATACAACGCAAGCATCGTACGAATTGGGTTTCGGAAATAGGGCCGTTTTCCTGCATCCCAATGATAACTTACCGAATGGTATATTGTGGACAACAACTAAGCGTCATATGCGGCTTATACAACAAAGTACCGCTCCTACGGGAATAAACATCACTTTTCATCAGTAACATGTTCGGGATAGGTTGGAGTTTGCTTCACAATCCTTTACAGGTAACATGAAAGCAAAGATTGGGAATCCCCCCACCGTCTCCAGCCACGGTCAAGAAGTATTTGGTAATCGGTAACAGTCAAATCATAAGACCTAAGGTAGAAGGAGCAGCCTGGGGAGCTTGTCAATTCAGCCCATTCTCACACTGAACCAAACACTTTATAACAGCGAGAGCCGCAAGGGTGCTGGACATTTGCGGCAAGGGACGAAGTGGGGAGGTGGGGTTGTGAGAAGCGTGGGAGGGATCACTACTTGTGGACTTCGTGCAGTAGCCGCATCTACCATTTCTTGTAGAGCCTAAGAGAAGAAGCGGGAACGACAACTGTAAGCCAAACAACTATTATCGACCGCAAGAGGCACGGGGTAGAACGATTCGACAAGAGCAGAGAATATTTACACACCCATGTACGAGATGAGGGTAACAGAATTGTGTGTGTCGTTTGACATTGCATACGCTGGTGCCTTTCACTGCGGAGTGGGGGGGCCTGGCTTCCGATTTGTCGCGGGGGACTGGACGTAAATCAACTGGATTGGATAAGAGTGTAGGCGGGTGCAATTTTTGAGAGGGGTGACTTAAAAGAGATGGAGCTGGGGAGGGACAAACAAGTCAAAATCGGCAGAGACAGCAGGATATTTGCAAAAAACAGGTCAGTCAAAAGTGAGCTGCGGGATGAGTAAGAGGGAGAAGATGAGGAGTGTGAGTGGGAAGAGAAAGAGGGTGGTGAGGAAGAGAGTGGGAGAGATTATAATCCCACCAGAAAGGCTGGTTGCCCAGATGACGAATGATATGAGGAATCTAATAATATTATACAGACGACAAGACGTATCGTACAGTACTCGAGTACATACCCTCCTCCTGCACGAAGAGGGAGAGGATAATGATGAGATAAATAACAAAAGAAGATAGGAGGGCCTCTGCTGTTTTGTACCGTACTCTGCTGCGAGGTATCGAGGTAGAGAAGGGAAGTGAAGGGGGAAAGAAGAAAAGAAGGGGGAGAAAAAGGAAAACAAGCAAGAGACAGCTGAGGATAGATGTTTACAGGCTGGATGTAGGATATGATTGTAGGGTATGTAGGATTAGGTATGGGGATCGAAATGAGGCTTTGCACAATCATGAGAGTAATTATCATGAGCTTCTACAAATATAAACCATTACACTTCGCACGTTTTGCAACCCTCAGCTGTCATCCCAACCACCCATGTACTGTGCTGCCTTCTTTCTCACTACTACCTTGAGGCGAAGATTCTCCCCAGTCTCCGAATTTTTGTCGAATCGGTAGCCTTGTTATCTCAAGTCCTCCAAGAAAGGCAACACCCAAAAGACAAAATTAGCCTGTTACATACACAGGAGTATGTTACAGTACACATCCAACACGCATGTGTACAAAAGCCTATTGTATTATACACAAAGCACACGGACAGGATCCAATTTCCCCAGAGGAAGCAGGATATATTGGTTGGCGGGCTGTGGCGCCGGGGCAGTGTGGTGTGGAATGGAGGTAGAAAAGCTTCTCTCTCTCTCGGTGCTTTTATGATATCAGGGGACGAGATTACACTGAGGACAGGAAAAAACAAAGAAACAAATTTCTCTAATGTCTTGACGTTGCTGCGTCGCGTGGCCCCGTTCGTTGAACGAAGAACTAAAGAACTATCGCTGTTCACCCCGCCATGCCCCTCGCCTTCGTATGGTAGATAGACTTAGCTTAGTTGCCCCTCTTTCTCTCGCATCACCACTCCGAATTCGTTTGCCTCCCAACTCCCAACACATCCATGATCAATCCACTTTCGTTCTGTCCGTCCCTTTCACACACTCACTTCCTCCCTCGAGCCTCCTTCCCACCACCCCTGTATATTTTGCTCCCATTACTTGTACATGAGCCCCCATTCCAACCATTTTTCTGCCTGTTGCTCTCATCATCGCTCGTTCCTCCTGTGGAGGAGTCTAATCGGGAGTTGATGCCTAGGTTCACCCCTTACGGGTGCGTGAACGGCGGTGAAATAATGAAAGCAGTTCCGGTCACTTTTACTGACCATACGGCTACGGATCCCTGAATTCCAGAGAAGTGAAGCGATCTTGGTTCCTTATTTCGTTGAGATCGGGTGTTCACCCAGAGTTAGTTACCCCATCTCTGCAGGAAGGGAGTATCTCGTGGTTGTACACTCAAAAGAAGGCTAGGAGGGGATTACAGGATAGAAGGATAAATAAATAAATAAATAAATATATAAATAAAAACCAAGAAAAGAAAAGAAAAGAGAGAGAGAGAGACACCCCCCCCCCGGGCGAGGAAGAGAGCAAAGTAGGAGTCAAAGAGAGACAACATGTGGATGTTCGTTTTGTTGTCAAGATTTAAAGTTGCACACATGTCCCTTCCCCATATATAAAACCGAAAGGTACCTTTCCTCCTCCCTTCAGTCACCACCCAACACCAAGGATCACTTTCTCAGGAAAGAACCTTTTACCCCCGTCCAATACTCTTCTCGGCTCGTTCCCCTTTCCATCAGACAACTGGACCGAATTTTCCTATATAAACTAACACACCGCTTCGTGCTGGCTTTTGTCAATTTGTTGTGTTTCCAGGCCTTGCTGTATCATACCGCACCTCCACATACCCGTTCCACCGGAAACCTGTTCTTGTTTGCTTAAGCTTTCATACCCTCTCCGAGACAAGCCTCCCTTTCCCTCTCCATCTCCACAGACCAACAGCCCTTAGCAAACCCGGCACGAAAACTGTGAAGTCCCGCCAGAAAAGGACAACATCCCGCCTCCTAACCTCAAAAAAATCTTTCGCCTCCTTCTGTTCTCTCTTCTCTTCTGCGTTCAATAAATACCTCTACCGGTAATTGAGAGCCACATACAACTGAAATGGCTCAAAGTCGATCGATGGAGGTCGGTTCTTGTTCAAGAAACTTTATTGCTCCCCATGTGCATATACTGAGAAACAGCATTTCAGGCCCGCGTTGGGAGAGTCAAGCAACGTATGTAGTATTTTCAACGCTTTTTCCATCAATTGCGCTCAACTTCCCCCTTTGTGTCTCCGTTACCCCATCGCAATAAGGTGGTTTCCCGGCTCATAGTATTCACTGCTGTTAGGATACGCATCCGACGGATCTCGCCTCGTGGCTGGAGTCGTGGCAATATCTATCGATAGACGAAAGGTTCTTGTTGTTGAATCAACAAACCGTGACAATCACTGGGTCTTGCCTAAGGGCGGCTACGAAACTGATGAACCAACTCCGGAGGACGCCGCCACTCGTGAGTAAATCCTATTCCTACCTTTCTTTTTCCTTTCCTTGCATAATAGTTTCCTCCCAACAAAGCCCAACCACGTTTGCTCTTTTTTTTTTGGTCACAATTGTGCTTTACAAGTGAACGTTGTTACACTACTTATTCAGTTCCTTCATTTCGACATTCTTTTATCAGTTCCCGAGCATTCGACTAATACCCATTTTTACAATCCATGATAGGCGAGGCATGGGAAGAAGCAGGAATAACGGGTAAAATAACCCGGAATCTTGGGGAAATTCGAGATCCAAGACCACAGGATGTCCTCGAAGCGGCAAAGACGAATAATAAAATCCCTCCCTGCACTATCTACTATTTCTTCGAGTTTAAGGTGGAGAAGGAGGAAACTCTCTGGCCTGAAATGCACAAGCGAAGACGAAGATGGATGACTTACGAGGAGGCTACTCGGTGCTTCAGAGAAATGGACAGACCAGAGCTGTTAGAGGCAATTGATAGAAGCAGCATCCTTCGGTAGTCGAGGGCTCATCCCAGCCATCTTCGGTTCCCAGAGATCTGTATGCATGTTTACGAGGTGCGACAGAACTAATTGGCCAATTGCACCCGAGGGGCTGGGATAAGGGGGTGGCACGGTAGTCCCTCTAACATTATTGGGAGACCTTTATCTCTTCTTCTTTTCTTTCTTTCTTTTATTCATTTTCTTGGCACAGCTTTCGTGGCCATTTTTCTCCTTTCCTGTCCTTTCATACATTACTCACTTTCTGTCGCTTTCCCTCTATCCACCACTCAGGCAACAGAATCCCGAATGTCCATAAGGTCATGATATAGACGGAAAGTGGTGTGTGTGTAACTTAAAAGTTTAGCGTGTCCCCTTTGCTTTTCTTCATTTGCTCTCCCACCATTAAACTGGCCTACCATCTACCCCCCTGCTCTGCTCTCCTATTCTTTCCTTCAGAGTCTTTGACTGAGGAGCCAGATGCTTAGATCAGGGGACACTTTAACCCTATAAACCACAAAAAATGTAGATGATTTCTTTCTTTTTCCACTTTTAATAAGGATAGATAGAACGCAAGTTAACTTAACCAATTCAACCAGCCGAAAACAGAGCTGAGAGCCAGGGAGGACAACGACTATCCCGACGGCCAAAGTTTTCAAATTCATAATCCCTACTCTATAACCCAATTAAGCTACGACCTTTAAAATCGTTAAAATCGGGAGATCCCGGCTCAATATACGAGTGATAATATGTGACACTGCCGCTGTCATCAAATAACCCATTGGCCACAACATCCCCAACTCGAGCTCTAACATAAGCCCTATATCAATACAGGCAGATGTTATGAGACACTCAGAGCACCCCAAGGCGCCCTAGCAGCGTAGGAGATTCGTCAAGGAGGGAAAGAAAATCAGTGAGGCAATGGTAAAGGATTGATTCCTTCACGCAAATTGTTACGAAAGATTTCGTTCTAATACACCAGAATAGCAGCTCCGGTTCATCGTCGCTACTGTTTCTCGTTCTTTGCGTCTAGGCTGTCTTGTGGTATTTGCAAGGCTCCGTAGTTCGCGTTTTGCCTATGTATATATGGTATGTACCGTTTACCTGCGACCGCCAGCACCTCTAGCGGTTTATATACGCCGTTATGTTTTCTTTTGCCCCAGGCACCTACGGTACAAAAGGACCCTTAGCCACCCCCCGCCTTCCTGGATGAATCTCACTTTTGCTTTGCTCAGATTATAACCAAGTGCCTTTCATTCATTCATATCTGCAAACAAATTCTACACAACAGGGGCGCAAAGGGAGGGCGGGAGGGAGGGAGGGAGGTGAAGAACCCGAGTAGTGGCGAATAGGGCCGTCCCCGTCCATCCAACCAAATGGCAAAATTAAAAAAAAAGAGGCTAACGAACGAGCTGGATATTATATTATATTGTATGATATGTATGATACCAACCTGAGTTTATGGAGTGATAAACAAAGAATGGTCAGGTTCGGTACCGTACTGTACGTGTATAAGAGGTATATATATATAACTTGAGTTGCATCATGGAAAGAAGCATTTTAGGTCAGGAATTTTGTTCATTCGTTCGACTCGTGTGGTGTGATGGGGATACAGGATTTTTCTCCCTCCTCCTCTGAGATCCCCCCCTTTTTTTCTTTTCCCCCCCACCCTTCGTGCCGAAAATACCAGTCCTGTGGGGATGGATATTGTCAGCACATAGAAGAAGTCAATAGGAGGAGGAGGAGGAGGGGGGGGGGGCGGGAATCAAACGTCTTATATATGATATACCTTGCTGACAATCTTTCAAGCTAAACCTCTACACCCCCACAGGCGCGCGGAGGCGGGGCAGCAAATACTCTAACAAAACCTCCACCCCCCCAGTCAGTTTTTCGAATAATAATAATAGCAGTAGTAGTGCGTTACCAGTGATACCGTTTCCCGGTATTGTACCTTGCAGCCGTATATAATAATCCACGGCAGGGTATCATACATACTAGTACATACATACATACATACCCCACCGCACTTATAAGATTTGATGTTAGGCTCATTAATTTTGTCGTCATTTTTCCATACGGGACCCCCCGCGCCGCGAAAAAAGGCGCTGGTTGATTAATCTAGCAATTCCTATAAGTGAATCCTGGATAAACTACTAGATCTCTAAAAGATTGGGAGATGGTTGGATACGGAAGAGTTTGAACATGAGACATTCAGCAGCGTGTGAGGAGGAGGAGGAGGAGGAGGAAGATATTCTTATCCGCAATGAGAGGTTATCGATTGTCTATTTTGAAAAACTTAAAATCCAGCTCTCTCTCTCTCTCTCTCTTTCCTTCCTTCCTCCTCTGCTCTGTAAGCTATGTGTAAACCATCTTCCATCCCCTTAGGTTCTATCATACTAAAGAGTTATCTTCCTCACATACACACACACATAATATATACCAGCTCAGGCACGGCATCGTACTATTAGTATCATACTATAACTCGAACACAAAAAGGAATACGCCAAGACGCCGTAATCAACCTCTCGGAGTATTACCGATATATATATATAATAAGAGGCGGCGCATTTTCATTTTCTCCTGCGCCCGGATCATATATTTCCGAATCACGCTCCATGACGCAAGTCCTTCCCCTCTGCTCCCCACATCCACACACACAAACGCAAGTAATCGTGTCACATGATCAGAACGACCGATCCAACTGGACCGCCGGTATGCATGTATGATACTCTATGATACGCTCACGTACCGAGTGATGCCCTATGAAGTGTATTTACGGAATGGGTTCCGCAACGATGCGGTCTCGGATCCGTGCGGACCACGTCCGCAGTGGGTTAAGTTACTGTAGGTTAGGTTGGCGCAGCACGGTGCAGTACAGCTTGCGTGCAGTGATGGCGGTTTGTGCTGCTGCTGCTGCTGTTCAAGGCTCAAGACTATCCTGAAACGAAGGTACAACAACAAAGGACGAGTAACATTCTGGTGCTTGGATATGCTCGGTAGGGGATCATGCAGATGCTTGTTGTTGTGGACTAATGCTGATTTTTTTATGCACTTTTTTGTGTCGTGTCTAATGCAAAAGGTGAATTTCTATGGGGTGAGGTTAAGGGGGAAGGTGGGAGGGGTGGAATGTCGAATGTATGATATCGTGTAAAATTCACTGCCTTGCATTATAATGCAGCGGAATGATAATGGTAATAGTAACAGTAGGGGGGGAAGGGGAAAGAGGGAAATGAAAGCCCTGACCATAATGAGTTGGCGAGTGAAACTTTTGAAGGGGGAAAAACTATTTACTGAATTGAAGGGCTAATGATGTACCGAACTAAGATGTATAGGAAAAAAAAAAAGGAAAAAAGCAGGAGGCTTGAAGAGCCAAAAGAAAAAGGAGAGGGAAGAAAAGAAAGGGTGGTTGAAACACCCTGAAAGACGCCCTCCCATCCATCTACCCCAGTTTAACAGTAGAACCCACAACCATTCCATCCGTCCATGTTAGGGATTTAATGCAAGCAAAAAAAGAAAAAAATTGAAAGAAAAAAATTGAAAGGAATCTAAGCGTCTTGAATAAGCTCAACAGGCGGCCTAGCAGTAGCGGTAGGTAGCGATACCGGAGCTACCGGCGAAACAGGACTCGCCTCGTCTCCGGAATCGGTGTAATCATCAACAGATATAGCGGGCATGTTCTCGCCATTCTCAGCTTCCTCTGGCTCAAATAGGACGACAGAGCTGGCGGACCTAGGACGGTAAATGGGCGATGCCCTCTCAGTCTCTGCGCCACTAGCACCATCCGCCCCGCTGTCTTTACCATTACTCTTAACAGCTTTCACCCAATCTAGCCGGGCGAGCGCCTGCGCCAAGTCCTCCGCGACGACGACGGCATTCGGCGGCCCCTCGTTGCGCATCTCCCAGCCGTGCGGGGGCGAGGGGGGGGGCGAGATGAAGAAGAGTTTTTTCGACTCCGGCGCTTGCAGGTGCTGGTCCACCGGCCGCACGGGTGTGTGCTCGCCGAAGTAGACGCGTGTGCGGTCACCCATGATCGCCTCACCGTCCAGAACCTGGCGCACGCTTATGGCATCCTCAGTCGTGTCGAAAGAGCACACGATCCGCCGGAAGGACTTTAGCGGGGACCAAGAGACCAGTGTTGCCGAGGACTCAATTACGTTGCGGAGTTGCTGCAGGTGGGTTGGGTTGAAGATTGAGGGATTTATGAGGTTCTGTCGTATACGTTAGATTTAGATGGGGTAGAGATTGGAAGGGGGGATTACGGTTATTAGTAGTGTGTTTGTGGGGGTTGCTGGCTGGGTGAGTGGTGGAATGGCGGAGAGGTCAAGCGTTAGGTGTGAGCCACGAGATGATGCTCTAGATCTGTTTGGTGTAGATAGAGGGGATGCGGCGGGTGATAGTTTTGGAGACTCCATTGTTTGAATTGGCCTTTGTTTGTTTTTTTTGTTTTGTTTGGTGAGGGTGTGAATGAGATGTTGCGGTTGTGAAGGTTGAAGAAGGAAGTTGTTGGTGAGGAGTGGGGAGGGTTAGTTAGTTAAGTAGCGGTGATATGGATGCACTGCCTGTGGAGAATCAAGACCGGTGTATTATCGCAGCAAACTTTTTCCGTTCCTTTTTTGGCTGATGCGGATGAATAACGACGGAACTGCCAACAGCGAAAAATGGATCTCTTATATAATAGATGTGGTGGTTGGTGGCGGAGAGATCAGGTTGAGAGAGCTCGTGTGGGTTAATGTGGCGTGCAGGGATAAATGGAAAAAGGTAAAGGTCCAACCAAGACTCAGCCAGCGAAGACAAAGAGGCGAACCCTTTGCGTCCCGCGCTAGCTATGTTTCACTCCCGTAGCCCCCAAGCCTTTGCCCTGCCTGGAAGGGGGTTTCTGGCCCTGTCATTCGGTCACTGTCTCCGCAAAAAAATTCAGGACGGAAGGACGGGGCATCTCACCACTCACGTGCAACCAGAAGTCTCGAGAGGAGCAACGCCCCCTCCCCCAGACAGGAAGAAAGATTGGTCATGCAGTCAGTGGCAGCGATCTGTGGATCCGGAGGCGCAGCAATGCATACCGGTACAGTACTCATAGTACACACAAAAAAAAAGGTAGAATAAAGAAAAAAGGAGAAAAAAGGAAAAAGGAAAAAAGACCTCCTATCCTGCCGAAGCCAAGGGGGTGTTTTCTGGAAGGAAGCCAGGAGTTAGTTCGCCGTTGCAGTGCCCGCCAGCATATCGATTCCTGCGGACTATTGGACGATAGGTCTGACTTGGGGGCGACAGCGGTCTTCCTCCGCCCAACAGTTTGGATCAAAAATTGATGACCCGGATGACATGCGAGGCTCCTCTTGCCGCAATCAGATACTCGAGAAAAGGGCAAAAGAATTGACAACAAGGTGTGCTATGTGTAGTGCTTCCTTCCGCCACTCGCCGGGCTTTTCTTCTTTTGAGAGGAGTTTTTTTCTCTTCTCTCCACTCTTCGTTTCCTTTACTGTATCATTGGTACCGGTATTACTCTGATCGGGAGCGGTGCATGGCAACTACCGTATATCCGAGTTTATCACTGCCCCGTTTTTCATTAACCATAGAGCACGGCGTGCTGCCATGCTCCAAGTTATGGTTCTTATGAGGCACATTTCTCATCTGTTCAACATCGCCCTACTGCGTGCAACTACAGTAACTACGGTATCATAGCTGGTTTCTAAACGGTGACCGCGCCCTCCTATGGGTGCCGGTGCTTGTATGGTGCCGTACCGTATTCGTATGTGGCGCTATCATGTTCCATAGCTGGTGATTCGAACTCTTTTCCGGCCCCAAGTGCTCCGCTGGAAAGAGGTTTTTGCTTTCGAAAGCCATCCTCGGTGCCGGCACTTGCGGTTTACAGCAAGTTTGGGCGCTGAGTTACGCCACACCTAAGGAATTTGCATTCAGATGACAATACAAGTACTTGTACTGTACCGGTGCTTACGGTATGTATGGACAAACTTCTCCCATGGTAGAGTGCTTGGCCTAGTGTCGAGCATGGTCATGGCAGTGTATGATACTTTGAGAACGAATACTTTCCACCCACAGCTTTTATAACCCAGAGTGATATTCTCATAGGACCAGTGGTGTATTCTGTAACCAGATCCTCAACCCGAACCGATGCCTGCGCAGTAGATATGTTATGGTTGTCATTGCGGGATGGCGGTGAGATCGTCGCCCTGGGTGTCTGGGAATATTTTGGGGGCAGGACTCTGCTCGAGTATTGGGCGCATCGCGTGTTTGATCTTGGCACCGGGCGGAGGCATGCTTTTCTGGGTTAGGTATCTACACAAACACACACGCGGCGGTACTCGTACTATGCTGTATGCCTGGGCGGCTGGGCTTTTAGCTTTCGGAGAGGCTCACATCAAGGTAAACAGATGCCCCAACCCCAACTGCTGAGCCTAAAAGTCTAAAAGTCTGCCCGATGCTATGACATTTCTCTCACACGGTGTGTACGTGAGCACGGGTGATTAGACTACCGTACCGTATTGCACGGCATCAAGGCATGTGCCCTTGATTTGAGGACTCCCGGCTGTGATGCTATCATACCGGTGCCGGTATGACGGACTACGGTAGCTATGCTGTGGCTAAATGGGGAGGCTCAGGAAAGATCTTAGGCTCGTGAGTGCGAAACTGCGCCACACGCTCTTTACGCGTCGCGTTTCCCCGGAGAGAACGAGAGGAAAGGTCCTGCGAACAAACAACGCCCTCCCTTCAAACTACACAAACCCTAGTCCGCAGCAAAAGCCCCCTTTCCTCCCCGCACACGCAAATTTGTTTCTCGTTTCTTCCCCTGCTCCCCTGATCCTCCCGACGAACACACTTATCGAAATAAGAGGCTTAGCCTGAATCATTTACAAGAATGCTCCTCGTCGATAAACACCGTCCCCGGAAGCTCGAGGCCTTGCATGTTTGTTTTATCCTGTGTTCGGCTTGTGAGAGTTCAGCTGACGAATGGTATTTTCTTCACACTTTAGTATCATCAAGGCCTCTCCTCTAGACTCAAGGCTTTAGTATGCACCCCAGATTATGCCTGACCGGAGTGATGTGGTTTGCGCGTGGGATGAAACTGACCATCTATTCTTTGTGATAGGCCAATAGTGGCGATTTCCCACATTTGCTTGTGTACGGACCTTCTGGAGCTGGTAAGAAGACTCGGATCGTTGCTACTTTGAAAGAACTATATGGTCCTGGTGTTGAGAAGGTATTTTTTGATCCGCTGTTCGGTGGGAGGGCTGTGCAAGGTGCAGCAGCTACTAAGAAGTTGGGATAGATTAAAATCGACTCTCGTGTCTTTATGACAACTACCAATCGTAAGATTGAATTCAATATCGTCGCATCTGTATACCACATTGAAATCACTCCATCTGACGTTGGCAATCATGACCGGGTCATTATTCAGTCACTCCTCAAAGAAATTGGTCAGACACAGCAGGTGGATATCGCTGCGAAGCAGAAATTCAAAGTTGTAGTCATCAACGAGGCGGACCACCTTACCAGAGATGCCCAGGCTGCGTTGAGAAGGACAATGGAGAAATATTCGCCAAATCTAAGGCTGATACTGATTGCCAACTCTACTGCCAATATCATTGCTCCAATTAAGAGTAGGACATTACTCGTCCGAGTTGCGGCGCCTACAATTGATGAGATGGTTGGGGTGCTAAAGCATGTGGCTGAGTTGGAAAGGTTTGAATTCAGTAACAAGTTGGCTAGGAGGGTTGCGGAGGAGAGTGGGAGAAACCTGAGAAGGGCGTTGTTGATGTTTGAAGCGCTTTACGCACAAAAGTAAGCCTTTATGTCATGTATTCCTCTGTTTTTGCCCTCCCATTTGATGCGCCGCTGACTTTCCCGGAAATATAGCGAGGTCGTGAAAGATAACACCCCAATTCCTCCTCCGGATTACGAGACCCTGATTGGCCAAATCGCGGACGAATTGCTTGCGGATCACTCTCCAGCTCGGTATGTCTAGGACCATTCATGATACAATGGGGGCTTTCTAACGAAATGTTAACAGTATCCTCCTTGTGCGCGCAAAATTCTACGACCTGCTCACTCACTGCATTCCTGCCACGATCATCCTTAAGTTGTTGACCTTCCGCCTGGTTGCGAAAATTGATGATGTTCTTAAAGCGGATGTGATCAAGTGGGCTGCCTTCTACGAGCATAGAATTCACCTTGGAAGTAAAGTGATCTTTCACTTGGAAGCATTCGTGGCAAAGTTCTTAAGAATCTTGGAGAGCTATTTGATGGGGATGGAGTTTTAGATGGTATAATTTGCATGTAATATGGCCAGAGGCTTAGGGACCAAGATGGCATTTGCTTGCTTGATGCTTTTCGTGAACAATGGCATGTAGGATAATAGGATTTATAGCTGGCCTATGCTATCTGCTATGAGTAAGCTGCGGTAGCATACATGCCAGAGTCTAATCACGAGCAGTAGATCCCAAGCGTGATAATTGGTGATCCGACCCGATAATCATTGGTCAAGTCTCGGTAGGTCGATGTCATCCCACTACGGTAGCACCAACCTTTAGAGCGCCGTTAACTTAATATAAACCACCCTTCCACCTTTCCATTTCAATCCTCTCAGCGTGGTAAATACCAAAACCCTTCCTTACAATACCATTAAATTCCAATCAGGCAAGCAAGCAAGCAAGCAAGCATGCATGCCCTTCCCATCAACCCACACAAGAACCCATCCATTCCCATTGCCGATGAATCAACTGCGTGTGTTGTACTCTCCCATTCTCCTCAGCACTCTGTATATTACGTATCAAGTTAATCCGCGGTCTCTCCCAAAGCACGGAAAGATAGATACACTCACGGGGGTGGTGGTGCATCCACCGGAGATGCAGAAGGGCGGTAGGTTCAACCGGACTTTTTTTTTTTGGTAACATGCGGTGGCTGACTGCGGGCTGTAGGGGTTAGAGTGCAGAGGAGGGGGGGGAAGGGGGGGGGGGTGATGTTATGATTTGACGTCGGTGCGGCGGCGGCGTGGTGTAGTTTGATACATATCCAAGAGTTTGTGATTATGTACAGTATGAGGAGCTTATGGCTTCAAAGGCTTGAGCAACTTCCTCTTATGTTCAGGCAGCGTATCAATCCACGCCCGCTTCTTGGGCGGCAGTTTAAAATTCCTATCTTCCAACTCTTTCAAAAGTTCCGGTGTGACTGGGACCCTACCCATGATTGGAGGGTCTCCCTTTCTGACGAATTCATATTTACCTACTCCCTCCTCCTCCTCCTCCTCCTCTTTCACGTCAGTCACCCGCCGTTCTCTCTCTCCCCTCCGCCCGTCAAGGAAGGAAGGGAAAACCCACCGGGCATCTTATCCCCCGCCAACCTGAACGCCTCCTTGACAATCTGCTCGTGCACCTCCCCCTTGAGCTCAAAAAGCACACGACTAACGGGAACTCTGGCCGCCCAGAATTTGTGAGTGCCCTTCCCCGTCCCCATGCGCACTTCGTTGCCCTTCTGGTACACGGCGATGTTGCATGCGATCCGCTTGTACAGCTTGTACTTCATCCCGCGGAGTTTGGTCTTTATTGCTGTTTCTGCGTTTTTTAGGTGGGTTGCGGATAGGCGTTGGTGGTAGTCTGATAGTCGCATGCCGTAGTCGCCCCAGGCTATTGTGGTCCCGCGAGTGGAGCCGCCGGTGTGCACGCGCGGGTTGCCTTTGAAGCGGAGTTTTGGGTCGGTGCGGGGGCCTGGCTGTAGGCGTTAGAGGGTCTGGGGAGGGTGGGAGAATGGGGATATTATACGAAGCCAGTCCCGCGCGGTGGAGGTTGTGGAAAAGAGTCTTGTGAAGGGGACTACAGCAGTTGGTTAGTTGTGGGTGAGGGAAGGAAGAGGGGTGGAGGGGGGAGAAAAGGGATTACTTGGCCGCACTTCCGCGCGGAATAGGGATTCAATTGACGAGGAGAGCAATTGCATATTTGCCGGGCGGTGTCGGTAATGTTGGTTAGATGGTTGGTGGTGGAGGAGAAAGGGTGATATGTATTGGGGTTTGGTTTCCGGGAGGATAGGGAAATTTACCAATCCAGTAAGTTGGCTGACTCAGGCAGGATTATCAACCCCACACCAAGCCATTTTTTAACGTTTGGACTGCCCCACCTCCGAACGAAACCTTCAAGTAAGGAGCGCCACAAGCAGTCGGTATGCGACTACTTTTCTCCAGGAATCTTCCGACAACCTCCGGTACATCTGGAGGTTTCTCGGGGGTGACCAGGGCGAGAGGAATCACTCAATTCCGTTCTCAATGGCGCAAATATTCAACAAGTTCGTTCGTTCACCAATCCTCATTCACTACCTATATGAAACCAACCGTGGCTAACAAATGCATCCACAGCGGAAGAACCACCATCGTCGCCAACAACCCAATTAGAAGGAAGACGCTACCCAATTGACGAATGGACAAACCTCCCCTCGCACATCTCATCCGCGCTCCCGCGAAAACTCCACCTCCAACCCTCCCATCCACTCTCGATAACCAGACGCCTAATCGAATCCCGCTTCCCCGGCCCAACATACCAGTACTACAACGACCTCTCCCCCATAGTATCCGTGCACCAGAACTTCGACTCCCTCGGCTTCCCTATCGACCATCCGGGCAGGAGTCGCACAGACACCTACTACGTCAACAAAGACACCGTCCTGCGCACGCACACTTCCGCGCACCAGGCCGACACGTTCCGCTCAAAGACCTCAGATGGGTTTCTTATATCAGCGGACGTATACAGGCGGGACGCAATCGATCGCAGTCACTACCCGGTTTTCCACCAGATGGAAGGGGCAAGGATGTGGTCGCGTGAGGAGTGCAAAGCGAGGGGGGGGATCCCCGCTGTAATCGAGGAGGAGGTTGAGGGTATGCCGAAGCACGGGATTAATGTCGAGGATCCGAATCCCCCATTCCACGAGAAGAGGAATCCACTGCAATTGGACCATACACCCGAGGAGGCGCGGGCTGTTGGCGCGCATTTGAAGTTTTGTCTGGAGCATGTCGTTGCTGAGGTGTTTGGCCATGCGAGAGCGGCAGCGGCAGCAACCGGTAGTGCAGATGTGGAGGGGGAGAGCGAGGAACCATTGAGAGTGAGGTGGGTGGAGGCGTATTTCCCATTCACGAGTCCTTCTTGGGAACTCGAAGTACATTGGCAGGGGAATTGGCTGGAATTGTTAGGGTGTGGTGTTGTTCAACAGAGCCTACCAAAGAGTGCCGGTTTGTTAAACATCCCCCATCCCCTGTCCTCTCCCCCCTCCTACTAACCGGTCCCTCCCTTCTCAGGCATCCCCGATAAAATCGGCTGGGCCTTCGGCGTCGGCCTCGAGCGGGCCGCCATGCTCCTATTCGGAATCCCGGACATCCGCCTCTTCTGGTCCCTCGACAAGCGTTTCCTCGAGCAATTCAAAGAAGGGGAGATTTCCAGATTCGTCCCGTTTTCAAAGTTCCCGCCCTGCTACAAAGACGTTGCTTTTTGGCTGCCCAGCTCGAGCAGTGCTGCTGGGGGCCAGATACCATTTCATGAGAATGACATGATGGAGGTTGTTAGAAATGTTGCGGGAGATCTTGCGGAGGATGTGAAATTGGTATTTAACAAAAAATGTCCCTATATAAAAAATTGCTTTTCCTCCATGATTTAGTTCTTGGGGATATATTATTAACACGAAAGGATAGATTGATGAATTCACCCATCCAAAGACTGGGCGAAAGTCACTATGCTTCCGAATCAATTACAGATCACTCGAAAGGACCCTCAAGAATGACGAAGTCAATTCCTTCCAACAAACGGTTAAAAGAGTTTTAGTTGAGGAATTTGGTGCTGAAGTACGGGAGAGGAGTGGGAAGTAGTTATGCACCTATTTTGCTTTCTTCTTCTACTATTTCTAGAAATACATATGCCGCGCTTTGTCTTGATGACGGCAAAACATGACTTTCGTGTAAATGATGGTGGAGGAGAGGGGGGATACTGTGTACAATAGAGCGTGCAAAAAAAAGTTACACCGAAACCGCAAACCGAAAAAGAAGGGGGAGCCAAACACCACGTCCCAAAAGTATCATATTATATCCACATGAAAGTTAGGGAAATGGGTTTCTCGTTTTCTTCTTTTCTTTTTCCAAAAAGAAAAGAAAAAGGGAAGAAAAATAATACTTTCATTAGTTTGTAAGCCCCCCTTCGCCCAAACCAGCGCCAATGATCAATCCCCCGTAAAATATGTTTTATTTTGCGGCGGCAGCGACCACGCCTACTTTCGCAGCCTGTTACGAGATATCGTTAGCGCAATCGTCCCCAATCTCAAAAGGGGCATATGAATAAAGAGAAAAGGGGGGGGAAGAGAGACATGCCCTAATGGTCCTCCCATTAAGCGCGAACCCAATCTGTTGCACATCCAACACAGTGCCGGGCTCCTTGTCCGGCATGGGAAGCTGGAACACGGCCTCATGCTTATTCGGATCGAACGCCTGGCCCATGGGGTTAACCTTCTCGAGCCCGTGGCGTTTGAGCGTGTTCAAGAGGATATCCTCCGTCATCTTCAGGCCGTTGTATAGGTCCATGAGGTCCTTATTCTCTTCCTTCCTGCTCTCCTCCGGAACGGCAGAGAGCGCACGGTCAAGGTTGTCGACCGACTCGACCAGGTCCTTGGCGAACTTTTGTATGGCAAAGTCCCTGGCTACCCTCTTCTCGCGCTCCGTGCGGTCCTGCAGGTTGCGGAAGTCGGCTAGTGCACGTTGGAATTTGTCCTAGTGGGGGTTTTCTTTTGTTAGACTAGGTCCTCGGAAGAAGGGGGAAGGAGGTGGGTACCTTGTAGTCTTTGGCTTCCTTAGTTCGCTCTTCGAGGTCTTGCTTTAGGGACTCGGCTTCTTTGGTTAATTCGTTGATGTCTTTTGGTGTTGGGGGTTGATCAGTTTTTGGTAGGGGTTCTGATGTGTCTAGTGTTGGACCATTCTTGTTTCCCTCTGGTGGCGAAGTTTTTGCTGTCTGCTCGGTGGAGTATCCCCTTCGTAACTGGGTGTTTGAAAGTGCCACTTGCCATTGCCGGATCGAAGGAAGGGATACCGGGGAAGTCCTTGGGATTCCTCTTCTGCTGGCAGAAGTGAATTGCTGGGCTCCTTGAATAATTGCTCGTCGGAACATTTTCCCTTCTCCTTTGGGGCGTGAATTCGAATGAATTTTGTGGGGTTTCCCCAGCAGCTATTGATTGTATCGATGATGGATGTGGTGGGGTGGGGTGGTGGGGTGGTGGGGTGGGACTGACTGATGGCGGGATGATGCTGTGAGGGCGGAGAAAAAAATCGATTTTTTTGAACAAAGTTGCGTCTCCAGTTGTCTTGGCATTCATTGACTTAGGGTTGGTTGGGGGCATTTACTCCCTCCCCTCCACTCATCTGACTTATCCGAATGATAAGACACAACCCCTCACTCACTCACTCGCTCTATCTATACTAAAAGTCCCTCTAAAACATGGCTGCGCAGAAGACTGCGAACAACGTGAATGATGTTTTAGCGGTGGGCTACATTCAATGTTTTCTACACTAGAGTGTCCTTGTTGTTAATGATTGCATCGCATTACAGACTTTGGAGAATGTCATTCGCGCCGACACGGAGGCTACGGTTGGAGACCTGGACTTGCTGAATCGGATTAACCTTCATGCCACCGAGCGGTATAAAGCTATTGCGGATGCAGCGGTGGGGTTGGAAACAGATAGTGAATATCTTGGGCAGAAATGTACGCCCTCTCCTTCTCTCTCTTTCGTACACTCCCGTGCACTCCTTACATGGCCAGCTGCTAACTTACGGTAGATGCTGAGATAGAGAAGTACAAACAGCAGGTGGATAACCTGGATGAGCGTGTTGGCGACTTGGAAGCTATAGTCAAGGAGTTAGAGGAGTGGACCGGGGAGCTTGGTATGCATTGATTCACCCCTCTTGCTTCTCCCCTTCATACTTGCATGATGACATTTTAATACTCCATGCAGAGATCAAGGTGCGAAGGCTTTCGCGACGTAATTAGTTCTGCGCAGAATTTTCGGAATCTCTTCTTTCTTCTGCTTTCCTCAAGAGAAGTGAAGCAACACACCTGCAGTAACATCGGTTCAAGCTACCAATTCAGGCTCAGGAGTTGATGATTATTGGGACACCGTAGAAAGCATTTCGACAAAGCATCGCCGGTCTGTCGTGGCTAGAGTGCCTTCCACTTATGACAGCAAGGCGAACTTCTGCATAAACCACACGGCTAGATCTTGCATAAGGCTGCGCGAGCAGGGAATACTATATCGTAGCAAGGAAGAGGGATTGCACATGCTCATGGCATGGATTAAGGATGCTCGTTCTGGGGAGGTGTTTAGTATCTTCACATGGGACTCTCTCAGCAAGTTGAAGCCGCAGTAACTTAATTTATATGATATCACGTTCCCATAAAAAAGTCAAGACAGCGTAGAAAAAAAACTTTAGTGAATATGGGCTCAATAAAAACGGAACGGGTATTATGTAAGCAGGAGCAAGAAGGAGAGTGTATTAACTTATCATACGTGAACCCTTTGTAGTGGTAGTCTTTTATCATCTCTGCTCATAGTTTACTATCACTACACAAGTTTCCTTAAGTGACTTTTCTAGAATGTAGTTAATCCCAAAGAAGTAATATAAAGAACTATCGTTACATGGTATTAAATTAGGTGAGGTCAAGATTTCGTATGCCAACCAAGACCTTGTGAAGCTTTTGCCGATAATTGGTCAACTTCTATCAAGATTTTACCCGTACAATGGTTTTAATAAGACCTATTATTATAAAAGAAAAGACTAGTGCTTGGCCTGAAATTCATCTAGCATTTACTGATTGTAGCTGTCAATAGTGCTTACCAAGACCTACGAGTACCTTTGCCCTAACCGACAGGTTTGATTCCCTATAGGTTCTAGTATACCAAGAACTTACCCTTTCAAAATACAAAATTTCCAATAATTTGTTTTCCTATAACTGAGTGGCTATATTATGATACAATAGTTGGAAACGGATTATCTCACTTGAAATTAATAGAAACCAGTGTCAGGGTTTAATTACAATAAAAATAAGGGTATTATAAAAGGTTAACATTTTCCATAAATATATTTTCCAAATCACATCTTCGTACTGTACAGTACTGGGGCAAAAGTATTCGTCCGAGACCCTTTTTACACCAAAAGTGCCCATCTTTACCACCCTCTCTCATTGCACAATGTCTATGAGAATTAGCGAAAATTTATCCTTGCATTAGCAAACCCATAGATAACATGAAGAAAGTTACAGAATCCTTAAATATTATCAAGTGATGGAGAAAAGGTCATTTAAGTATCTGGTAGCAGTTGCCATGTACTTTTTTGTATGGAGCCCCAGACAAAAATTGAAGTCACTTTTACACTAGTTGACACAATCATAAACACTGAAGGCAGCTTTGATTCCTTACACTTCTACTTGCAGAGTTTTGAATAGATAGTAATTCCCTAGCTGATGGAAAGATTTCAAGTGCTTTTATATAAGCTGTGTTGTTTAAAAATGTCCATTTTTGGTGTGAAAAGGGCATCGGACGAGTATTTTTGCACCCGTACTTTATGATAAATAAGATATCATACCAGTAGTCTTATACTCAAATATTGGCGAGTGTGAAACCTCTTAGAGGAGTAACCGTGCAGGAAGGTTCAAGTTTGTCAAGAGGAAACACAGGCCACAGAGCAGGTGGAAAATATTGATTCTGATTTAGAGTCTGATACTTCCCTTCATAGTAACCCTCTTTAGCTATTTGATAGTTAATTTTCTTAAATCATTTTTATTTTTACCGTCATTTTGTGGTGAAGTTGTGGCGTTGCTCACCAAAATTTCCGTTGTGCCGTATTTTTCGCTATGCCACCAGGTACGTTAAGTCCTTTTCCCCTCCACGAAAATTGACCCACAGTTCACTTCAAAACTCGGCCACAGCCTTGCCCTCTTATCACGTGATTTCTTATCCAACACCCCACCCAAATTTCTGCCCCTCTCCATCCTTCAACCCACCGTCGTCCATCTATTAGATTTCAGCCAACAGCAACTGCAATTCCCACCACCTCCTCCACTTCATCACGCACAACCCTCGCGGTAGCCGCGTCTCGCACCTTTCACACGCACAAAACAAAAACCACGTTTAGAAAAAAGAAAGAAAGGAAATCGGTCTCACCTTTCGCTACCACTGAGCAATTTACCTTTTTTCTTCTTCTTCCCTCACCTCCATATCAAACTAGGTTGCAACAATCATGTCACTCACCACTTGTCGGTTTTACGAGGAGAAATACCCGGAGCTTGACAGTTATGTTATGGTCAATGTTAAGCAGGTATCGTCTTCCGCTTTTTCCTAGAGAGGGCGGGAGGTGGAGTTGAGTGGTTACTTATGGTGGGAATTCTCAGATTGCAGAAATGGGAGCATACGTGAAGCTTCTGGAATACGACAACATCGACGGCATGATCTTGCTCAGCGAGCTTTCCAGGCGGCGTATTAGATCTATCCAAAAACTCATTAGAGTTGGAAGAAATGAGGTTGTGGTTGTCTTGAGGGTTGATAAAGAAAAAGGTAAGCCTGGCTCATGAGTCATAAGCGTTTGTTACCTTCCCCCCCTCTTCCTCTATGTCTGTCTCTATAGAGAGGTAAGGGATTATCATTGGATAGCTGATGATATGGTATAACCAGGATACATCGATCTTTCCAAGCGTCGTGTGTCTGCCGAGGATGTTGTCAAGTGCGAGGAGAGGTTCAACAAGAGCAAGATGGTACACTCCATATTACGACATGTCGCCGAGAAAACAAAGGAACCTATTGAGCACCTCTACGAAAAGATTGGCTGGCCCTTGATGAAAAAGTACGGCCACGCTGTCGACGCATTCAAATTCTCAATTACGTTCGCCCCCCCCCCCAATCCCCGTAACACAAGTTCATTCTAACAAGGATAACAGCAATCCGGACGTATGGGAAGGCATCGAATTCCCCTCAGAAGTTGTTAAGACTGAACTTCAAACCTACATCTCCAAGCGCTTGACCCCTCAGCCGACCAAAGTTCGCGCAGACGTCGAAGTCACCTGCTTTGGATACGAGGGTATTGACGCCGTCAAAGAGGCCCTCAGGAAAGCCGAAGCAAAGAATACCGTTGACACCCCTGTCAAGGTCAAGCTCGTCTCACCACCCCTCTATGTCCTAACATCTCAGTGTCTAGACAAAAATACTGGCATCCAGGTCCTCGAGGAGGCCATCACAGAGATCCAAACATCAATTTCCGCTGCTGGGGGCAACTGCGTCGTCAAAATGGCGCCCAAGGCGGTCACTGAGAACGACGACGCAGAACTACAAGCTCTGATGGATAAGAAGGAGCGCGAGAACCAGGAGGTCTCTGGGGACGAAGATGAGAGCATTAGTGATGAAGAGGTTTAATCTCTCTTTTCGGGCTTTTTCGATTTCTTGTTTTTCCCTCTCTTAATGGTTATTAAAAAAGAGCCGGTTAATGCATGGGGATTTTCAATGAGGAAGGGATTGGGGGGTGGGCTAAGGTTCCGGATTCATTGTATGTATGTTACTGTACGTACTTGGTATGATGTGATGCATGGATGACAAAAGTTCTTTTTCCTTTCCCTCTAACACCCCCTTGTGTTTTTTTCGCGTCCTGCTTCGCTTTGTTGGTCGGTTGTTTTCTCATGATCTTTGGCGGTGGCACACAAACCAGTACAGTATGAGTGCTGTGTGCTGTAGGCAAGGAGGGGCAAAAATGGTGAGGGGCGTTCATAGAAAGCATAAGTTACAGTACCATACTCTTCTCTTCTTTTTGCCAAGCTCAATTGATCGGTACACACATATGGCCACTGCTCGGTCAATGATATCACATCGTGAACACAGCTCGAGAATTCATAGACCAACACCAGGCCCCCGCTTCGCTCCATAATGATTGAACAACTCGATGGAACAAGATATCAAAAGCTGGCTTCCAGGAAATCAAGCGGAGATGATCCTGGGAACCGGTTTTTCTTTTGTTCTAAAGGGGGGAGGTTCGGCGCAGCTCAATCGTCCGAACCGGTCTCCCAGAATACATCTAATTTAATTTGTTTTGTATGTGGGCATTGGTGAGACTTGGCTGATATTCCCACCGGTTTCTGGCGGCAGCTCTGGGAACATAGCGTAGCAGATTTTTGCCTTGGAGTGCGTGTTGGTCTGTATCTGTCTCCACCACGAGAGCTCATAGTTAAGATTGGCCCATGCATAGCCTGGGGTTTTATTGTTAATCTTCGGACTCTGATGTGTAGATAGATTTATCGTATTGTTATCCTGCTCCAACCACAGTACAGCTCTTAAAGGTCAATATTAGTGCACGAGCACTCTAATCTACCGTTCTGTTTTATGAGCGTCCTGCTGCATACTGGTACATCTAGATTACCCTCCTCCTCCCCCCTCCCCTATAAAAAAAGCAATAGAATAGAGAAGTTTATCGTAAGAGGGGAAAAGAAAAAAGGAAAGAAAAAGAGCATTATCTTTTATGATACGCCATTCCCCTTCCCCTTCCTCTCCTTCCTATCCACCACCCCGCCCTTAATAGACCCGTCTGTGCGTAACCATCCAGTCATACCCACCACGTAACCGTACTCATGCACCCTCCTATGCTACTAAACTCCCTAAAATGTACAATAACAGCCAGTAAATTAAGCAAGCAGAGCGATCAATAACGCAAAAAAAAAAAGAACCAAAAAAGAAACCAACAAGTGAAGCTCCCCAACTCAGACTCAAACCACATATCCCAAAACCGCCGCTGCAACAGCTTGCCCGCCAGCAGCACCTCCCCCTCCACTCCCAATGCTAACTCCCTCCCCGACCGCGGCTGCATTCGGGTACACCCTGATGGGAATACTTGCATCGAAGCTCTCGACAAAGACATTCTGCTTAGCTTCGAATAGTTCCCCGCGGTCGTCAGCATGAGTTTGCTCCAAGAGTTCTTCCATCATGACGGCCGCTCCATCCGCGTCGCCGCCCCCGGCGATAGCGGGAGTGAGTGATAGAGCTGGTGTGACGAATTCCAGTCGGAGAGCCCATGTACAGGATACGCCCGAGGTAGAGAATTCGGGGGTGGCGGAGGTGGGTATGGTGGGGGTGAATACTACGCGTTTTGAGAAGAGGGTGGATTGAGAGTGCTGGAAGTGGATTTTTCGCGTGGCGCGGTGGATGCTAGATGCACTACGGAGGGCAATGGAAGGGCTTACGGTTTCGGAGGTTTCGAGGGTTGCGGTTATCTGTGAGTGTCAGCATCGTACATTCACGGACGCAGTGAGGTGGGGAATACATGGTAGCAAGGAATCTTTCCACTAGAAAAGTCGACGACAGCAGTTATCGTCTCGCCGAGTTTGTATGCTGGTCGTGCGAGCGTTAGCGTTGCTACTTTGCGCCCGTTGCGCGCGATTTCGAAGATGCTGCAGTGGCCGTCGGATAATCCGCCTGGGCCCCGGAGGATGGCCATTTCTATGGCATCTTTGGAGCTGGTGATTTGTGGTTCTTCCATCATTGAGAAACGCTTGGAGGATGTTGGGATTGAAGGCGAGAGGATGCCCAAAGAATTTGGTGTTAACGTTCCATCTCTAGGTGCTAGTAGACTGTCCACGTAGGAAAGAAAGTCCTCTAAGGAGGATTCCTGTTGGGGGGCTTTCTTAGGTGGTGGCGGGATTGCGGGGCGCGCTAATGTCTGGTCGTCTATACACGCTGTTGTAGCTTCATCTCTAAGAAGAACAATCGGGGACATTAAGTCGTGCACCAACAAAGATCCGTTGGCTGCATCATGTCAGATCATGTAAAGAGTTCGATACAAGCGACTAACCATGAACATGGGGAAAGACCCTAAAAGGGATCTCGACAACCTTGGGCTGCTGAACTCCTTTCCCAGGTCTCTGTGTTCCAATAACTAGGTTATAAACAACCTTGATGGCCTTTCCTCGGTGCGTCGGTGGAAGCCCTTTTGGTAACGGAAAGCTATAAGTGTAAGACTTGCTTTCCCCTGGGTTCAGTCGTAGATCAACAAAGAGGATTGATTGTGGGGTCGAGAGTATAGGTATTGATCTCGAATCTGTGGGACTGTAAGTAATTATGCCACCTTCGTATGTCAGAGAGCACACCCACTAGCTATGTTCTTCATCTCTGCAATGGAACTCATATTATTCCCTCCCAAAAGCCCCGTAATACCCCCGCCAATCCCTCCCCACCCAAACCCACTAAGAAACCCCCCATCAGCCTTATTGGTCTCCAGCCCCACGACCCCTCCTCCCAGATGCCCTCCAACAACTCCCTTCCGCTTCACATCGTCAAATACACTAGTTTGTATCAACGACCCGTCCAGAATAAAGCTCCCTTGCACCTGCGCATATCCCATCATCAAAGACTCTGAAGAGCGTGGGCCAATGGCTAGTAGGCTATGACGCCTGTTGTGGATAGAGCGCACCGGTCGCACAGCTGCTCGTGGGTCATATTCTGATACCAACGTTTCCGTTGTGCTGTTTGATAAAGAGTAGAATTCCCCGCTTGACCGTGGCGTTTCCCCGTTGACACTATGGGCGGATATCACCCGGCTCCGCAATCCCTCATACTCCGGCTCATCTATTGGGCTTCTGAGATCAATCTGTGATACCTTCCGGACAAGTTGTGGGTCATCCGAAGAGGACTCATTAACATGTAGACTATTCGTAGTAATCGTAGGGGTACTTGGTGGGTCGGGAGGAAATTTGAACGTTTTGTTGGCCGGTTTGGGTAGTGGCTTTGCACCTCCCGGCGTTCGTGGGCTAGCCGAAGTTAGTCCGGGAAAAGAGAAGCTGTTAAGGCCTTCCGGTTCGACGACCATTGGTGTAGAGGGTTGAGTATTGGTACGGGGCTGGGGAGGCACAGTAGCTATCACCAATATTAGTACCCCAGGAGATAAACCCAGGAGCACATCATACCTGAGTTTGGGGTAGACCCATTAACCAGGCCAGGGGAACGCCTAGGCATTGTTTGCAGCGAGGCGGATCGTGAGTGACCTGCCCGCCCCTGCCTCCCCTGCACCAGCGAAGGGGACTTGATCCCCTCGTCCCCCTGCCCGCGCCCACCACATTCAATCCCAACATCGGATCCCAAAGAAACAATAGATATCGATCTCCGGTGTTTATGCCCCTTCCCACTACTCGCCGCAGAAACAGGGGGGGCTGGAGAAACAGGGGATTTTGCCACAGGGACACTCAGCGATAACGAAGGTTTGTGATGAGAGACAGGTCTAGCGGAGGGAATCCTCGGGCTCGTTGTGGTAGATCTGCTCCCGGTAACAGGTAACTGTAATGGAGCGGCTTTACTTCCCAGTGCGCTCCCGTTCGCGCCCGAGGCAAACCCCCCATTTGCCTTCGGTGAGCCGTGCAGCGGCACGTGAGGCCTCTGCGAACCAGGCGGAGGGGAAATATTCTTAAAGGTGATCTTGCATTCCAGCTTCTCGCCGGCAAAAACGACAGCCGATTCTGGGAATGTGACAAACACCCTGATGTCCGACATTGCCTTCATTCCGACGACCAAGCCAAACAAAAGTTGTTGTTTTCTGGCGAGTTCCTGTGGTTCAAGATTGCCTCAAGGGTTTCTTCGTTCCTTTCGGACAAGGACAATATGTGAGTGATGGATGATATTAGAAGTATTTCTGTAATTCGAGGTTTACTGGCCAGCAGATACTTCAGCGCTTTTTGCTGGCCGCGGCATAGTCGTAAGGAAAAGGCGCAGCGGGGCTCTTTGGCGAGCGAGCAGATAGGAGGACAAGCTCCAAGTCGGTACAGGTTAGCTGTCAGTTAGCAGTGACGGCGACGCAGGGTTATCTGTCAGGGATACGAGGCGAGAAAAGGGAGGTGAGGAAAAAGTTCAAGATGGCTTTTTCGCAAAGAAAAGGTCCGAACCCAAACCCGAAGTAGACGTCGATATCCCCAAAAGGTCAAAAAGGAAGTGAAAATGTCACGAGCTTGGCACCTGGGCAGGAAGTCCTAGAGGAGAAATGGGCCAAGCCGAAAATAGTTGCTTCTCTCCCACTTTTCGATGAACCAAGCCCATCTCACCAAGCTGGACCTGCAACTCCTTTTGCCAAGCCAAACCTTATCAAGCTTAGCTCAAGGGGAGAAAGCTTTCGAACCTCTAACTTTCATGGGGAAAAATAAAACAAAAACAGCACAGATGAAGACGGGAAATTTTCCGAAGGTTGAGTTCAATTAATCATCATTATCGCATCCGATCGATCGAGCCAGGTACTCCCAGACTTTGAGGGCGCAAAGTACGGGTATGTGCTGTACCATACAGTGAGTGCAAAGCGAGAAGTGCAGGGCAGGGGGGTTTGTCCCCTGAAGCTAGGAGAGCCCAGCTAATGCGATTTATCTGTTTATCTGTGCCCCATCACCCAGTATCACTTGTATCATAAATACCGGCACCAAGTCCCCCCCCTCCCACCCAGTTCAAGAAGATAGACAAGCAAAACCTCCGTCCGATGCCGGGTAGTACCATGCCGCCCGCCCCATCTAGGCGCTCCCCAGCGTGATACCCGCACCCCATCCTATCTACCCATCCCTCCGCCCGTCTCCACGTTTAGAAAAAAGAAAGAAATTTTAATAATAAATAAATGAAATGTCCCTTCTTCCGCTCCAAATTGCCAGGGTTGAGCTGGGCTGTATTGAGGAAATAAAATGTCAAAAAAAAATGAAGTACTTGTAGCAAGATCCCATGCCTCGATCCATGCCTTTTTGTCTGAGGATATCATCCCTCCCTCACCTCTCCCCTTCCCAAGAGATAAGGTAAACCCACTCCTGAGAGACCGGCGCACGGGTATTTCATGTGAAACCGAGCCGCCATGATACGGATGCGCCAATGTTTGTGTATGTGTTCTCCCCTCTCCAAAATAAATTGGGTCCTCGATGTGAGACATGAACATCGTGAGCGAGGAGGAGGAACCGAGTTGCTGGCACACTTATTAGGGAGCTCGAGTGAGGATTCATGACCCGCACCGTTTTCCATTCGATTAGACTACAACTCTGCCATAATAATATTATATACCCCAAGCCAAAAGTGTAGCTGTGCCTATCTCTTAAAAAAACAAAGAGCCAGATAGTTTCCACTTTACTTTAAGCGCTCACCCCGTGGCTATCACTATAATCACTCCCACCATCATGATCGCCCTCAAACGCCTAGCCGGGGCGGGAAAAAGTGTCCAGACGCACATACAAGAGTTTCGAAAATCCTGGCCGCTGAGGGCGGTTGCGACGCACACACAGAGGTTTGCAAAACTCTTGTTTGGTCACAGGTACGGTACTAGTACTCGTATACTTATTCCCACCTCAATCCTTGTGTGCAGCTGTTGCGGCCCTGGCAGGACACAGATCCTTGGAGTGTTACGTGCAGCAACGAGTCAGCAAAATATAACTTCGGACGAAAGGTTGATATAACCAACCCGCGGCAACCGCCTGTGATCTTCGGAGAAGTAGTACGGTACGGCGGGAACGATGTGCTGTCGGCTCAAAGGGACTCCTCGGAGGGGTACCGCCTACCGTATCGGAAGGAAAGATTGGGAAATTAGATCGCGAGTGGTCTAAGTTAATTCTGATCCTGTCCTCCGACCTGTCCACCGTAGTTTGTATCCACGGGGAACCTGATTGCAATTCTCGCATCATCCAACACATTTAGGCGGAAGGACTGTTCTGCTGAGTGCCGACATCCACCATGAAGGTATCGGCACGCTACTACACGACCCAACCCAATGTTGGTATGGTGCCCCAATACCGGTAGAGGGGGGGGGAGATCCATAACAATGAACTACTCGAGTACCTCGTCTTTTCCCATCTACCCATCTACAAACTAGATTACTGGTACTGGTATGATTACCTGCGCTCCCGAACGTCTCCATTTGGAACCAATTACCCCAGGAGTACAGTACCTGGAGACCCAGAGAATGAATGGCTCGGCAACACTAACGATCCCTTGATCCGTTGGCAGATCTCGCAGCTTTTTCAGCTTGGCTTAGTAGATTATTCTGGGTATGCCTAGCCGGCGTCTCCTTGGTTGGAAACAACACAAGACCCAGCCAATCTGCCCGTCCGCGGTGGAATATCCCGAAATCCACCATCTCCGTCGGCCCAGCATTGGTTTAGTTTAACAAGTTACTGTAACAGAATTGCGAATACTGTACTGATTAATGAGACCTAACACACCTAGTGAGCAGACCTTCCGCCACCCCGGGAAAATGCTAATCCTTCTCCCGGGCTTTTGACTCAGAATCCGGGGATCATAGGGCTGACGGAAGTGGTGGATTTCAAGATATCCAATAGCACAATAGCACTCGAGCGCACCTTGGACTTACCATCACTTCACCCTACAGTACCATAGGACTCCTTTTTCTCGGAGCGATCGTTTATTATACCATGAAAAACAGGGGCCTATGTTTAAAATACCATGATATACCATGACAGGGGGCGAAGTTTGCAAACTATGACCTCCTCCACACCACAATGGGGCCGCTACAGAAATAATCATTATTTAGGATGCTAAATACCTTAGTGGATCCAAGAAAATAAAAATAAAAATCATATGAATCATATGAAAAAATTTCCAAAAATGCGCCAAGTGAACCCTAATTTTTACTATTTTTCCCAGTTCCAAAGAGAGGGCTTGGCACAGTTATGTTGTTAAAAAATGGTTGAATTTCGCATAATTTTATGCCAAGATTGCTTGCAACAAAAGCTGGCAAGAAGTCATGGAACAGTTAATTATGTTAGCCAGCCAAATATATCCTGTCTGTCCCATTAGTTTCCTACCTGTGTAACTGTGGCTTGAAACTTCATCCCTGTCATGGTATATCATGGTATTTTAAACATACCCCCCCTGTTTTTCATGGTATTTTAAACGTTCGCTCTTTTTCTCGTGGTCAGTGGTCCTAAGCTGACCCAAGATCTTTATCAAAGGTTTAGTGCAAGGACAGTGAGCTCTTTCTGCGGCGTGACCAATATAGATATCATAAATCATCCCAGATGCACAGTGCTCGAGCGCATACCGATCCGGCGTCCCCTACGGTACCGGTACGGTAGCCTACTCAAGTCCGGTAGAAATCACTGTCATGCCATGACCAGTACGATATCATCTCGTAACCCTCCTCCAAACAAAAAAAAAACAAAATAACAAAAACAAAATAACAGCACAAATACGGTTCCCGTACCCTACCGTACGGTATCCCAAATCCATGCCAAGCTATCCCAACATCCACACGGCTGCCGCACCTGATTCATCCCCAACTGTGGAATATTCCAGGCAACTAGGAAGCGACGAATACGGATGAAGGGGGTACCGGTACGGTATCTATTTCCTCAATCATTTACCTGCCGGCATCTCAAACAGGGAGCCGGCAAAAAAAAAAAAGGAAGAAAAGGTCCCCCCCAGCGGTGTCTGTTCTTTACACATCTACCGTATTTACTCGTATAATCCACTATCTCCGTACGCAAAGCTATCTCCATGATCAGAGACAAAAACCCCTAAGGAGGATTAGTGTTTTCCTCGCACGGTCAAGCCCGAGTGTGCTGAGTGTGCTTGATCTCGCTAACTGGTATTCGCAATTCTGTTAACCTTACAACACACCAGCTACATCTTGTGACGTGTCACATTCAGTGGTTGAGCCAATCCGGTCCTTGGAGTCAATCTCGCGATAGCTTCAAGTCTTTAATTTCAGGGAATTTTCCTCTGACTTTAACCTTTATTTAAGAGATCATTTTATCTCTTTCTTTAAATTTTCGAGGCTCCTCATCACCATCCATTCTTCCTCTTTTCGGTCGATATGGTTAAGCGAGGTTCTTCAACTTTTTCCGCCGCCTCTGTCGCTAAGGGGTCGGTGGTACTTTCACGGGCTATCGAGAAGAATTTTGCCCTCGAGGCAGAAGTTTCACGGTTGCGACATCACGTCTCGATCCTATCTCGGAGGTTACACTCCGTTACGATGGAAAGGGACGGACTACGGGACATGGTCATTCCGACCATGGAAGTCGAGAAGTGGAGAGGGAAGCCACAGGGGAGTGAGGAGGTGGCTGGTGATGACTCGGATGACGGAGCCGCACAGGTTGTGGCTGGGATGTCTGACGATAACGGGGGGCGGGAAGCCACTTCGGTGGCTGATGAGAGTGTTCGGGACGCCACTTCGGTGGCGGAGGAGATGGTACGGGAAGCCACTTCGGTGGCTGATGAGGGTGTTCGGGACGCCACTTCGGTGGCGGAGGAGATGGTACGGGAAGCCACTTCGGTGGGTGATATTGGAGAGCGGGAAGCCACTTCGGTGGCTGATGGGAATGTGCCAGAGGTGGCACGGGGGTTCGGAAGGTTCACGAGGGACCTGATGGATGATGAGGAGTGGGCGCGGAGATTGAGGGGGCGGGAGAGAAGGTTGACGGAGCGGGAAGCCACTTCGGTGGCTGATAAGGATGTGCCGGAGGTGGCACAGGGATGCAACAGGTTCGCGATGGACCTGGTGGAGGAGGAGGAGTCGGTTCCAGTTCCGATGATTTTGACGAACACGGCGGTGGCTGTGGCGTGTCGATTTGAGGAGCTGGAAAACGAAGGGGGTTGGCCTACTTTGGGCACCCCGAGCAATTCGACGGGGACGACGAAGATGACCCATTCCAGCGATGAGGATGTGGTTTTGGGAGGAGTGATTGTGGCCGGCGGCGCCTCCAAGAGGGCCAAAAGAAATAGGGGGAAGAAGAGGAAAAGCCCGGTATATACCGGGTGGGGATAAATTGATTGGGTTACGGGACCGGTCTGCCGGGGACATGCAAGGAATGTCGGTTGGCATCTTGCGGGGGTTGTGTTTGGAGGGGGTTAGGGTGGTGGATTTCTTTTGTTGTACCCTAGTTGGGTGGTTTATTTTGAAGATTGCTGTATGTTAGTCGGATGCTCGGGGTTTCCTATGCGTCGCGCGGGTGGTACTTTCCATATGTACTACGGACTAGGCAGGTAGAGCTGGCGTACCTCGTGGGCATGTACTGCTGT
>Ga0307509_10001598_pt1 | contig 38058 bp, 38 predicted proteins | sample 10_EM_MG_FD_202245 | JGI IMG/M metagenome (GOLD analysis project Ga0307509, IMG submission 202245) | Populus trichocarpa ectomycorrhiza microbial communities from riparian zone in the Pacific Northwest, United States - 10_EM | ecosystem: Host-associated > Plants > Roots > Unclassified | place...
GACGCCAAAAGTAACCTGTAACTCGTTGTAACCCGTTGTAACCCCATATAATTCATTATAAGCCCTTGTTGGGGAAGCGACCAGGGCTGCAAGGTTATAACAGACTTTCCACGACTTGCTGATGTCATTCGGAGGATCTACCGGCTATCAGCAAATCCTCCGATCACTCAGTAAAACCAAGCGAGCTCACCTTCGTGGCAAAGAACACCTCGGATGAAATAGTGGATTTTCCCCGCCTGTTTCTCGCCTTTTTAGGTACGAGGCGTTGCTGTTCGCGGTCAAAATACATCGTTCAAGACTTAAACATATTGTTCAAGAGCTTAAAGCGCTGTCTAATTTTTTCAAATGGCTTCTTCCGTGATCGAGAAAGGGTCCGACGCCTCGGGCACTCGGTAAGTTCTAAGCGGGGTTGATAGAATTGCTGATGGCCTGTACGTGAGAGCATGAAGTATGGCTCGTTTGGAACGTGGACTTGTCTGCAATGTGGAATCTTCTAAACCGGAACCTCGCCTCCACAAGACGTTCGTGACCAGGAACCTTCTACATCCTGGCAACTCCTGTCCCATGCGATCTGCGACCGTACCATAACCAAACCTACGGCCACGTCCCTGATCAACCTCGGGTCCTTCAACTTCCCCGTCGACTTGCACACCCCGGCGACGTGGGTTGGACGCTGTCACGAGGATCGACCCCTCATTCGGGACTTGCAGTCCCACAGAGAACCAGATAATCGCGTCGACGGCTAGACACCAATTCCACGGTGCTGACAAAGTAAGCCGAGTCGCGGGGAAGAAAAAAGTGAACGCAAATTGACCACATACGGATTTGTCCTGATGGATTCGAACCCCACCCCCATGTAGGCAATCCCATCACTGTATTCACCCCGGTTATCCTCAGGTATTTCACCCCCTCCGTCACAGAATTGTGGATCTCGGTCAGTTGTCCGACCTTCAACCTGAATTACGTCGCCTTCCTCTCGGGCTGTTACCTCGACGGCGTGGGGCAGATAGATCGTAGCGATGGTTCGCTGGTGGGGGGGGGGCTTCAGTGGCTCCCGGCGGTTGGTTGCGCATGCATTCTGTTCGCAGTAAGGTTGCCCGAGACCCTTAAAGCTGGGAACTTTGCCCGATGAACAGCATGCCGCCGGACCTATCGACAAGAACTGGGAAGGTCGGGAAAGAATGCACACAACGTGTGGGAGCGGCACGCTCCAACCGACGTGGATGCAACTTCATTGACCAAGTGATCGTGATCCGGAACATCAGTTCCTCTGACTCTCCCTGTGTTGACGATCCCTGCAACGTTCAAGGGCTCCGCATAGCGATCGAGAGGTTGGGTGACGAGGTCTGTCGGGAAGATCTCGTCTGTGCCGCTGTCGGTGAGGGACACGGGGATGCCAGATTCACCAACGGGATCTGCCCTCCGCGGTTAACTCGAGTCGAGGGAGAGAAGGGGACAAGTAGCTTCCAAGGTGCGTCTGATGCCTCCGGCCTCAGTGTGAAATTGAACTATTCGATACCCGGGGTAGCGAAGAACATCATTTGGGAGTGGCCGCTTGACGTCCATGACAGGAGGGACAACAGAACGAGAAGCTCCAGGGATCTGGTCAGCCCAGGGAACGAGAACTCGTGGGAAAGTGTCTCGGGATGTACATGTTCGGGTAGGTGACGCGAACCGTCTTAAGCTTACGTGTTGGTACGGTAACGGAGGGAAACGGAAGGGGAGGCTCCGGCCGCATGTTGATAACGAAGCTTCGACCCTTCTCTTGTGCCGAGGCGCTTGGGCCGGTTCTCCTTCTTTTTTCCCTTCTGCATCAACATGCGACCGGAGTCTCCCCCTCCGTTTTCCCTCCGTACCAACATGTAAGCTGATAACAGTTCGCGTCACCTACCCGAACATGTACATCCCGAGACACTTTCCCACGAGTTCTCGTTCCCTGGGCTGACCAGATCCCTGGAGCTTCTCGTTTTGTTGTCCCTCCCGGTGGTGTTGGAACCCGGCGTTCGTGTCGGTGTATTTCAGCGAGGAACGTTCGGAAGGCCGGCCCTCATTTTGATCGATAAATCGTTCTCAGTCTCTTTCATTTCGACAGGTTGAGGATTTCGAGTGCCTCCATACGGATTTTCACCAGATGACGCCTCGCATGGACTTGCCAAAGGTATTCTCGAGCTTCCGCAGCTTACTCGCGAACCTCTTCGGGAACCCCAAGGTGACCGACCGAAGTTAGGGGAGTGTGCTCCGGACCCCCCACTTGTTCGCTTCCAAATCGAAACAGGTTGATCGGGTTCCATCTGTTTACACAGCGCAAACGCGGTGCGCGTTCACAGCACGTTCGTTCGGGTACGGTTCCTGCGTTCTCCTCGGGTCAACCCCGTAGGCTACTACCACGAAGTCGGACCGTTTTCATCACGGACGCTTGCACAATGTACACACGCACTGTGTGGCCCACCCACGAGAACTCGGTTTATTTTCCTCCTTTCTACATGACCCCTTCAATGGCAACGTGATTTTTTCTAATGATTTTTAGGAGCGGGGCTGACGACCTAAGTACTATTTTCATGTGTGAGCGTGTACACTCCACTTGAAACACAATGATCGACCTCCATCACTACCGTCGCGATGGCTCCTTGCCCGGCTCACAAACCTTGTCGAACAAATCATTCTTCCCCACTCACACGGGTATCTCCCTGTTTACCTCGACGGCCCTCCTGAACGGGACCCAGGTAGCGGTTGATCACGAACACGAAACCCACCGCCTCTCAAACCATCTCCTGCACGAGGATTAATGTAGCCATAGCTCATCACGTTCGGGCTGATATGGTCCTTTGACCCTTGGGGATCGGGAATCAATTATATTCAAATCCCCTTCGGAACGCCCGTTTGTGGTGTCTGCTGATCCGGGCCCCGATAGCATTGGGCAAGGGCCGCATGGGTGTTGCGACCTTTCCTTATCTTTTCTCCACCCCTCCCTCCAGAGGCAAGGGTGATCCTGGAGCGCACCCTGGATCCCTTTTCTTCTTCTTTCAACCTAGAGTGGCGGAGGCCTATGCGTCCTTCGGCAATAAGCTCCAGTGTCTTGCCACCGGCTTGGCAACTCTTGGTCATTTTTTTGGCTTTCGTACCCGCAGGGCGGGCTGTCATTGCTAATTGCACATCAGGTTGGGAATGGGTGCGTTTGTTTCATCCATTCGGCCTTGGTGTAGTGCTCCATCCCTCGTTGATATCTGGCTAAACCATTATTCGCCACCCATCTAATGACAACAGTCATACAACTCGAAGGGCCAGAACCCGTGCGAGGTCGTCGGGGCCTTACAGGCGGCGTGCGAGTATGGTAAGCACCGTGGTGGCGAAATACCTGCCCGTGAGACGTTTAGTAAGTGATGCGTCGGTAGGTGGCTTCGAGTTAGGCCCACTCGGCCCCGGATCCTGCTACCCCAAACCTGGCCGGGGCGACGTGAAGGCTCTCAAGTGCGGTTGTAACACTGTGATATATAGGTTGGTGAATCTGGTCCCCTCTCCTTGCGCGTTGGATGACCGCGACACCCCACCTCCCAGCTTATATTCTGCATGTGCGGCTTGTCAAAACGCTTCGATGGGGACGTGGGCCGGATGGAGGGAGAACTGTGGCTCCGTTTCCGTGGGCCAGTAAGCCCTCGCGACTACCTACTTCCTCTTTCCGTTGACTCGCGCGCGGTTAGATACCCGTTCAACATCCCCGCCGGAATTGCGGTTCCCGGGTGGTCCTTCATTGACGTCACAGTGTGTAATCTCTACACCCCCCCCCCAAGGTCGTGGCTAAATTCCCGCAGGGTGCGGGCAACTTCAGTGCCACTGCAGCTATGAACGCCGGCCGGGACCCCGAAGTCATTGGGAGGGTCCCAGTTACCTCGTTCATATCAACCTCTTCAACTCAGTCGCCATCGTCCACCTCTGACCTTTCACCTGTTTCCACCACGAGTGACCCAGGAGGGCCTTCGGACAATTTTGATCCCCCACCTACCGACGAGGGCGGTGGTTTCGGTAGGCCCGCCTCGGATTTCGACGATCTCCCATCAATCATTGGAGGTCTGTATGCCGGTCGTTCGTTATGGCAGATTGACAACTCGTATTATAGGCGTTCTTGGTGGACTTGTCGGCCTCTCCATTCTCTTGCTACTGGTCTGGCTCTCCATCCGTCCCCCATCTCACAAGGACCTCCCCCACCCCGCACCTCATCCACTCTCTCATCACGCTCCCTTTACTCGGTCGCATTTTCCACACTCCGTTTCCGTGTACAGCCCCGAACCTGAGATGGGCGAGTGTGGTGGGCAAACTCCGGGGATACAAGTGCGTTTTCTTTTTCCGGATTCTCCCCGTGTTGTAACTGCTGTTTAAGGCTCTTGTTTTGTATAGGGCCGTTTGGATGCCACGTCCCGTGAAATCCCTCCCGCTTATGATGTACGTTCGATCATGAGCTCAGAGTTTGAAGTGGAGACCACCCACCTCTCCGTCCTCTACGAGAGCGAGAGGGGATACAACAACCAGACGGAGTTTTAGAAAGGAGAACCTTTGGTGTTCTTCCCAACATCTCAGTTCTCAAAGTTTCGCAATCTGATCATGTGCTACCGGTGCGGGCGGTTGGCGACCTGTGGTATATCTCGTGCGGCAGAAGGGCTAGTGCCCGAATCACCAGTGCTAACCGAACCAAAGACAAGCCTACTCTAACATATAATTATGCGGGAATGTGCAAACCAAAGGAGACAAAGTTGTGAATAAAACCCAAAAAAAGTCGGAAGATGACGGGAAAAGAAACGTGGAACAAAATGACCCTTCAAAGCTTAGCACCGCTAGCAGACTGTGGCTCTCCAAGCGCATACAGTGCATCCAACTCCTTCTGGTACTTCGCAGCGGCGTCCTTTCGCTTGACCTTGAACGTCGGAGTCAAAGTACCGTTCTCCATTGAGAACAGCTCGTTCGAGACGTGGATCCGCTTGACGTATTCGTACCCCTTCAGGGCGTTCTTCTTGCTCTCCTCGGTCAGGACGTCGAGGATGGCCTTGACGACCCTCTCATCTTTCACAACTTCATCCAACGCAACCGTATCGGTACCGACGATTTCCTTTCCGAGAATAGGAGAAGCGATTCTCGCGAGGTTGACAGGGTCAGGGATGACGACGGCGAGGAGGTATGATTGGAGGGAGTGGCCGTAGACGAAGATCTGGGCGATGATCGGTGTGGCAGATAACATGTTCTCAATGCGTTCCAAGGCGACGTACTCTCCCTGGGATAATTTCATGATGTTCTGTGGAATCCAGGGTTAACCATTGAACTCGTTCTAGTCGCGCTGTAGTCGCTCACCTTGACACGGTCGATGATTTGGAACCTTCCGCATTCGTCAATGGCGGCAACATCACCGGTGTGAACCCACCCGTCGTCGTCCTTAGCCTCTTTAGTACCTTCAGGATCTGCGGGTAATGGAAAGATCTTAGTCTCCCTGACACTGGGTTAATACCAGGGACTTACTCTTGTGGTACCTCGTGAAAGTGTTACCACCCCGAATCAACAGTTCGCCCCTGGGGAGCGGTTTGTCCTGCGCAGTGTACCCCATGCTTGGCACATCTATGAGCTTAGCTTCGTTACAGGGTGGAGGGATTCCGACACGACCAGCGCCGGTTGGATCATCAGGAGCCAGACGCAAGCACGTCGCGCATGTCTCGGTTGCTCCGTAACCCTCGATGACGGTACAAGAGAAAACGATACGTAGGAAGTTGAACACCTTGGGATTCAGTGGGGCCGAACCGGAGGCGATGAGCTTGAGTTCCCCACCGAGGAGTTGCCGAATCTTGTGTCCCACGTTAGTTCCGAAGCATGAAAGTACCAAGAAGCCACACACCTTCTTGAAGACGAGACGGTCCCAGAGCGGGTGGGTATCAACGCCAGTGGCCTCGAGTCTCTCGAGCTTGGCGGAAATTGCCCGTCGGAGCAAGGCCCCCTTGAGACCAGGGGCGCTAGCAGTGGCCATGACATTCTGGTATATCTTGTTCAATAACCTGGGGACCGATGGGAAGAAGTTCGGCTTCAGGACTCCCAAATCTTCGACGATCCGAAGAGGGGAACCAGAGTAATAGCCGATCCGCCCTCCCCTACCTAAGACAAGCAATTCGGCGGATCGCTGAAATGCAACCCCATAGTTAGTAACAGCCAAAGGTCAAAGGCGAGTCACGCATTACCTCGTAAATATGGGCGAGTGGCATGTAGGATAAGAGGGTGACATTTTCGGTGGCTGGAATATCGAGACCAGCAAGACATCCATACGTGCTGACGGCCAAGGCACCTTGAGTGATAACAGCGCCTTTCGGGCTCCCGGTTGTTCCCTTTCAACCGGAGTCAATGAAACGGTATAAAAACACGGTAGGTTGGACCCACAGATGTGTAACAGATTGTAGCAACAGAGTCGGATGTGACGGTGGGGGGTGGCAATGGGTTCTTGGCACCAATTTCCTCAACTGTGTTTGGTGTTATCGGCCTGCCTTTTTTGGTGCGCGAAAAAAAAAACGCATTGACGTACGCTCGGTCAACTCAAACACCTTGATCTTGTTCTGTTCGGACCACACCTTGAGGATGCTCTTCGTCTCAGCATGGAGGGTTCCAACGGTGACGATCGTTTTGAGAGCTGGGAGCTTGCGGACGACGCCCAGGACGGTCGCAAGTCCACTGGGTTGAAGGAAGAGGAGGGAGACATCCGCATGGCCAAGGCTGGGTGGATCCCACGTTGTCAGAGATTCATACGAGGCCCGCCAAACGCCGCTCACATGTATTCTGCAGGGTCACGCTGGGTTCAGAATCCAGACAAAGAAAGAGGATTGAACGCACCGATCGAATCCGGGCCAAAGTTGTCATACAATGGCACGAGCGCCTTCCCATACAGGCTCGCGGCGAGATCAATGATTCGCCATTCTAAGTTGCACCGTAGAATATCAGATCTTAGGAACCCGCTTCATATTCGCACGCGTCGGCTGTTGTTCACCTGGGATGTTCATGCTCCAGAGGGCGATCGTCTCCAGTCCATCGACAACCAGAGCGTCACCAGAATTGAAGAGACCCTGAATCGCGCTACCGAGGTTCTTGCGTCTGGTGTCGACTTCGCCGTAGGTTTGCCATACAAAGTGGTCGGCGAACTTCAAGGGCTCGTCGGAGACTTTTGGACGATAGCCGACGCATTGGGCGTCCTTGCCGACGGTTTGAAGACCTTGTTCGAAGACTTCGACTGTGGTCTGGAAACTGTTGGGATCTTCAAGAGAAGTCTCTTTCAAGAAGGCTACGGGTGCAAAACGAGTCAGTACACCCAAAAAAAATTCGAGGTTTCGACTTCGGGGAGGGCAACACGCACCACCACGGTATGCAGCTGCTCACGTCCAACACACGCGAACCCGAGAAACAATGAGAATTATCAGTTCACACGTGGGGCGGGAGTGGGCGTACGCGTCTCTCCAGGCTTTTTAGTGTCTGGGACCTCGACAGTCTGTTTGGCATAGTCAAGATGTTCTGGCCAGTTGTTGTCGAGTGGCTTGAGCTGCATGGTTTACGGAGAGGAGTATGGGGGCGTGAAACAAGTCGGGACAACAGGACAAGGGACACGCCGCACTTTAAATCCTCCCGCGCTTCATGAAGGCGCGGGTACCTGGCATCCAACAACGTGAAGGGCTCGGCACTGGGCAGGGACGCCGGAACCTGGGCCTGATCGGAGAGGCGCTGAGGCAGCTTTCACGAAATTGGAAGTCACTTCCAAGCGCCAAAGCCTCCAGCTCGCGACCGGCTACTTTTGTTCTCCCTGGTCTGCTCTACACGGACGAAATGGACAACGCTGGTGCTTGGAACAATCGGTGTGGTTCCATGCCTCAGATAATTTCAACGGAAGCGCGTTTGTGAAAAGTGCCCTCGCCCAGAATCACGTCCCAAGACATGCTAAAATCTAGCCCGGTGGCGAAACGGTTAATCAAACTAACGGTGCACTACGATCAGAAAACGGGGGGGAGAAGGGCTGTGATTTTTGGGTTCTTCTCTCAACGAAGGAAGTCCGAGATATGTAAGTACTTTTTGTTTACTTCCGGCTGAAGATCGCCTGTGATCAACGTGAATAGCATCAGCAATGATAAGCGATGTCACGCCACGAATGAGATGGCTTGGGTCTCCAAGCGGGACATCCCCAGTCACCGGGTAAGCCGGTCCTCCAACTCATCCCAAGCCGCATCCCTATCCCAATCCGGCTCCAGATCCTCACCCCAATCGTCCTCCTCATCCTCATCCCAATCGTCCTCCGCCGGGAGCTCAATGGGACTGCTAAAAAGTAGGGCCTGCGCTCAGAAGTTCGCTTCCAATTACATGATTCGAGAACTTACGTGAATGATGGCGACGACGCAAAATCATAGCACCACATATTTTCGCCCCGCTCGTCCCACATGTCATCAGAAAACAAAGAGAGGTAAAGCTTGGTTTCCGTCAACTGCAGACACGAAATGATCTGCGTGTTAGGCATATCGGGGTCATCAAACTGCACTTCGCGTAACCGAAGGTGGGGCCAGGATGGTTCGTGTGCCGAGGATGCCGGTTGCAAACTTTGCAAGGAACCGTCTTTTGGGGGTAGGCTCATTTCCCCCAACTGGTCGAAAACGGAATCCAGAACCAAGACGAACACGCCGTGGATTCCAATGGCGGCGACCTTCCCACGGTCGTATGCGAGGTAACCCTCCATTTCCAATATCGGTCGATCGATGTAGAAATCGACTTGTTTCGAAATGTCCCGGAGGGTAATTGGGGATGGAGTCAAGGTTGGCGGGGAGGAAGACGACAATGTGGGGAAAAGTCTCCAAAAGTCCTGGATCAGGATGATCCTATTGCTGGTTGCCATGATCGCCAAATGCTTTCCACAAGAGGAGACGTGAACTTTACGGGGGAACGTCAGCTGAACCAGAATAACAACGACACTCGGGACCCTGGTCCACGCACCAGCATGGAAATAGTCTTCCCTGTCAGCCCAGTTTGGAGGTGTAGCCCGTCGGAAACCTAGTTCGCCATAGTTGAAGGTCTCTTCTGTGCGTCTCAACTGGTTTGCTGTAGTTGCGTAAAAGCCCCAGGGTAGCCTCCCCGCGTCGATTGTCAGAACCCGCAAACCGTCCGCCCGGCGGTACACGTTGAGTTGGAGAGTGCTGATAATGAATATATGTTGTTCGCTGACGTCAACATACCGGAGCCGCCCAATGGAATGAATTTCGATAGTTTGCTGAAGCTCCGCGTTTTCGACATTGTAAAGGAAAGCCTTCTGAATGCTGGATACCAGTAAAGTTCCCCGTGTAAGCTTGAACGCCCGACCGTCCTCGGGAATTAGTAGACGCGCCCAGGGGACAAAATGTCCACGAAGGTGGTTGGGATCCCTGCTACGGTTCGCGACAAGGTGCCGTTGCTGAGCGGCCGTGTGTGCCTTGATCATGCTTGAATCCGGTTTATTGTAAGGCATCGATGGCCACGCTTCCTCCGCGATGTCGAGCACATCGGTGCTCCGCCTCCACACCTCTTTGTAGTTGTCAATACGGTTGAAGATGATATACCCTTCGTCGTATTCGCAGTGAACATATGGACCACAGAAATTCTGACGCACCCACAAGTATTAGACGACGTGGGGTGAATCGAGAACTCGAAATACCTCTTCCAGAGACCACAATATCCTGTGATCATCGATATCCGAAACAACGAGACCACCGGTGGTGAACGTGTTGATCAAAAACCCGGCCTCTTCGTCAACTTTGATTCTGTGAAAGTTTCCCGTTTTTCCGGGGACCCTAACTTGGGAGGGGTTCCCGGGGAGTTTCCCCATCCAGCGGAATTCGACCTGGAGTTTGTGGATGACTGAAGGATTGTCACTCGGCCGCCAACGGGAGGGCGCCAGGGGATACTCACGCCAGGCTTTCCAGCCCTCTGGAGGAGGGGCCTTATCAAAACCACCCCTTGGGGAAAACCCATACCGCTTCGAGGTGTCACGGTATATCGAGGATTCATTCGTGTCAATCAATGCCGCCCATGATCTTGATACGGCAGAAAGGGACCCTATCGCCGTGAAGGGCAAATATTGAATAATTTCCAGCAAAATGTCAACCGGGAGCGCGGATAGCAGCATCTGGATTCTAGCAGAGAAGGGATAGAGCGAAACTCGGTCAGTTGTGAGTGTGGCTGGGTGGAGGTTGCGGCGGCTACTGGCGATCGCAATCGGTCTACCCGAGAGAAGGCGAACCCGCACGGATCACTTTCGGTTAACCCCGCTTGTCCTCAACCGGATCCACCCTGCCTGGCCAGTTCCATGTCCCGCAAAAGGTCTCAGCGAGGACTAGCATCGCCCGTTTAACATCGCGAGGAGATATGATTGACCCCGAAGCCTGTACGGCGATGACCACCGCAACTCCCCACATCCACAATCTTCCCCGACGTTTAACTCGACTGCGGCACCACGAAACGACCGTGGCGGGAGCTTAGATTTGATACCGGGTCTCCCCCCACGTTCTCCAGGACCTTATCGGCTGTTATTCATAACTCCGTGTTCACTCGAGATGAGTCATAGGTGACTTCTAGTAAAGCAGTTCGCAGGAGACTAGTAGCCGCTCTTCCTTGCCCCGCGCACGACGGTCTGCGGGGTCATGGGTATAACTAATCTCTGATAATTCATAAAACGATTACCGCCCAATTGTAAGGACCGGTTTTGTGGCTTGCGGATCTACTGGACTGGAGGCGTCCGTTGAAGCCAAGCTCTCGATCACCTCTTTCAAAATTCATGTCTCTCACAGCCACCACCGTCCTCGGCAAACGGAAAAATAGGGTCACATCCCAGACTTTACTCCTACAACTTTCTGCATCGGAATCGAACCACGAGCAGAGCGATGCCTCTTGGTACGACCTGGGCTCCGAGGTCGAGTCCCCGCAAACGGCCCAAAACTCGAATAAAAAATCCGAGTTTGTCTTGGTCAATGGTTCGCTGGTGAAAAACGCAAAGAGGAAGTACCACTGCACTTTCTCTGGCTGCGACAAATCGTATAGCAAGCCGTGTAGGCTCGAGGAACACGAGAGGACGCATACAGGGGAGGTGGGTCTTTCGATTCAAAATTTCGCACTCGATCCGTGGCGTTTAGCTGAAGCGTGTCGATCACAGCGGCCGTTTGTGTGTACGACCTGCAATAAATCGTATCTACGAGAGACTCATCTCCAAGCTCACGTCCGCTCTCATCTGCCTGATTCCGATCGCCCCTTTGAGTGCCCGGAAGTGGGTTGCTCGAAGAGGTTTTGGACAGTGCAACATTTGAAAGTGCACGAGTCGACGCATAAGGGAGAAAAACCGTGGAAGGTAGTGTCGGGTTCAGATCAACCGGGTACTTGCTGAATGGTCCATCCAGTGTACAGAACCGGATTGCGCGCAGTCTTTCACGAAACACCACCAGCTCAGAGCCCACATCTCCACCTTTCATTTTCCTGCGGGGACGAAGCTGTATCGATGCGAACACCCGGACTGTTCCAAGTCGTTTGCTACAAACCAAAAATTACGGGCTCATCAGAAAACCCACGATGAGAAGCGGTACACGTGTTCACACCCGTCCTGCCTTTCGTTACCTACCCTGCCATTTTTCTCCAACTGGACAAAGCTTCAAGCTCATATGAGGGCGGTGCATCTGCCTACATGCCCATACCCTGAGTGTCAAGGCAAGCCCTTCGGCCATCAGAAAGGTCTCAAAGCGCATTTGAAGATACACGAGGGGCGGGACGTGGACGGTCGTCTGGATGGTGAGGGTTGTGCGACTAATGATGATGAACCGGTGACGAAGAAGAGGAAGGGCGGGGAACATGGAAGAGACTGGGTCTGTGACTTCGAAGGATGTACGAAGGATTTCAAATCGGTATTTTCCTCCTTCCAATAACGTGTCCGCTGCCTCACATTCGTGACTTGAACAGAAAAAGGCCCTTACAACGCATTACAACGTCTCGCACCTCCATAAGCGCGATTTTACGTGTCCTCACGAAGATTGCGGCAAGTCCTACGGTTACAAGCACCTTCTCCAGCGACATGTCGCGCACGCACACCGACCGGTAGAGTCATCCGATTATTCCAGTGATGCGGAAGGCGACAACGCGAAAGGCGTCCAAGCGGACATCGAAGGGATTACGGGGAAGTCCTATCTGGCGAGAAGCGCCAGGATCAGGAGGGTCTTGCGTTGTCCCCATCCCAATTTTCCCTCGGCGTTCGTGTCCAGCCGAGATTCGGAGTTATCGGCCTTAGATTCCGTCCTTCCCTGCGAACACGTGTTCGGGAGAGCTTACGACTTACGCAGGCATTTGTTATCTGAGCACGGCTTGGCCGTTGAGAAGGGGATTGTAGACGCATGGGCGGACCGATGGACATCGATGTCCACTGAGGGTGGTGGGGTGTGACGTTGTGACACGTCATAGTGTAACAAACCTGGTCAATTATTCCGTATACGAATACGTGTTGTTCTGTTGCGTCCATCTTCAACATCGACAAGACTGTACATTAGTCCTCGAAACTCCCTCGCACTCACCCGGCGGTCACGTACAACAGCGCGCCAGCCAGACGGATCATGATGGAACCAGGCACGCCAGGATTCGGTAGTGGAGGAGGGGGTTCATCCCTGCCGCCGCCCCTTCAACCGTTGGAAGTGCATATCACGAAATGGCAGAGGAAGTACCAGCAGTCTTTGGACAAGCTTACTCCCCATATGTACCAACGATGGGCGGGGACGGCGGGGTTGATAGGGTTGTTCATGTTGAGGATTGTGTTCTCTCAAGGAGTGAGTACTTTGCTTCACCAGTTCTCTCGACAAGCGTAGCGCTAACCTCCTCTTCCGCCAGTGGTATATCAGTGAGTTCTCAAGGGTATCATGTTTAGATGACACACTGAACAATGGGCGCGTTTTCGCCGTTTGGGAACAGTTTGCTGTACGCCCACCTGCGGTTTCTCATTCGATACGGTTGCTGATTCAACGACGACAGACGCTCATGCTATCTACCTCCTGAATCTTCTCTTGGCCTTCCTTCAACCAAAATTCGACCCGTCGGTTCAAGACGATATCATGGCAGACGATATGGAGGAGGGAGGGGACACCCCTACACCGCTACCTTCATCACGAGACGACGAATTCCGCCCGTTCGTACGCAGGCTCCCGGAATGGCAATTTTGGTGAGTTCTGTCCACCCGCTTATCCTCCGCCAGATTGCTAAGGATTTGAAAGGTTGTCAACCACGAGGGCCACTCTCATTGCGATTTTCTGCACCCTCTCCTCGATCTTTGACGTGCCTGTCTACTGGCCCATTTTGGTTATGTATTTCTTTGTGCTGTTCTTCTTGACTATGAGGAGGCAAATCCAGTTAGTCCCAACACAGTCGGTGCTCCTTGTGGTATCATCTCTGACGTACTCCTCCCCAGGCACATGGTCAAGTACAAATACGTTCCTTTCGACATTGGCAGAAAGACACGCTACGTGTGATAGGCGATACCACCCTCTCTCCCTGTTTTGGTCACGCGTTGTTGTTCACATAGAAGCGGTCCAGTAGTTTATAGCCTACCTCTAATGTCATTTTCCTCGAGTTGGCTGGATCGAAATAGCACCGATCGCGCTTGCCGAAATTCTTACGCGTCACGATCCCTCATGAGTTCCCTCCCACTAGTCCCTCCACTATTCCCCGCGGGCAAGGAACCTCTGCCCCCCGGCTTCACCGAAGATGACCGCCAAATCATGCTTCAGAACAAAAGAATGCAAAATTACATGCAGATGGGGATGGAGTCGTGTCTAGCAAAGACGGTCATGGCTGCCGGAATGGGTGCGTGCTCACTCTGCTCTCCGAGTTCTCATTGCTCACGGCCCCCTTTTCGCGCTGTGGTTCGTGGTGTTTTTGGACGGTAGGTTTCGGAATGGGAGCCTTCATTTCGTTGATGTCCTCCTCGTTCGCATACGAGGACCCTCTGATCCGCCAGCAGCAGCAAGCCGCTGGGGCTATCTCCACAACTGCAAAGGCGAGGGAGATTTTTGGTGAAATGGGGCGGGGGATGTGGAGGAGTGGGAAAGGGTTCGCTAAGGTGACCGTGTTGTTTGCGGGTACCGAGTGCGTCATCGAGTCGGTGAGCTTTTATCCCTTTCCCGTACGGGAACCGTCGGAGACGGTTTCATGAGTTCGGACCTGACGCCGCTTCCCTCCCCCTCGCTGCTCTTCTCCCCTGTGTGTGTGGGAACGTTTCGCTGACCTTTTTTTTTACTGTCCGACGGATATTCGTGCATAGTATCGGGCTCGGAATGACATCGGGAATGCTGTCGCGGCTGGGTTCATAGCTGGAGGTGTCCTGGCTCGCAATACCGGGCCGAGAGGTGCACTCTGGGGAGGTCTCGGATTTGCAGCGTTCTCAGCGGCGATAGACCTCTTCCTGCGGCGAGAGACATCCGAGTAAGTCCTTCAATTATGGTTCGGTCAGGAGTGATGGTTGACGAACGTTTGTAGGGAGGATTAGCTTTCTTCTATTTATCGGCATATAATCGTAGAACTAGACTCGGATACCCCGGGCTATAATGTGTTATTTCCACCCTCTCCCCAAGACCCCAGTCTACCACCCGTCGGGCAAATGACACTCTGCGCACCTCATCTTAGAACTTCGCGATTTGTCACTGCCGCGCCCGTTGAACTCATGAACCATTTAAGCGACAAGTCCGGGCCTGACACATCATTTGGACCAGAGGATGAGGATCACGAGGGGGAGGAAGGTGATCACAAGGAGCTCCCGTAGGCGCTCAAGGAGTGGCGACGGAAAACTTATAGTTCTGATCCGACTCATTGCGTCTACGACATCGAAGACAGTCTTGCCGACGATGGAATCAATCTTATCGCGAAAATCCCGCCCTCCCGGTTGTACAGAGATGAACCGGAGGCGATCACGAGGGAACTGGGGGAGACGCTTGAGTGGGAATCTCGTTGTGTTCTTCGATCGAGTCTGGAAGCATGACCATGGCGATGTCGACCAGGTGCCCGCGTATGACCAGTAGCGGTACGTATGAAGTATCCATTCCGCGCCTACGACTTGTCCGATGTCGCGGGCCGGGACTCGGTAGCCCGTTTTTGAAATACGCTCACCGGATCTTCTGTTCACGTGTGGGGCAGTTCACTTGGCAGGCCGCCTCGAGTTAGCGAAGAAACAAAGCCGAGGGACCAAGTGGGTGACCCGAGCATATAACAAGCTGGTGACCGCGCGGGATATGGTCGGGTACACCCCAGGGTTTCCTGAAGCGGCGAGTTGTGGACGGTGCCGACGACGCCGGCCCCACACGTAAACGGAAGATCCGGGAGGGCGTTTTCAAAGACGAGTCAAGCACGGCTGCGAGGGCCTAGTACAACTATTGCCCAAAGTTCGTGGGAGGGGAAACTCATGGCTCAAGTCCTTCGAGGCATTTGCGCGAGAAGTTCAGAGGCGTGGAAGAATTCCATTTGGAAGTGGCCGATAGGGCACAGTCGGGATTGCATCGGTAGGTGGTGACGGCCTTTTGAAAAACCCACAGGTTGAATGGAGGACGGAGGACGGTCGGAGCGCTAGTTTTATGTACGACTAACACCCACACTACACGGCATGGGGAGGCGACAACGATCCGTTCGTTCCCAGGCGCAATGGATATCTTTTACTAACCACCGCGACCGCCTCCAGAGTTTCTCAAGCCATCACTAAGACATCTGGATCAGCTTCCGGGACTAGTCTTTCTCGTCATTCGATATATATATCGTCCCGGCCCTTTCCCTCTTACTTTCCGTCTCATTCCACTCCCCCCCTGCGCTAAGCGTTCCTCCCAATGAAAGCACGAGAAGACAAGGATAAGTTGGCAATTCGTTTGGCCGAACCAGTCGTCTATCTCAAGGATGTCGATTTCTCCGGGAGGCATCGGACACACAACGAGCTTTCTCCCCCCTCGATGGTCAGGGGCCTCCTAGTCCTGCGCCTCTCCAAACCCACAAAGATATGCAGCATTGACGTCGAGTTGACCGCAAAGTCCACTACACGTTATCTTGAAGGTGTGTTGCATATCCGGCGTCATTACCGGGTTGCCGAATGAAACCTGATAACTGGCTGTTTTCCGCGATTCCCGTTCCACACTGCTTGACTTCGCCGCCAATTGGTTGTAGGAGTTGGTTCACGTGTCGAGGTCGCGGAGGATCACAAGTTATATTCGTCCTCGGCGGTTTATTTCCACCAAGAGGCGGAAGGTCATCCCTCTCGTAGGGCCATATCGCTTGGCCCGACATCCTCTAGAACAACAACGGAAGAGGGCGACGCCTATTCTTCTGATTTCGATATCGACCACGAAGGCGGTGAGATCCCACATGGTCGACGCAGTGGCCGTGGTGCATCCGGAGGCCGCCGCGGGGCAAGCGTCGATCTTAGTAATTTCCACAGGGACGTCGTCAGTCGACACACTACCACCCACACTCCCAGCCCAGCATATAACCCCAGCGCCGAGAACACACCTCAGGAGAGCCCAGCATCTTCCGCGGCGAACTTATCTGAAAATCAGCCTACACCGCCTCCAGACCACGGATCGCCGTCTCGCCCACGTTCGTCATCACATGTCCAACTAAGCCCGTCATCGGTCCAACGCGATCAAAGATTCACGATCTCAGGGACGAGCAACGATTCCATTCCATGTCCTCCGGTGCCACAAAGCCGAGCCAGCCAAGCGCTGGAGGACTTTTGGCGAGCGCTTAGACCCGACCCGAGCGTGGCGTCTGTACCACGGATAGACACCAGTGCCCTCACGTCACCGACCCTCAGTCCACCACAAACACCACTAAACGAGACTTCTTCGAGGAAGTCGGGCGGGTTAGACGATTGCACCTACGGCCGAAGGAGAAGTAAGAGCAGGTTCAGCCTCTCGGTTATTTCCGATGCGATCATAGACAGTATGAAATCACATTCGCCATTGACTACAAGGAGGAGGGACGAAGGAACTCCGACGAGGTCCGATGCGCACGACAGTGGTGAATCGTCGAGGGGGAGGTCCAGGGAGAAGGGTAAGGGTCGAGACTTGTCCCATGCGTTGACCAAGGTCGGCGAAGTCTTTGGGTTAGAACCCGAAGAGCCACGGGATGGGTGGAAGGAGTTCAAGAAAGGTGCGTTTCTTACAGATGTCGTTCATGGGAATCCGGTTCCTCACGAAAGTTCGTTAGGAGCTTACACATACCCGATATCTTTCCCCATTCCGGCCGACTCCCCACCATCTCTGGACTGCAACTCCGGTTCGATCACTTGGACCCTGAAGGCTACCGTTCACCGCCCCGGAAAGTTCACTCCAAGGATGGAAGTTACGCGTACCATTAACGTGGTCGCAACTCCCAGCGATGACGCTACTGAGGACGTGGAGAACGTCACCGTTAACAAGACCTGGGAAAACCAGATGGTGTATTACTTGTCTATCGTCGGCCGAGCGTTCCCCATTGGAAGCAAGATACCGATCCAGCTGACGTTCATGCCGCTTGCGAAGGTCAAGATCCTTAGGGTGTCCGTGGTGATTGATGGTATGTTGTTGTAATTCCCGCTCACGGCCTTGGTTCTGACCGTTGGCTCCTCTCCTTCCGAAAGAAAAAGTGACGTATTACACTCAGATGACGAGGGTCGCGAAGACCCCAACCGCGACCCGGCAGGTCCTCTGTTGTTTGAAATACCCGGAAAAGTATCACACCCCCATACTCCCTCTCACCGATGAGGATCCGCGGAAGTCTCCACTGTATCGCCTCGTCCGCGAAGACCTCGAATATACCGGACAAAGTGAACAGGAGCGGGCTTCTCAGTTGACTTCTGAGTGGATGGGTCCCGGACCGTGGCCACTCCGGATGAACGTCGAGATTCCCAGTTCGTATGGGTCATTGCATCCGACGAACATGAATATGAAGGGGAATATAACCGTCTGCCATGTGCTCAAGATCATCATTCGGGCCGAGAAGGGAGATACTGGTGGTGTGGAAGATACAAAGAAAAAGACGTACGATATTACCATTCAATATCCTATCCATTTACTCTCGGTGAGTGTCCATATTGTGTGGTGCATGGTAATCCTGAAGGCTGATGGTGATCTCGTAGCACCTCTGCAACCAGAAGTTCACTTCATTACCACCATACTCACTCAGTTGGAACTCCGTTCCAATGGCGCCCGGCCAATCGTCGCCACCCGAACCCAATCCTTCGAGCGTCGTTCACGAAGTGTCTGCGATCGAGCTGGAACCTCCCATCCCGGAATACACTACCCCCACGGTCCACATCTTAAGGGCCGCGTCGAGAGAGGGGGAAGTGCTCACTCACCAGTTCGAACGGCTTGTCGCTGGCCAGGAGGCTGAGACGGGGGAAGCTCCACCTCCCTACAAAGTCGCGACTTCCCCTATTCACGTCAATACCCCACATCCACTCCGTGTTTAGTATCGTTACCCCCTCCCTCATTGACATCGGTCGGACCGTTATTCTTATCGTTATTCAGTTCCGCCCACGTTCTCACTTCACTCATTCGTCCGTTCGCATCCTCTCGTCGTGGTTTTAAATGGTCGTGGACTCCATTCGTTTATCTCCGCAACCCCGCGCCGCCTCGTTACGCATCCCATCAATGTATCAATACTAGCAAATTACCATACACCCAATTGGAGCAGTGCTCTTCAAGTCATACCTCGCCAGATACACTCAATCTCGAGGCTCGAGGCTCGAAGCTCGAACCAGACTGGACGCCACTTGCTCTTGCGACCTCGGATCGTACCTCCTACCCGTCGTGCCAAGTGATCTGACCGTTTGGACCACCAGATTTCTGGCCGGCCCTCGACCTTGGCGGCGAATGATTGGCAGTTGGGCGTAAGTATTAGTGGCCTCCCACCAAATCATTGGTGGGTGGCTGGCCACGTCTCTCCAGTGTTTGGTCAAACGACTCCAAGGGGATTTCTAGCTTCCAGACGACGTTCTTCGTGACAGTTCTATTGGGTTCCCTGCCCTTGCCCTTTCTAAACTGACCGATAGCCCTCGTCGTTGACGGGCACCACGACGTTTGTCTACCCAGCGGCAGTGGTACCCGTTGATTAGAGACAGAGATTGAGGAACCGCGGATACCTCAGCTCAGAACCCTTCCTCTATATGAGCTGGATCTCAGCCGACGCTCCTAGTTCCGGGGTCGCTGGTGCTACCCCTTCTTCTACGGTGCGCATCTAAGACCACGACGCGATGGCCTTTCCCGTTGGCGAAACGGTCCAATTTCCAAATTGCAGGGTCAGGGACAAACTGCGGCCTGCGGCTTCGACTGTTTCAGGTTTCAAGTCCACCAAGTGCTGGTGACGTCTCTATAGTTAAACCCTCGATTCTACCGGCTTATGCTACACGAGGAGCAATGTCGGAGAGTGAACAGGTTCATCTATTTTTGGTCGCCCGACAAAGTTCCTGTTGGTTTCGACGGCTGGACAGATTCAAGAAAAAAGCGCGGATTTATTTTATGTCCAAAATGGTTCCGGATTGTGGAAGGCTGTGCGTCGCGGCCCGCTATCTACGGGCGTACAGAATATATAGTACAAAAGCGAACACGACGTAGGAAAGTGAATGCGACGTAGAAATTGTGCATGCTAGAATTACATATGGGCGAGTAAATGTCGGTTTCGCCTGATGGATTCCCCGAGGGGGTGGGGGGGGGGAGGGAGAGCGAAGGTGGAGGGAAGGGGGTGGATGGTGCGGCGGGAACATTGGGTGGTGGTGAGGATGTTAGGCGGTAAGGCGAGGATGGTGAAGGGAACTCCGGCGGAAACGGTAGGCAAGTCGTGTGATGAGGGAGGGAGAAGTTGGAGGATGAATCCTCTCGTCACGAGAGGATCATCTCACACACAAAGGCCGAGGACGGAGAGTTCACCAAGGGAACAACCACCGTCAACACCGCAGGGGTCATCAACATCCTCGTCTGTACTCCGGGTCAGCTGCTTTCACCATAGAACGACAGAGGGCAAGGGAACTGACCGGCGGCAGTGGTCGCGTGCACGATGACGGCAATCAGGGCGGTAACGAAAAACTTCAAGTTGAGCATGGTAATGTCGGGGCGGTTCAGGTTCTCGAAAGGAATTTACCCTCCCTTTTATCTCTTTTTTTCTTTTCGAGAAGCCCGATGCTGGGCTTGCTTCGCCTCCGATCCATCCTGCCGTGACGTCCGATATGGGAATTCGATTTCCTCTTTCGTCCAAGGCTTGCGATCATTTCCTTCGTTTCCTTCTCCTTCCCTGTCCAAGAACAGACATGATACCTCCGAAACATCGTACCAAACCACCGACAAAATGTCAGATTCGCGGTGTCCGCCACAGAATGTTCGCAAATCCGAACCTTCCACGAGAGTCCTCAGCGTACGTGTTACGGACGGTCGTTCACCTGTCGTCATGTACTCTCCAACTTGACCTTGTGACCAAAGGCCGGATATCGTCATCTCTCCGTTCGGGGTTCCAACCCCCTGGGTAGTCACTAATCATTCCACAGGCAGCGTCACAAAGGAAGGTCAATATTTATGGAACGATCAAAACCCTTCCAATATCTCCAGCTTCCCGACCCTCCTCTCCGCTCTCGGGCCTTCCATCCCACCTGACATCCACAAGGTTCACAATATCCCCTTCGGCATCACTGCCCGGCTCGGGCGGTGGCATAGGCGGTTCCTGCCCGGGAGGCGTGATGGCCTTACGCCGGTCGATCACCTTGATCTTGGGAACCTTGACGAACCCGCACTCAACGGGGACCAACTTCCAGAAGAAGGCAGCTTCTGTCTCCGGTAACAGCATCGGCAGTCTTCCAGATCTCAGTCCAGCGACGACGAAACCGTCTGAACCGTCGGGTTCCAAGTGAACCGTGACCACAGCAGTTCTCGAGGGGTGGTTATTCCTCGTGGTCAGTTTCATAATCATTGGCACGTGGAGCTTCCCGGTCGGTGGAAGGTCTAGAAGAGCAACGAGATCGTCCATGGGAGGTTTGAGCGGGGGCAGCGAAAACCGGGTCGTGGAAAGAGATCCCGGCTCGCCATTCGACAGTAGCCTGTTCTGATGAGCCAACATTCGAGGGAGGAGTGCGTAGCACAACACACCTTCTCCATCGAACAATGTATGCCCCAGGAGCGGGAATGTTTGATTTTGGGTCTTCAGGTTGTGACAACGTGACACGGCAGACCGTTGTAAACTCGTCTCCAGTAAGCCAATCTAGAGAAGCACGGAGTGTTTGAATAGCGTGAATCGACTCAAGGAACACTGCGTACCGTCCGCTATATCTTCAACCTCAATGCTATCCGCGGAGCAGGCGATTATTCTCGCCGTTGCGTGGTCCTGTGAACGGTCACGAATTTGAACGACGAAACAACGCGTATGTATCGTACCTGGTTTTCAAGTTGGATACTTTCCAGTCTCAGTCCACACGAACTTGTACACCGGAAAGTCGACGTGATGGTAGCCTCCCCAGAAACCCTGTCTTCCCAGAGGTCATTCCCATAGGTCCTCAAGTCTACCAACCCTGCCTGGGGTCGCAACGATCGTTGGTACGTCACATTGGATGAGATCTTTATGGCCTGAGTAGCCGGGATAACCAACGTCTGCAGAGTCTCGTTGGTATCGTGGGGGGTCGCACTATCTGGAGTTTTTGGGGATAACGGGAGTTGGGTCACAGACTGCGACCGGATGGAAACATCCAACGTCCGATCTCCGACCGCCCCAGTGTTCAACAGGTAGAGCGTCTTGACGGTTTCGGCACCAGGGTCCAAGACACCAAACCTAACCCCCCTGATAAGGCTCGTTGATTCCTCGCCATCCAGGGTAATACGATTTACTGCGCACAACCCGTCAGCTTGGGAACTCAGATGAGAGTCTGTGGGGCACACCAGATGAATCGTCTTCCGGAGGGTGCAACATAACATCGAATGTGACATCGAGTGCTTTGTCGTCAACGTTCGTGATCTTGATTGTGATTGGACATTCTTCATCGAGGTACGCAGGCCCACTGTGTAAGATGAGTACGCGGAGTTGATGGGGACGCGACCGAACCCTAGTGGGAAACGTGATGTCAAGGTTTGCCCGAATACCACCCGTCGCGTACATACGTCGCCGTTGTACAGTCTCCCCGCTTCACCGGCACATAGCGCGGGGGGTCAACAGAGGTTAACCATTTCGGGCTTTCCAAGACTCTGTCCCCATAATTTTGGAGTTCGTTGAGTTCAATCGGCAGTTCAATCCACCAGCTGTTATGCTTGACGGTCAGGACAACCTTTGTGAGCTTCAGTATCCCCGGAACCTCCGATCGCAAGGTCCCCGTGAATACGATCGAGACACCGGATCCCCAGCGCAGGTATGTCTGCAGGCCGTCCTCAGCGCCCCCTTCTATTGGACCGTCGGTGTCGGATATGTACCGAGACACGTCGCCGAGGGCCACCCCTCGAACTTTCTTTTCAGACCCAGGCGCGTCATCAGAGTGATGAATGACAAGGGGTGTTAGCGCGTGGTCCGAGAAATATATGGACACCGAAACGAAGGAGAGCGAGGAGAGGGGGATATTCCCTGGCGTGGAAATGGATAGTTGAAAGGCGGTCGGGTGGCCAACGTGTATGTCAGTTTCCCAGAAGCGAACTGACGTTCGGACTGTTGGAGGCGTTAAGTTCTAATGAAGTAGAAACCACGACGGGATGTCATACATATGGATTGGAAGTTGAGAAGGTCGAAGATGAGGGGGTCCTGGCTCGACGGTACTGTGCTCTGTGAACAATGTCAGCCTGGTGACAACGGGGTTTATGGGGACCCTAGCACGTTAAGCACTCCGTATAATGCCTCCCCAAGGTCTTCAGTGTCGTCGATCCCCGGGCCTGACTCTGTGGCAAACGATTGACAAACGGAACGGAAGTAGGCGGTCCTGTGCCTTACCATGCCCAAGCATTTCGAGCAAAAGCTGCACACTCAGCTCTACGTTTCCCGTCTGTTGCGCGCAAGAGTACCAGATGGACAGAAGCGGTCGCAACACCACGTTCCATCGTTCCCTCCTGTACGTCTTGGCAATCCGCTCGAAGAACCTGGGTTTCATCGGTGAGTGTTCGTTCAATTCAGCATCCAAGAGACCTACTTTATCGCCATACCGAACTGTTCGGACTCGTAATAGGCCTGCGCAATCAAGAGGGCGATATACAGTATCAGCCGGCCCTGGTTGTGTTGGGAGGTGCCGCTAGGAACCCGTTGCTTGAAGAGTTCATAACTCCTGGTGTACATCTGCAGGAATCAGACGAGTTATAGGCGATTGCTCGATAATACTAAAAACACCTCAACGATGAGAGCGAAATGATCGACTTTCTTCTCGTTCACAAACCCGGGAGAAAGCTTGGCGGCAGCACCACGGGCCTTTGTACCGAGTCAGCAACCGAACGGGAATACTCTGTGACCGTACCCACTGACCTCGAGTTCTACAGCCGCAACAAACATTTCTCGCCGCTTTTCAGTGAATCTGGCAGACATGTAGTAGTAAAAGGCAGGATGTTGCAGAGCGTGTGCCGGGTTAAGACCTAAACTTGTCAGAGCGTCGCTTTGCTGGCTGGGCATGGTTATCGGCGTTTCCAGCAAGGACGGTCGGTGGATCGGAAGAACCAATGTCGATCGCATTCCATGTTCTAACAGTTCTGCCATTACCCGTTGCCTACACGGGGTCAAACGGGTTATAAATACGTGGATAGATTGTACTCACTGCCTCGCCATCCAGCTCCAAAACTCGAAAGTGTCCTCGCCGACACCCCATACCCGGGAAAAATCACAGAATTTACGGATATGCGTGTTGTGGAATGAAAGCGCCAACGAATGTTCGTTGTTGTACAAGTAGAGTTTGCATATCTACCGGTGGTCAGATCACAAAATTCATCCGCAATCAGAGTCGGTACCTTGATGTCAATGCAATCCGCTAGGACCTTGGCTTCAGCCCAACGCTTGGTGCGGGGAGGTAATGTCGTGATCGATGAGAACATGAGTAGTAAGGCAGAATATGCATCCTGATAATGTCTAATGCTCCGTGAGGTGAGGATAGACGCCACGCCCAACGGTGGACTTACTTCAGAGCAACCTCGTCCTCCCCTCGGAACTCGGCGAAGCAGGCCATCTTGTACTCGTATCGAACCGTCCATCCTTCTGGCCGGAGAGGGCGAGGGACGGGCACGGAACTGACAGGCGGGGTGTGGTAGTTGATGGAACTTCCGTGCGCGTGTCGGTTCCGTTTCCTACGCACTCGTTTCGAGTGTGAGGTATAGTAATCGACAGCGGGCTCGTGCAAAGCTTGTTGTAGACTGTAACCCCAAGGTTTGTCCCGGGCAGAACATGGAAAGGTCATCGGACGGACCTTTGTACGAACTCATTCAACTCCGACTGCGACACGGGACTCAGAACGAATAAAGCGGCTCTGGAATCCAATCCACTCTGCCTTCTGATGTAAGTAAGCCGATTGTCTAGTGATGGATCATCTAGCATTCGTCTACTAGCGAGGAGGACCACAGTGAGTTTGATACTGCGTTCATTTGTGGCCTTTTTCCTCTGGGCGATCTCTGCCGCGAGCTCGGTGTCCTGTCGCCGCTCTTCTGCCTCCCGCTGACGCTCTCTATCTGGGTCAGGTAGGTCAAGTGGTGATCGCGGTGTATGTGGCGGGAATTCAAAGATATGGAGGAACAAGACAAACACAGATGGCACGAAGGAGGTGTGCTTTCTTATCCAAACCGGCGCGACGAGACCGTCAGGATAAAGCGGTGAAGAAGGCGTCAGCGGAGACAACGGCGAGCGAGGCGTTTGATCGGGGTAGTCTTCAGGAGGGTGCAGTTTCCTGGGGGGGAATCGGATGTCCTTGTTTTTGTCAAGGGAACTCGTATCGAAGATGAGTGCTTGATCTGCCCACCTTATCCACCAACACGACCTGGAAAGTTTTGCCCTTCTCGGACTGCCAAATCGACACCTGGCGCAGTGTACTTAGTGTTGTCCGTAACCTGGCGACGAGAGACGCGAATGGATCTTGGGCTCGCGGAGTCGAGGGAGATGTTGGGCTCATGGGAGGTAACGTTGGGGTTGCAGGCGGAGATGCGGGCGACGTCGGGGAGTTGAGACCGGCGACGAACATCACTGGGGCCAACTGGGCCAGGAGTTCCAGAGGATACGAGTTCATGGTCGCGGTGAGACTGTGATCATGAAGGTGGAGTAAAGTGTAAAGTCGTGGGTTGATCAACAAACGATCGGGGAAAAAAAAAAAGGATGACCGAGGTAGTACTCGAAACTACAACCTCCTGATTCGTAGTCAGACGCGCTACCATTACGCCACACGGCCTTATCGGTTGTTCCCGTGGAGACAATATAAACTGTGAAAGGCGCCTTCGTGGCGTTCGGGACCGGGAAACGTTGACGCTCCAAACCCCCAACCCTCATCTCAGTGTTTTATGCCAATCGCTCGGTCGGAGATGCTTAAAATTCGGCCATCAACGTGTACACTTGTTCGGCTCGGACACAAACCGTGATTGGCACCCTTGGAAGGTTTCTCCCACACCCTACCACTACAAAACGTGGAAAGTTGACCAGTAGATCGTTGAATTTAGGAAGCTAGTGGTGGCAAGGTGACTTTGACTGGATCGCCGACTCAGCTACAAAACCAACTCGACAGCATCTATGAGTCATTCCCCCAGCCTGTTGTGAGCGAACGTGTGTGTGTGTGTGTGTGTGGTTCTATTATACTCCCGTTGTGAGCGAACGTGGGAAACTCTTGAATCCAAGTCACCGTTCATCACGTGCGCGCCTAACTTGACGCGTTCCAATTAGCTACCGCGATGACCAACCGCGAGGATACCGTACCGGAGTCCTCCACCTACCCATATTCCTGGGCCCCGGACTCCGAAGTAACACTAGACGACTTCTTAAAGAAGGTGTGTGCCCGGTGCTTCCTGACCAACCTGATCGTTGACGCTCGGTGGAGCGCAGAGACCCTCAATGGTCGAGGACGATGGAACCAAACCAGTGAGTCGCGACAACGGTTTTATTGGGGCGTACTGTGACGCCTAGTCCAGTGGATTTGGGTGAGGGGTTCCAACTCATCCAGGGAGGACACGAATACGGACGCAGCCCTCCAGGAAGCCGCGGCCTTGCGTACGTCTGCCCATAACGGTGATGCATCGTTTCGCTTAATGCCACTCCTCAGTAAATGAGGTCACTGTCAAAATTGAAGAGATCAAGGTCAGGCCTCTGACATGAATGGTCTCTTCCTTTTCTCATGGTATCCTCCAGAGAGACCCATCCATTCCTGTCCGCTCGAACAAGAAGACTGGGGCAAGGAGCAAGAAGGAGCTGCGAGAGGAGGTTCGCCGAGTCATCGTGATTCTGACACCTTGGCTCATAAAACAATCCTGTTCAGGCTCAAGGTGAAGCGACTGCCAAGCTGAAAGAGATCGCTCTGCGCCACGGCTACCTTACAGGGAAATGGTAACTGCGCCTTCCTTTATTCGTGCTTGCTTCTACCACACCTAACCACTGTTTATGCTTCCAGGCTAGTGTTCGCTTCTCCCGATAAAGTAGATGCCATCTGGAATAGACTCGCACGTATGTGTTCGGACGCCAGGGCTTTTTAGACGTTTACCCTGTTGTCAGATTCTTTGGTCTCCGGTCCGTTGGCACAAACCTCGGCTTTCCTCTCCAAGGTTTCCACGACTCCAAAATCCTCTGAGCAACACTACCAACACGTGATATGCGTGTACCTACCGAACGTTTTTGACAAGGACGAGGTAACAAAGGTGCAGCAAACCAGACTTCGCACTTTGGAGAGTTTTTAAGCTGTTTTGTTCACAGGTGATGAAAGTACTTCTGCGTGATCACGGTTTGAACCTCAGCGGAGTAAAGTCTGACTTGTATACCTTGATAAGTACGCAAATTTCCGTAATTCATTATCACGATCAGCTATAAGTATCTGCATAGATCTGGATAGCAAGCATGCCAGTGGCGTCCCATCGACGGTAGGTTTTTACATAACGCGGCCGCATATTCCCAACCGACTGACGGGACCAAGATCTGGAAGAATACGTCGTTGTTGGCGGAGGAGGAGATCAAGGTACAAGCGTACTTCTCCCACCCTGCAGGCTCTTCTGACAGCCACCCAACAGCAACTCAAAGACAAGTTCTTCTCTGACCTCGAGGCCGCGAAATCCAAGAAGGACGATGTAGAGGTTAAGACAAGCAATAATAAGGAGGACGGAACGACGGGGGCGTCCGCCTTGGAGCCTAAGGCCAAACCCAAACTCCAGCTGAAGAAGAAGAAGGTAGATGATGATCCATTCGCTTCGGACGAAGAGGAAGAAGTGAAGCCAAGGGCGAAGGCCTCCAAACCTCCGTCGAAAATGGGGGGTGTGGCGAAGAAACCGCCCTCGAAAGTCACCACTGCAACAAAGCGGATCAGGGAGGAATTCGAGTCTGAGGGAGAGGCGAATCCAAAGGCGAAGGTGCCCAGGTCCGGGAAATGAGGGGTCTTCCGGGCCGAGTTACAGTTTATGCAGATCTGTTTACTTCCGCAATCGCCGAGATACGTCCGTGATGAACATTCAAATGTTCGACTCTAAAGCCGTCAGCTTTTCGTTGAATCAACAGGTGTCGCAACCACAGAGCGACGGTTCCCATAAATCGCAAGGCAGTTGATTCCTCGGTCAGGTGCCAATATTAAACCTTCGGACCGTGGCATTTGTCGGTGCGCGCGAGCCCGTTTCCGGGAAATCTGACGTTGATACCGCCACCAATGTAGTCGCCCCGAGCGATCGCAGGAGGGTCAGGGATTCAGCGGACAAGGCTAGAAAGAGCCTGGAAGCGGAAAACAATGGGAGTGATCGATTGGTCCTCGAGATCGATGAGGTGGAACCCCGATGTAATTCTTGTGACTAGGTCTGCGGCCGTAGTTGGCGTTCGTCCTGGTCGGGTTGAGTGTGATCGGCATGCGGGATCAGTTGGCAGGCTAGGTAGGTGGGACGATTACTAGAGCAACCCGAAGTGAGGGGGAGGACGTTGAGGATATTCCCATTACGAATGCCACTGCCTTCCCCTCAAGAGTAAACGCGGCCCAGGGTGTAGGCGTCGGACTCGACGGACGTCCGTGATGTGTATTTCCCTCGGCCGGATGCTTAACTTAGACGCGGATTGTGTGCTTCGCATGGTTGTAGTCAAGGTCAAGTGAACCAATGAGTAACCGTCCGCAAGACTACACGGATACATCTCCAAACGTCATGGGGAACCAGTTGCCGGGATTCGCTTTATCTACGGCAAGACAGGATGGTTAGGGTCTCCACCTTCCGTAGAAGTCCTGAGATATTTGTTTATGAGCGTGCGCGTATGGTTACGGACGGTCACCTGGTGCTCTGCCCCTCCGAATAAATGGGAGAACATTGTGCCTCGACAGCCCCAACGCATCCAGGAAGGCGGAAGCCGCACCCCCCCAGCACGGTGAATACAGAGTCATTCGTCCGATACGCCAGGTTCCCGTCAAGTTACCCAGCCACCGTTCGAACGACCCCTGGAAAGTTCGCTCGGGACAACCCCTTTACCAGCAAACGTAAATCTTTCTGATGTATTCCGCGGTTGGGCGCCGCGGCGGCGCTTCGCGACATCATCTGAATCTCCTTGCTCGAGGGGCGCAAAATAGCACGCATTGGTCGCTGTTCCGAGGATTATAGGTTCTGATCGAGTGCGTCGTTCCCACCAAAGCCTGGAACCCGAGGTCCAACGGCCGCGAGGGGGTGACCGAGCAGGGAAAGAGGAACGAAAAGGTCAGGGGTCTCGTCCCCATCGAGCGGGCCGGTTGCTGTATCGCGCCACAACTAACGGTGTCACGTTCACCGTGAAAAAAATGGGATATATATTCAGGATCTGCTGGTATGTAAAAGTCAGATTCCTTCGGACTTTTTGGATAACTGTCAGTAGACCCTTACTTTGTACCCGTACAAGAAAATGGTTAGGTATTGGGGTCTGGGATCTGGGTTTCCAACCGCCGGATAGGTTCTCCCTGCTGTGAGGAACTAAAAGTTCACGAGATCATGAGGGTCCAAACCCGATCCAAACCCGTGTGGTTGCGTGCGGTGACGCCCCAAACCGATGATACGCTTGGCACGACGAAATTAAAATAATCCTAGGAGTGATGTGGATGGCCGGTGTCACTCTCCCCTGACCATGATCCGGAGTCTCCTGTGGGGCGAAGCGTCATTGCGATTACGAGGTTGTGATGTTTAAAACCTTGTTCTGGGTGCGATACGCGCAACGTTCGTCCAATGGCTATCGTCGCAAGGTCCGATAGCTAGTCGACGGCTAATGCTCCGTCATATTAGTCGTCGTTGGGGAGTAAGAGATCAGGGTGGGATTTGTTGACACAAGGACGAAAAATTATGCGCAGATTTGGGGTCCCAGGCGGGGCGTCGCTTTTTGGCCCACAATGAAACCGGCAGATTTTCTTTTCCAGATGGAGGTTTTTGGTCTTCAGCCGGGGGGCCGATCAGCCGGTGGTCTCAAGTTGAACTTCGCGGACAATCTGGTCGCATTCCCACGCATTCAAACCGAAACCGGTCCGTGTTTCTATCAACTCGTTGACGTTAAACACCGGTCGAGTTGCGCCCCAAACGCGTTTTTAGGACGCGTACCGTGAGGAAGGCGGGGTATAGGTTAATGCGATAACAGTACTCCGGGGCAAATTGCATCTAGCAGTAGAAATTTAGGCGTTGTTCTAGGCCCCCTTCGAATGAGCGATCGGGTGACCCCAACCAGCGGGACCGAGCACACCCTGTGGTTTGGTTGTATCCTGGATGTGAGGAGTTGGACGTTACATTGAGCGCGATGGGGCTCAACGTCCTTGGTACTTCTACCCAGGTCGGAGGGACACTCCGCACACGTCCAGGCAAAACCCCTGGTAGCTATAGATGTACCATGTGTTATTCCCGTCCACCCATTTCAATGCTATTTCCTCGATGGGCTTCCAAGTATCCGTAGAACTCCCGAGACAATGCACTTCATGCAAGCGGGGGACGCGCGCACGTGACCCGCTACAAGCTTTGTTCTGTTCCTAAAACTTTTCCCCAACGAACCTCGGAGGAACTTCTGACGATGGTCAGTCTCACCGCCGTGCAAAGTCATTACGGATGGCCCTCGATAGGACTAACTGCCTTGATGTTCAGGGAACGGCCAAGAAAACCAGAAAGTTTGCCGCTGTCAAACGGTTGTTAAACCCGAAAGACAGTCGATTGTTCGTTTTCTGTCCGCTGCCCTTGTCGACTGGCCTCATCATATGTCCCAGGAAGGAAAACCAGCTGAAACAGAAGAAAAAGGATGAGGAGGCGAAGGATATGGCAGTCCGGAGGGTGTGCGTTCTCTTCCATGCGATCCGCTCAAATCTCACCTCTGATCGAACAAACGTTTGGACAACCCAGGCCCCAAACTGCTTCGTCAATGTTCCTGCAACACAATACAGCATTGGTGCCGCCGTATCGGGTGCTAATTGATACTAATTTTATCAACTTCAGCTTGCAAAACAAGCTGGAGTTGGTAAGTGGTATGATGGACTGTTTATACGCAAAGTGTTCGTCCTATTATCAAGGCCTTTCTGCCCTCGACGGGGCCCTGACGCCATGTAATAGGTATCCCATGCGTTACCGACTGCGTTATAGCTGAACTGGAGAAGCTCGGTCAACGGTACAGGGTGGCGCTACGGTATGATCTGGATTCAGAATTCACGGCCCGACAAGTTCTCTGACTACCGCGCACATAGGGTGGCTCGCGATCCCCGCTTCGAGCGCCTTTCGTGTTCGCATTCTGGAACCTATGCGGATGACTGCCTAGTTCAACGTGTCACTTCCCATCGTTGCTACATCGTGGCGACCTGTGATAGGGAACTGAGGCAGCGGGTACGAAAAATACCAGGTGTACCTCTCATGTACATCGTCGGCCGCAAATACTCGATCGAGAAGTTACCAGATGGTGGAGCCCCGGTATAGATTTCTTATTTTGGAGTGTACCTTCCGGCCCTCCTCGCCTTTCCTCCCGTATTCACTTCGGGAGCGTAAAGGGGATGCAGCCGACGGGATTCGTTGCCGATTGTTTCTTCTGGGTTCCCGACATTCCCCCGGCTTCTTTATCTTGAGGAAGCGGTCCATTCCCCAACGCAAGACTACGATCTATTCAACGGATATACAGCCTGTTGCCCGTGGCGATTGGATGATTATTTGAGACCAGATGTATCTCTAAACATCGCAGAAGGGCACCAGCTGCCGAGATTCGTGCTCTCTGCGGCCCGACAGATCGGTTGGGGTCTGCGCCTTCCTCAGAAACCCTCAAGTGTTCGTTTCTATGCACGTGTGCATGGTTACAAGCTTGGGAATGGCCACCCATTTACGGCCAAAGGTATTTGGAGTATTGGATTCCCCATAGAATCGTGGGGGTGCTCCTGACTCGCTTTTGCATAGCTCAGAGGGTCTGTTTGTATGGTTTCCGTGTATCTTGATAGCGAGAGTTGGGGTGAGATGAAACTTGGAAGAAGCCGTGTTATGTTGTAGAGTCAGAGACATGAGAAGGTCGCGCATATCCCACCCAGTGCAAACTGGCGCGCTTTGCAGATATCACTCACGGACACAGCAGGAGTCAGATGCGGTCACTATTGTTTGTTCGGATTTTAGACGGTTATACACATTCCGCTGGATCCCGGCACAGCAACGGCACAGGTATTTTTCTCAGATGTCTACTGTTCCGCAGAAAAGCTCCCCCAACGCCGAGAGATGGTGGGTATCCACTGATTTGGTTCCACATCACGAATTGCCTCCAAAATATCTCCTGATGCGAATTTGGTGCAAAGTAGCAGCTGTGTGTGACCTTGTCGCTAATCCGGATCCAGTCAGTTGTCCCTATAAAACCGCCTCATCCTCTGGATGGGTTTGCCCAACCTGCCCACCCTCATCCCCCCTCCCATCCTACAACCCGAATCTACTCCTGTCCCGATGACCATCACCCTTGAGCTTGAACCCTTGGTCCGTCTCTCAGCCATCGGTGCAAAAGAGACCATCGTCAATATCCGACCCGCCGCACCACCACCGCAAACGGCCCAGCCCGACCAGCCCTTGGCCTCGAGATCCGCCAAGTCCACAAACCTTCTCCAGAACTTTATCGAATCGTTCAAAGAGGTCGAGTCCTACCGGTATGTTCGACGCGACTGGTCATGCTCCGGCGGCACGTGCTGAACAACTTCTTTGCAGAAATGGAAATTCTATTCTCGTCGACGGCTACAACCTTTCCGTCCCAGCAGTTGCCGCCGCCGCAAGATACAATGCGCCCGTCGTCCTCGATGATTCCCCCGGTGTCCGCGAACGGCTTCAACAGAGCCGAGACGTTATCGTTTCCAAAATGGACGCTGGAAAAAGCGTGTACGGTGTCAGCACCGGTTACGGTGGCAGTGGTGAGTACCGCCCACTGACACTGAACGACCCCCCCCCTCTTACCCGCAACTGACTTACTCGCGTCCTCGCAGCGGATACTAGGACTGATGACCCTCTGCGCCTGGGTAGTGCCCTGTTACAACACCAACACGCTGGCGTGATTTCCACCGAAGAGGGCGATTCGCTTCCTCTCCTCGACCCCCTCAACCATACCACCATGCCTGAATCGTGGGTCAGAGGTGCCATCCTGATCCGCATGAACTCCTTAATTCGCGGCCATTCCGGTGTCCGTTTGGAACTCATCCAACAGATGGGCCATCTGCTCCGCGAACATATCACTCCTCTTGTCCCGCTACGTGGTAGCATCTCCGCTTCAGGAGGCGAGTACCATGATGTCATGTCGGCCCTAAGAAGTGTATCTGACACTCCATCAATATTTAGATCTATCTCCGCTCTCATACATCGCTGGCACGTTGATGGGCAACCCCTCGATCCGCACAATTTGTCGATCCGCTTCTTCCAAAACTACTCAGATCCTCCCATCAAACAAGGCGCTCGCCCAACACAACATCCAACCAATCTCCCTACAGTCCAAGGAGCACCTCGGGATCCTCAACGGAACCGCCTTCTCCGCATCTGTCGCCTCCTTAGTTCTCTATGATGCCGTCCATCTCGCGTTGCTTGCACAAATCCTCACCGCCATGAGTGTTGAGGCTCTCCTCGGAACCCAAGCCTCCTTCGATCCGTTCATTCACGACGAGTGCCGACCTCACCCCGGTCAAGTTGAGGTCGCCAGGACGGTTTACAACCTTTTGGATGGAAGCTCCTTCGCAACCGGAGCTGACCACGAAGAGGAAGAGGCGACCATCGACGACGACAAGGGCGTTCTGAGGCAGGACAGGTACCCTCTCCGGACTTCTCCCCAGTTCCTCGGTCCCCAGGTCGAGGATATCCTCTCGGCACTCGATACCATCACTCAGGAGTGCAACTCCAGTAAGTATTGCTCCATTCCCCGCCACCAGCTCGGTTGCTGATCGCCGTCACCAGCTACCGATAACCCTCTGATCAACGGAAAGGCCGGGACCGTCCACCACGGTGGAAACTTCCAGGCTATGGCAGTCACTAACGCCATGGAGAAGACTCGTCTTGCCCTCCACCACATCGGCAAGCTCCTGTTCTCTCAGGCTACCGAGTTGATGAACCCCACTATGAATCGGGGTTTGCCACCAAATCTCGCCGCTTCCGATCCCAGCTTGAATTACCACACCAAGGGTATCGACATTGGTATTGCCGCCTATGTGTCTGAGCTCGGGTACCTGGCTTCACCGGTGTCGACACACATTCAAAGCGCTGAGATGCATAACCAGGCAGTCAAGTACGTCTACCTCCACCCCCTTCGTATTTACGAATGTGACGATAGGGTACTGATGTGTTTTTGATTCAGTTCTTTGGCATTGATTTCTGGTCGGGCGACGGTTAATTCTCTTGACACCCTCACGATCTTGGTGTCAAGCTGTTTATATGTCCTCTGCCAAGGTGAGCTGCGCGTGATCCACTTGCCACTCTTCGTTTTCGACCCTAGCGTTTATACGCCTTTCCACGTTATCCCCGCCCTTGGTCGCTTGATCAATTTTTATCGGTGCTTCTTCTATCAACGGCGTTAACTGACTTCAATCTCCGCACTCCATACAGCGCTCGACCTCCGCGCATTACAAGCCGAGTTCTCTGTAGGCGTCACTAAAATCCTCAACGAAGAGCTCGTCGCGCACTTTGGTACCCCGATCATCTATGCGAAGCTGTTCCAAGCCATCATGGCTACGCTTGACGAGACCACTACCATGGACTGCACTGAGAGGATGAAGAGCGTCGCCGAGGCTTGCACTGTCCCACTCGTCAACTACTTCTTGGCCGTCCCGCCCTTAACCGCAGCCATCACCAGTATCCCCACTTTCCGCGCCTCCCTCGCCTGCCGCCTGACCGGCCTCTACACCCAACTCACAAGGGAGTTCCTTGATGGTGCTCATGGACCCGCCCCAGCGAGCAAGTACCTCCAGAAGACGAGGACCGTGTACGAGTTCGTCAGGCTAGAGCTGAAGATCAAGATGCACGGCAAGGAGAACCTCGAGCGGTTCAACCACGTCGGTATCGACGACTTGGTCGGCATGCCTGGTGGGGATGACGAGACCATTGGTCAAAATATCACCAGGATCTACGAGGCCATTAGGGACGGACACCTCCAGGCTGCCGTCGTCGATACCTTTGCCAGCCGGAGTCCCGGATTGCGATTATAGTGTCTCTTCTAGAGTCGGCAGGGCCTTGACGCATGTATTGTTATTCGTCTGCTGTCTTCCTCTTTGGCTTCCGTGTTTATATTACATCCCAGTTCAGGCCCATCCGGTGGTGAAAATTGCGTACCTATTTGGTCTGTACTTGGCTTGTGTACTGATTCTACATAATCAAAACTTAAATCCCATGACGTATGTATGTATGCAAAAGAAGTTCGAGTTTAGTATTTTCCGGAAGCTGGTACTGCCGGAAATAACCTCCTTGTCATGGTCAGTCTGGCGAAGTGGTGAGAAGCCTTCAGGCGTCCGTGCGGACCCCTCAAAAGCATTCTCACCTATTATCGGTTCCAGCAAACCCTTACCAACCTGTATAGTTCAGGGACGAGGGTTCTCACAAGCCCAGTGAAGCCTGAGAATATTTAGGACCCCCGATTGTTTCGGTTTTATGGGCCGTGCAGTATGGGGGTCCGTCCACAATCAAGACCGAATCGGAGGACAGAACTCACAACCTACTAATCGGTGGTGACCCACCAAGTCACCCTTCACGAAACCGCAAACATAATCACCACGCAATGTGCCCAGCCGTTGGGCCTGAACAGCTCTGGTGTCACTTCCAGCCCTTGCACCGTTTCGGGCTGCTTTGGAGAGATTTAAGGTCGTTGTTGCGGAGTCTGTGATTCCGAGACCGAACTACGCCTTTCCCTCCATCCTCGTCTACATAGACTTACGAACGGTCAAAGCGACGACCGAAGGGGGACTCGAGATATCGTCTCGACGCTTTGTGTTCGAAACAGAGTCGATCTGTTGGGCTGGCCTCTGGCGGAATCAGACCTTGAGGTCAGCCCCCCCCACCCTCAACTCTCACACCGCTGGGAGGGGACCCATCGGTATCCTGGCAGCCTCAACTCGTGTCATGCCCCCGGCAACCTCGCCTCGCAGCCGGCAGACAACTACCGTCGCCGATCGTACCAAACTTTAGGTCATCAGAGAGGGAGGAGGCGTTTCAAATTCTGCATGCGGTGTGGAATACATGTGTGAACAAAACGCCGTCCACGGAAGCCTTAAGAGCGTCCGTCCTTTCCACTGAAATCGCGTTCTCGGTCCAAGTGTTGCGAACGAGAACAATCCGAAACAAGTTTGAAGTCTGCCTCGTACGCCTCCACGGAGGCGGCCACCGATGTGGTAAAAAGATCCTCAGGCGTCTTCCCTCCGCTCCAGTCCGTCGCGGAAGGTCTTATTGCTCTCCCCGAAGCTTGGGATGTAGGGTCGACCTCCCCGTCTCATCTAAACTGGTGGCTATTATCTTAAGAAGCGACGGCCGACCGCGGAGGGATAGAACTATTGACGCATCGGATTGGAGGACTTGTGAAATCCCTCCGTTCGCCTGGGAAGTGAGGACAAGGAGCGAGAAAGAAGCGCATTGAACGGTAGCCAACACGAGGCGAGCCTCGCGGGCGAACCGCTCACGGATGGGAGGGCCTAATACTAATATCAGTGCAGGATTGTGCGAGACTCCGATGATCTTCGTTCCCGCCCACGAGAGCTTCAGGAACGGCAAGACCAGCAGGGATTTCAGCGGAGAAAACTAGTGGATTTGGTGCACTGTGGACGGAGATCGATGGGGGTGGATACTTGGGTGGGGGTAAACATCAGTATAATACGGGCCAGTCATGGTGAGTAACGTCCCGTAAACGAGGGCGAGTGGCACCGGGAGGGGGTGCAGTTGCTCTCGTGTGTGAAAGGAGATGAGCGTGCCCTTGTTTGCACCGCAGCGCTTGAGTCACGCAAACTGATCGTTTGCAATTGTAGTTGAAACGAAACCACCAGCTCAACAGCTCATTATCTCATCACGATCTACACCGACATAGCGCCGATATGGATTTCCGAAAGTCCTTCTCAAAACCGTTCAAAAAGCTGAAGGGAAAACTCTCGAGTGGTAATCGCAAACGAGATGGGGGATCTGGGGGGCGAAAATGACGCAAGAGGGAGAGAGGCCGACATTGAAGGGGGCGAAGCTAGCCAGAGGAACTTAATCGTGCATTCGGACGTCGACATTGAGGGCGCAGTGGGAGGTGGACACGGTCAAGAGGGGAGCGATGCCGACGGGGGGGAGGTTGCTCGGGTCGATGAGCCCCCCACATCCAGGCGGCCTTCGATCTCGCGGAGCGGGGAACACGACAGTGCGTGAACAGCACCATTCCAGTTCTGCCTCTGACAATTCCCCCAGACAGCGCAAATAACTCTGCCATTCCCAATCAAGCCCAAGGGGCTCCGGGTTCCGACCAGAACAAACCGGACACTGCAGACGAGAGCGGATTCGACTGGTGGAAGTCCACTGCGTCCGCCGCGGTCAAATTGTTCCTCCGCGGGGCGTGGGGCTCCGCAGATGCCTTCCCACCACTCAAGTCTGTAGTTGGAGGCCTCTGTTTTATCCTGGAAAATTGCGAGGTACAGTAACCCTCCAGTATGTGTTATCCACAATGCTTACTGGTGCCTCAGCGAACAAAGGCAAATAAGCAAGTGATAGAGCCATTGGCACCCAGGGTCAAAGCCCTCTCTGCCTCACTCTGTGAGCCAATTTCTGAAGGTGATGTCAGGGAGGAAATGAGGAGGGGGGAACTGGAACAGTAGGCTCACTTCCTCCAGGGTCAGACCTGAGCCTAACAAGAAGGGACTTCTAGGAAACTGGAAAACATTCTCCAAGAACTCAACCTATTGGCAGAGCAAGGGAATGTTGAGGGGTTCTTTCACAATGTCAAGAATGCAGACAAACTCAGTGGTTTGGTTGGGGATATTCATGATGCTGCAATAGACTATCAGGTTTGCACTCTCCAAGTTAACCCATTCCCCTCATACCTGACACCTGTTTCATGTCATCGCCGGCGATTTTGAACTTTTCTTTTCACTATTTCTTTCCTTTATTTATTCTTCTTACACTTACCTCTCTATTATTCTTCACACCTTTCATCCAGAAGTCAAACCGGAACACGAAATCACATTGGTTATAAAGGATGAATACAGGCGCAGTACTACGAGTTCAAGGCGTTACACAAGTCCATTCCCAACACGTCTGCCTCGGTCAAGGCGAATCTACCCGAGGAGCCTCCCCACTGCCCAATCGCTCAACGAAGACGAAGAACCTTGTCCCGAGCTTGACAGCGAACTACCGCGGTCTCCACTCTTGCAGCGACGACAGGGTCCGAGACACAACCTCCCAATCTCTATCGGTTGAAGAACCCGGGGATAAGGAGAGTAGCGGGATTTAGGAGGACCCTTGGAACGGAAGGCGCGTTGACCAC
>Ga0307509_10001599_pt1 | contig 38054 bp, 33 predicted proteins | sample 10_EM_MG_FD_202245 | JGI IMG/M metagenome (GOLD analysis project Ga0307509, IMG submission 202245) | Populus trichocarpa ectomycorrhiza microbial communities from riparian zone in the Pacific Northwest, United States - 10_EM | ecosystem: Host-associated > Plants > Roots > Unclassified | place...
TGAAAGAAATCCCCCCTTCTAAGCGGGGAAAGAGTGAGAATAATAACCGGTCATAGGCTAGAAGCCCTCATTATCTCTAGTATCATACAATCGGATAAGGCGTTCGACGATTGCTATGATGCCTGGTAATTTGACCGAGTGACGAAATGTGATCCGGAGCAACCGGAATCCGGGCTAGTCCGTGTTCCTTCATGGACCATCACTTCTCTTCCCAAAGAGGCAACCGAAAGAAACTGGGCCTCAAAATCCATTACAGTAAACCAAATTCAGTATGATACCGCACCATACCGTAGTCGAGTAGAAGGTACTCGGGTACAAGCATGCGCGCCAGTCTCTGTATCCAAGAGGAAGGGCGTGGAATGTATTTCGGCCATCCCCTTCCACACCCCACCGGTGAGTATTGACCTCTTCTCAACCGCACCACTCCGAGCCAAGAGTCATGGGTTTCCGATTTGGAGAGCCCTAGTGCTTGGATCGACTAGAGATCCCAATGTTGGGAAGTTTTCAGCAGGAATCGTACCATACTTACATTGGCCTGTGTCACAGGGGGTGCAAGTGCGCACGGATGGGGCACAATTTGAGGTCATTTTTATTAAATCCCGTACTTTCGCTTGTCCCCGAGGAGCGGAAGAGAAGGGGGAGCCAAGAAAATGCCAATGCGTCGGTCTTTTTTTCTCCCTTGGCCTGAGAAATAAGAGCGAGAGCCGGAAAAGATATTCTGCTGTGCTAAGCCTTACGGATGATATTTAGCTGAATGGTGCAGTACGCTTAACCTATGCTATTATTCAGATTTTTCATTTATCATAGCTTATTTTTTCTGGAGGGCTTTTAGACTATGATAATATTGTGACCTTTTGGGCACTCGCTATCATGAGTACTCGGGGAGTCACTAAGAACCGGAAAACATAACCCTTGTCCCCATAGAGAATCTTGGGCGATCAGCAGAGGTGTGACCCGTCGAGCACGATACCAATTAGCTTCTTGTTCATCTCTTTCTCTCTCCCATTTCCTCTATTTTCGATTTCCTCTACCCTACGCTGCATTTGTAGGGTGCGTGAAGCACCCGAAAACAAGGGGGTGTGAACTTGTATGGGCCCTCAGATACGCACGAACCTTTTGCCCCACACACACGCAATCGGCGACAGAAGAATAAGTTACCGTACAGTGCAGTTCGTCTGTATCATTATGATGCGCATGCAGCCATAAGTGGAGAACCTGTTCGAAGGAGGAGGAAATCGATCCCCTCCCTTTCCCCTCCTAGCTCTTGAGGGGATTTTGCGAATCTCCGGACTCAGAAGCAAAATCTCCTGAGAATGATTAGCGATTTGTTGACACAGTATAAGGTCAACCCCCGCTGGGTGTGTTGGATTTCATTGACTCGTTTTCATAGTCTTGTTGGCCTCTCGAACTAAACTTATCCTTGTCTTACACTTTGGCTTCGGCCGGTGATCTAATAATGTATATCAAGAGTCGCGACGGGACCATCTGCTTGTGCCAGTACAGCGCAGAGTGTGAATTGTTTTTTCTCTTCCTTCTCTGGAGGAAGGGTCATTGAGCCGAAAAACTAAGCGTCGGGGTTTTCAATGCAGCATGCTCCGTGATCAGGACCAACACATATCCCTCAGTTAAGATCGCGAAGGACAATAGTACAAATGCTGGTACCCCTCCATTCACTCATTACCCGCTTTAGCTTTCCTGCTTGCCGGACAACATTGAATGGTTCGATTCGCGGCCAATAGGAGGGGGAGGAGGAGGATATCTAACATCACATGCCAATATTACATTTCCGCTCGAAGGTGCATACCCGGGGGCTCTGATAACAGATATGGGTTCTGGGGGAGGTCTCGAGATCGTGGGGCTGTCTATGTAAAAATGCTATTTTCCTGCTTGCTAATAACCGAGGAGATAGCAGTGATTTAGCTATGATGTATCCAGCGATGGTAAGATTTTCTGGAGTTTTACCAGCCGGAATACTCTTCTAGCCCCCCCCTAGAATATCGTGGATGACGCTTTATTTACTGTAGCCAGTACTATGCCAGCACTTGGACAAAATCCTGCATACCGCCCCCCGTTCACCATCCACAATCGCCATATGGCCTGGGAAGTTCCTAATGCATTATCTTTTTTGCTTGTCATTCTATCGACTAGTATCAGGCCACTGCGATCGGGCATATGGAGGATTTGTGCCTATTAAAAAACCCGAGGGGGTTCTCCTACGATAAGCTACGCCCTAGAACAAAACCTCCACATATATTTCTACTTTCCCGGAAAGGCGCTTATTTCCTTCAATTTGAGCAGCACACTTTACATGAGTGACATAGTGTTCCATTTCTCTAACTTAAACTAGATCCTTCCCCTAGCTAAAAAATAGCAATTGGTATAACTAGAGTAAAAAGAGAGAAATTCTATCCACAGCCCCAAATATGATTCTGATATTGCTGATCCAAGCATTGTTGAGCATTTTTGACTTTAGCGTTTGTTGAAGATATCTTCCCAGGGTTACCTTGCTTATAGAAAATTGAAATTGCTTGATTGAGCGATGCTTCACATTATTATCATTTTTAAAAATACTCACCATTGACTAATCTCCATAAAGTTTTAGGTAGTTAGATACTCTTTCTTCCTTAGCAACTTCGCCTTGGAAACACTATTTATCGCATTCCTTTACTCGCACCGGGGAACGGTTGCGTATGGTGGTTGGTCGCAACATGAAATTAGAGGTCCAAGCTCGCGTTTCTCTCATTAGTTCTACTAATATCGACACAAATCCTCTGTATGCTCTGCCGTAATGCCATAATAGGTATTCAGTGCCGCATTGATGGGCCTAGCACTGGAAGCCCTGACCCAAGAGAAACCCGGCCCACGCGATCACGAATCCGGACCTGAAGGATATTGGTTTCATCGTGACACCGCAGAATACGGCCGACATGATGCATGGTGCAATCGGATTAGAAATTACCGCTCTCACGGGTTATTCCTCGAGTATTGTTGATCCACATGGAAGAAGAGGGATGAAAGCAAGAAAAAGAAAAGAAAATATAGGCTCAAACGCAACACTACATTTTGGGATCCACTTGGTCTCCGTCACTCTCCGTGGAACATTTTAGAACAATTCTAAGGCACTCCAAATCATTTGCCATGAGGTGGCGATACCGGTTCTTCTTCTTTCATCCCGAGACGTTTTTCGGTGGGCTGGTCGCGAAGTTTTTTGTTGATCTGGCGATTCTTGCATGTTCGGTTTGTGAGATAGTCCCCTCTTCCTTTCTTCCTCCCATGTGAAGGAGGCCATTTAGCATGAGCCCCATTTCTTCCTATATATAGTTCTTTAAGGTTCCTTTTGTTTCCCTTTTGAACGAGGAGAGTGGAGCTTTCGGAGGGGTTGGGGACTAATGCACATAGGCGGAATTGATAATAGCAAGATAATTCGTTCCAGCTGGCCTATGCACGCACATAGAAGCGAGATACAGGGTTGTATAACACTTCATTCGTAAAATAAAGTGCCCTCAAAAATATTCGCACGAGGCCAAAATGTGTGAGAACTCACTCATACAAAAACTGTTGGAGTTTGAATATAAATGACACTTGTGAGGTGTCATTTTAATGATGCATCACAAATTTCTTCTCTTCCCCACGCTGATCATAGCACCTCTCTTCCTGTGGTCATCGATCCGGACATGGGAAGAGGAGGAAAAGAAAAGGAACTGCCACCCACCCTCCGTCTTGGGATGGCCCCCCATGTTCCCCGTCTCCCACCCTCTCACAGAAACCTTAATTAGGTGATCTCCCTGGTCCTTCTTCCCGGGCCTCCCGCGGGAACTGCTTCAATTACCGGTATCATATTCTCTCCTCGCTCCGCTGTTCTCTTCCTCTCTCTCTTCCCCCCCCTTCACTTCTCTCCTCTTGATTGGATTGTAATCTTGACGCATGATCCTCATCATTTGGGCCAGCCCCAATCACCCCATGCCGAGAATGGTTTGTTAGATCGCAGATCGAGAATTGCCGAGAATGACCCGCTTTGTGGCCGGTCAAGTGGCTACGTATCTACCTCTCGCCAATACCATTCACTGACGGATGGCACCCGCTTTCTTTTTTCTTCTTCTCTTCCCATCTCCTTCTTTCGGCATTTGTGACGGCTTTCTTTCTTTCTTTCTTTCTTTCTTTTTTTTTGTCCTCTAATAGTAAATCGATGTGTGGCTAAAGCGGTCGGTATTGGGACGTGGACTCGCATTAATTTGCCATACCGGCATTTTCTGTGTGCGTTTGGGATCCCCGGGGACAGGGAGAAGGGAGAAAGGGAAAGGAAGGGAGGAAAGCATTTGAGCCTTGACTGAGCCTTGACTAGAGTCGGTAATAAGTTGTGTAGAAATTGCTTGTGAAACCTCGCATGCCGTCCGATACTCAAGTAGTCTAGAGCCCAATGAATCCTTCAGCCTGGACCTTGGAGGGAGAAAGAAGTTTTGCAGGGCCAAAGAGGCTTTACTGCCTCCTGTTTCACTGCCTTACTGCTCTCCACTCCTGGCAATGATAGATAAGTGGACACATAGGGCATTTGTCACTACTGCTACAGGTATACATAACTCGTGAGGGGGTCAGGAGCCATTAGCCCCCCTTTTTGTTCCGACATGGTTGCTCGGTGGACTGCGTCTCCCCTCTTTGGCTGGGCGTGGATGTTGCTGCGCTGTGTTGGTTTGCCCGTGCCGGGTTTCTCATCTTTTGGTGGATGATATGGGTGGTCGAAAATCTCGAGTGATTGTCTGTGACCAGTTGGGGGGTTGATCGGCTTTAACTCACCACAGTTCCGTTTGGTGTTCTTCTTCAATATTCCTTTTGGGTGTGAGTGGGGCGACGATAGATGAAATTCGCTGGTTGGAATATTTACGGGAAAGTATAGATTAATGCATTCGATTAATCGACAGAAGGTCCAGCAAAGTGTAAAATGTTGCGTTGCTGATCTCTGACATGGGCAGCGTGTGAGAGAGGTATGGAAAGGAGTCGCGAGTGTTGGGGCAAAGTTTGGGAAATTATTTGCGTCGCTAAGGGGGTTCGGATTCGCGGGACACCATTTGGCATGTAGGTGTTTTGCGACTATAGGATCAGTTTCTAAGTTGGCGACAGAAGTAGGTGTCCAACGGATCAAGAAAACAGACCCCTCAACCTCTTTTTCTTTTTGCGAAGAAGTGCTCTGTGAGCCAGTTGTTGCGTTGGAAACTTTGGATCTCCTACCTTGAAGGCGTGAGTAACTTGGTATACCTAAATCACCTCGTCCAGTAACAGAGCGCAGAATCGCCAAGTGAGGACTTTGCTCCCCAAACAATCAATCTATTGGATGTCGTTGTGGCTGTTGAAGGGGAAGTTTTGAATATCCCCTTCCCCCTTTACGCAGACAAGGGTTTACTTCTTCCCAGAGAGCTAGTGCTCGTAGGTGTGAGGCCCCTCTTGGTGTGCAAACCCGGACCTGTGGCTCTGGAAGGTTTTACAGGCTCCAGCGAGGATGACTAGAAGATACATAGCCAGGCGTTCTACACTTAGACTCCATTCAAGCTAATTCTATTTACACAATCTCACCGTGTCTAATCCTTAGTGCGTCTACTAATTAAAGCATTCGTATCTTTTCTGTGGTTTCAGGATGAGCTCTCCCTGTCTGAATCATCAATTATCACTCCGTTTTAAGTGTTGGTTGATGTCTTGATTTTGCTTTAGGGAGGGCTGTCCTAGTTAATGTGTTGTTCGAGATTGGGGGTTTCCATGAGGATTTCGGGTTCATCTTTGTGTTTACTAGCCTCATGGGTTTCTCAGACTCGTTGCTCTCTCCGCCAGACCATTCAGATTATCACGGTTTTTTTTAATGTATTTGACACCACCTTGCGAAGTGGAACAAGGATCACAAAATATCACTTATCTCTTATTCTTTTGGGAAAATTGCGCTTACGCTGTATGTTTGCTGTTCTTTGTAAGTCTATGGCATAACAAGCGACCCGGTTAATTCTGAATAGAGGAATTGTAGATCCCTAGCCGCTCAATGGTTCTAAGGGGTATCTATAGATAGTTTTGCTGGAGGCAGTTGGGTTAGGAAACAAGGGTAAATCTTGAGATCTTGGGAATAGGATCCCAAGAGTGAGATCTGGTGCGTCTAGGCGTCTGAAAACAGCTGGAGCACATGGGAAGAAGGAACAAATTTCGAAGATTTTGGAAGGTGGTGTCTTGGCTGGGGATATGAATTCCGTTAGAAAGGGTAGGAAAACCCGTCAAAGGTTATGCTGATACAGGTGCTCGAAAATCGTATGTTTTGCAAAGTACTGGTATCATACTATAGCTATAGATTTGTAGGATGCAGACAGAAAATCTTATTCCTGAAAACAATTTGATAGAAGAGCCCATCCGTATCTTGGATTACCTATAGGGCATGCGGTTAGGTGGTTATATGGATATTCAGTTGCACGGATGTGCGGGCATCATATTAGGCGGATAGACGGATATGTGACTAGGAGGTATACGGCTATAGCGCATGTGGCTTCGTGGTGCACGGCGATTAGGCACTTAGCAGTGGGTTGTTGTTTTCACATCCTATGCTGCTGGGCATAGGACACTGGCTTTTGGTTTTGTTGTTAACCATTGTCGTTGGGCATAAAGTATCAGGTATTTGGTTTCATTGGATTCATGATGTTTCTTTCTTGCCTTTTGTCTTCAGAGATACGGGAGTTGGCACACTAGGGGGGCATAAGCTTTGGGGATCATGGAGGATCATCATGAGATGTCAGGATGGTTCTATATTAGTTGAGATCACTAGGGGTTCAGGTTTTATTAGCTTAATGTGTTTCTTTAGAGTTTGTTGAGTTTGAGGTGTTTGCGGTGTTGTTGGTTGGACAGAGATATATACCTCCTTGCCTGTCCTTAGTTAGCGGAGAGAGTAGAGAACTAGTACGTAGTTCTTCCATGTTCCTCTGCGCTTAGAGCCTATTGCGATCGCACTTTTATTCCTTCCTTCCTTCGTGCTTTAGTTAGGCTATCACCACAATCCTTGTTCAGACACCATGAAGGTTCGAGGAGCTAATTACCAAATAGCTGTTCTGTTTCCCTTACCGGATTCTACCGATTTTTCTATCAAATTCCGCCTTAGGGCTTACCTTTTGGCAATGTTGAGTAAGGAGCCAAGCGATTCTATGCCGAGTGATATTATGTGGAAATTATCACCTTTAATTCGCAAAAGAGATTTCTAGAGCAATATCACAGGCTCATGTTAGAATACAAGTCAATTTATCACACATGGGCAAATGGGTCTTCTCTGCAACTTTCCATAACCCCATAGCTTTCCACCTGGGCCTTACAAATACTTACCTCCAAAGCCTACGAGGCAGAGCTGTAGAATCCTTAATCACTGGTCACGTGTGTCAGAGTAGCTGCCAGCCAAAAATCTCGGGGCGTCGAGAGAGGGAAAAATAGCCTTTTAGCAGGATTTAGCTTGCGTTGTATATATTTGGTCTGTGACAGGCTATCCGGAGGAATGGAGGGTAGGCGTGAGGGGGCTGGGAGGACGAGTGAACATGTCAAGGGGCCGATTGACAAGCAGTGAATAACCACTTACGATATATTTGAGCATTTCATCCAGCCCCGCCTTGGCTTCTTTTGGTGGCATGTAATTATTGTCAACATATCTTTTTTAGTCCCGGGTCCGATGCGGTGGGGAGCACCTAATATAGTTAATCATCACTTCTTCAGTGCTTTGTTGAACTCCGAGTTCGGACAGCCCTCCTTGCCGGATCCGTCGAGCGATGGGTCCAGAAGCGCGACTTTCGCCCTGGGAGGTCACGGCTTCGTTAGCCGGCAACTCTGGATGTGCGAACCTCATTACTCAGAATTCTTCATTATTCTCTATTCGCTACCCTTATGCCACTTTGTATCATCACTTTCCCCTTACAGACACACAACATACTTCCTGCGCTGTGATCATTCCTCTCCCTCAGTTCTAGATTCTTGTTAATTTTCGGGTCTGGTTGGCCTGGTTAAATTGAAGCATGAGATGCATATGTAGCTTATATCGCGGATCAATAACTCTGATAGACATTTGTTTTCCTTTTCTGGGTAGTGTTTAAGGTAGAGTCACTATGCCGACTAGCCACTGAAACTTTGTAAAGAATTCTCAATCTAGGGGAATATGAGTGGCCTTTCTAATGCTCGAGAACTACCCACTCTGCTCGGTGAAGTTAGATTTGATCTGGTATCTGGCTATACCAGGGCAGTAGCACATATGCATGGGTAGGGATTTATCAACCAGGATAGGTAAGGATATATTTGGCTGGTTAACCCTAGATAGCTGTCCCATAGCTCCTTTCCGGGCCTTCTATCAGTTGGGGCCTAAAGAAAGCACCGAGGAAGGAAAGAACAAAAGTGAGAGCTCAATATGCTCTAAACGCAGTAGAACGTGGAAGAGCGGTGGACTAGTAGCCGCTCCCTCTGCTGGCTAAAATGCTAGAAAATACTCTCTATCTGGCGACGTCGAAGGACTCCTGAAACTCAAAGAAAATTTAAGGAAACTCACTAAACTAATGATCCCTGGCCACCTGAGCAAACTAGAGCCATCCTGATATCTCATGATCCCCCACGATCCCTAAACCCGATGCTCCGCCAAGTGTGCCAACTAAACAAACAACTAGTTCCCTGCGCCTAGTGGGCATAGGACGTGAAAAAACAACCCACTGTTAAGTGGTCGCCTGCACTGCAAAGCTACATGCCCTATAGCCGGAGATCTCCTAGCCATATATCCGCCTATCTAGATATCCGTACAACCGCATGCCCTATAAGCAATTCAAAGGTATCCTCTAGATTGATTACTCCACTGGCCTTTCAGAGAAAGGGGGGTGTTGTTTATATTACATGGTACCCGGATGTAGTCACCAGTCTTGCGTGTTAGGTAGCTGCTGTTTGAATTGAAGTTACTAAATATTTGGTATCATACGAATGCTCAGGACCGTATATCCTATGCTTGCACGGATCATACATCCAGCCTCATATCCACCCATATTTCACCATTAGCAAGATTCGCGGTATTCATAGGTTGGATTCTACCCTCAGCGCAAGTCTAGCCAGGTGTGTGCAGAAACCGGGCCTTTGGGGTGCTACTCGCGTGAAAATATGGAAGATTATCGGCGGGCCCAAGTGGCTTTAATGCTCCGATGAAGCAAACTTTCTTAATTTGTTTTCGCCCACTGGGTCTTTTCTTTCTTTCTTTCGATGTCTTCATCTTCCTAGGGGGAAGTACCAGGGGGGAGGTGTAGCGAATGCCCCACCAAACTTGATGTTTGCCTCTGGGTTTTTAGTGCACCTTTCACCATCCCCTGTACCTCCCCTGCGGGGTCATGGGCCTGTACGGTGCTTGGGGGGATAATTAGGGGTCGGGGCCTAGGGGAAATGTAGGGATTATTTATTCGGACAATCATGCTCTCTGGGAAGGAGCGCAATGCTATAGAAATCAAAAACTCAGACTAGTTACTTTGAAGCTACACCCAACTGACAAAGTGAGAATTAAGGCTATAGAGGGAATTTCGTTATCACAACGAACTCGTGTAAAATTGGACTATTTCCGGTTCCGATGTATAAATACCTACTAGAGAGTTGGTGAATAATTCAAATTGACTTACAAAGTTACCTCTGTTTTGTGCGAAAAAAATCCCCCCTGGTACAGCACTTGTACTACACCTTATACTTTCTATGTGTTATCGTCATGACATTGTTATCCTTCGTATATCACATTTGGTGGCTGCCCCTGGCTGCTATTATCTCCACAAGGCCTTGCAGTTTAGTAGGGGGTCCGGACAATCACTTTGTCCGATTTTTAATAACCCCACTAAATGCTTGGGTACCGATAGTAGAAAAACTAACAGTCGGGACCAAGCGCCCCGGTAACCCTGACGCAAGTGGCTCATCAGGGGTTTCGGCTGGTGCCGAGATCCGGTTGGTTAATGACTTCCTGTTTGAGTGATGAAGAAAAAAAGTACTTTCCTGCCCTAGCTTTTCTTATATACCGTAATGGGTTGGTTGCGGCCTTCTTACTTGGGAAGAGTCTACTTCACGCAAGGTCTATCCCATAGCCTGCCAGGTGATGCGCCCAAGAAAACTGGTTAAGAAAATATCAAATCCAGCCAAGAAAATCACGAGATCTAGGAAGTATCCTTCCTTGGCTGGAAATAAATTACTAAAGGTTTCCAACTGAGACTTGCTCCACCGGTTTCTTGGGCGTATTGACGGACTAAGGGATAGAATTTTCACGATTCCTGAGATGGACCGTGCCGAGGCAAATTTAAATTTATAGAGTATGAAATGAGGAAACCGAAACAGGACAGTGGAAACTGCAACTGAGCGGTCGTTGCCCTACTCAGTACAGCTCAGTTCAACCCGATTTCGCCTGTGAGTTCCTGTTTAGATATTTTTGAGATGACCCTTCTGCGCAGTGCGTATTAGTAATTAAAGACTTTATTCTTCAATTCGAGTGACAGTCCTAGTGGATGTTTGAAATGCTCTACAGCACTCCACTCTGGAATTTTTAGTTTCTATCGACAGGAATTCCTACGTCAGCTCTGGCAGTGAACGGTGGCGATTTTTTGTCAGTCCCTCCAGTATCCGGTAGCCCACACAGGGTCTGGTGGGGTTATGTCTTTATGATACCAGCGCAAGTATGCTGCGAACTGATATTGAGGTGGCCAACTCCCTCGAAGAATCCTCCAATTCTAGAATGCAGATGGCCCTTCTCCCTCTCTGGGAAGGGCTTCAGAGCTTGTGTTACTATTATAGTGTGATTCGTATCAGATGCAGTGGTATATCAAACTCTTCCTGAGTACAAACCATTTCTAACTTGAAAGCTTACCGTTTGCTGGGAGGAAGGCGGAAGAGGTCCCGGCTCTTGAGCACTCTACTACCGTATCTAGTAACTTACCCACATTCTCGGAATTACGGCAGAATAGTATCATTTGGTTTTTGTGCTTGACCTAGCCCCCGTAAAAAACCCACACTCCTCAATCCTCTCCTCTCAAGCTCCTCGTTTCATTAATTCAGGCTTTTTGGAAAAGAAATTGAGTGCCAGTTCCGCTAGTTTGAGTGAGGTGAACGCTACAAGATCCGGCAGCGAGAGAACGGGTGAGCAACCATGTGGGGCCGGAGTCGCGTTGCACTCGATATCGAAAAAGCAGAAAGACAAGCATCCCGCCAATTACAACATGGAGATAACTATCTAGATTCTTCGGACGTATCCTCGTCGGGCGGCAGCTCAGCAATATCTAGTGAGCAGATTACGCAAGGAGAGACGGAGTGTGACCCGATCGGGGTTGAACGGCAGAGGACACACTTGTCTAATCACAGCAATACCGCAGAATGCGCTCTTGTGGGGCTCAATTCAAGGGGAGAGCTCCCATCCTTCGGAGGCGGAAAGGAGTACCCTCCTCCTCTGCCTCATCGGGATCGGTACCTGGTGGATTTCTCTGGTCATAATGATCCTATTCATGGTCAAAATTGGCCATTGAAAAAGAAGTATGTCTTGTGATAAACTAGAATCTACAAGGGTATGTATTGATTTGGTTTAGGTTGGCAACTGCAGCTGTTCTGGGATATACTACGCTGGTGTCGGCATGGGGGAGTAGTGTATTTTCTTCTGCAGCAGGACAGGTTGCGGGTAGGTATCCGTGTCACACTCCCGACATAGGTATCGCTGCCGAAGGCCTTACAGATGTTGACTTTAACTCCAGTCTTTTTCGGAATAAGTGTCGAGGTAGCCATCTTGGGGCTCTCGTTTTATGTGCTTGGGTTTGCAAGTGGGCCTTTAATATGGGCACCCTACTCTGAACTCAAAGGCCGGCGGCCTCCACTGTTACTCGGAATATTTGGATTTTCGATCTTTCAAATCGCGGTTGCGGTAGCCAAGGACCTCCAGACAGTTCTAATATGCCGATTTTGGGGTGGGTTCTTTGCATCCTCTCCATTGGCGGTTGTCGGCGCTGTGTTCGCGGATATCTTTACTCAGGAGACCAGAGGTACCGCAATCGCGGTCTTTTCTATGGCAGTATTCTCCGGGCCTCTTTTCGCTCCCATTGCGGGTGGGTTTATTGCCGAAAGTTACTTGGGTGTGAGTGTCCGGGAAGCTTCCTTTATACTAATAATTCCTTGTTGCTAATCAAGGTTTAAATTGGCAGTGGAGGTGGACGGAATACGTCACGGCAATCATGGGTTTCTTTGCACTCTTCTTGTGCTTATTCTTCTTGGAGGAAACGTATCCGCCGGTGATCCTAGTAGCGAAAGCCACTCAACTCCGCTGCCTGACAAAGAATTGGGGAATCCACGCCAAACAGGAAGAGATCGAAGTCAACTTTAAGGAATTGGTTGAAAAGAACTTCGGACGTCCGCTCAAGCTTCTCTTTACTGAGCCGATTATATTCCTGCTCAGTCTGTACACTGCTTTTGTCTAGTAATTATTGTGATATATTCCCGACGGGTGACGATCTGCTAACCCATGCTCCACAGTGGTATCCTTTACATTTTTTTGACAGCTTACCCAATTGTTTTTCAGGAAATCCGGGGTTACGGACTTGGAGTAGCTGCGCTCCCGTATATTGGAATGGTCGTCGGGATGATTTTTGGGGGACTCTTGGTAATAGCTTTCCAACCTTGGACAAACAGACGGATGAAGGCGAATAACAATGTGCCCATCCCGGAAGATCGCTTGGTTCCGTCTATCGTCGGGAGCATTCTCTTCCCCATCGGGATTTTCTGGTTTTCCTGGACGTAACATCCCCCCATTGATATTCCCCGTATAAGTTTTATATATGCTGACAAGTATTTCAAGCGGCAACTACCCTGATATCCACTGGGCCGCTCCCACCCTCGCCGGTATCCCACTCGGCATTGGCCTGATAACAATCTTCCTGCAATCCCTAAACTACCTCATCGATGCATACCTCATGTGTAAGTATAACTTATCCCACCCACTCACCTATTTGCTATCCTAACAACACCCCAGCGCTGCTTCTGCAATTGCTGCGAATACGTTCCTTCGTTCCGCGTTTGCAGCTGGCTTCCCTCTTTTTGGCCGGCAAATGTTCCACAACCTCGGAGTCAACTGGGGAGGCTCTTTGCTAGGGTTTATAGCTATTGTTATGATACCCATTCCTATTGGATTCTTCTTTTATGGGGCGAGGATTAGGAAGAGGTCGAAGTGGGCGCCGACTGATCTTTGAGTACAGGTAGGTGTTGGTAGTAGGTGGGACCAAGCGTGTTGGGCGGTGTGATGGGTTAACTAGACAATTTGGGAAAGGTTTTTGAGGTAGGAAGTGGTTCGGAGGGATTGAAGATGGTGGTGTCTGTATATATAATCTTGATTTGTATTTAGCGTGCTAGATTTTCTCCATTATTACATCTCTGTTATTGGGATTTTAGTGGTGGACCGAATCCACCACGATGGGTGGGGTGATTAGTTTCCGGAGCTCAACATGGCCTATCACTCGGAAAAGCTTGACCTTTTCCCTCTGGTACTTGTGTGGTAACTCTGGCTTTGGTGGTTCAAGGCCGATACACAACCATGCAGTGGGTTGCGTAAGTACTAAAATATCTTTTGTCTACTACAACCTTAGCCGGGGTTGTGTCCGACTTCGAAGTTAGTCCTTACCAGCACCTATAGTGCATCATAGCTATGAGCTAGCGACCCTAACACGAGTGATCTCATAATAAAATATTAGTGGTCCTGTAGAATTCCTAGCACTGGCTAGTGCTTGCCAGGGCTATGCCTAGAATTCTTCTTCAACAATTGCAAAATGCCTTGTGAGGGGTCCAGAACGCTATAAATGGAGAGGACTGTGTCCTAACTGTTCCCTCCTCCAAAGCTCACATCGTGCTAAGCGTATGGGACTGCGAACGGTGAAATTCTTAACTTCTGACGGGCTACGGCTTCGCTGCGACCATCGAAAGGATCTTACTGTAGATATTTCGCTAGTAATAGACGTTCCTACATATGATACCCGACCTTTTTTAATAAAATAAAATAATTAATTAAATAGTAAGTTACAGGTCAAGCGATGGGGAACGGGTAGTTTGGTGGTAAATAGCCACTCATACATACTAATTAGCCACCTCAAATCCAGAGAGTCTATACAATATTCTAGGTTTGTGATTCCTTTCTTGAAATAAAGGAGGATCTGTTCTGCGTCACGGGGTGGATCGCTCAAGAATAGCTCATTGGGAGAGGGTATCAAACCCCTGGGCTCCCGCTAACTGCACAGCGATCAATTGTCGCCCGGCATCTTAACCGCTGCACCAGCTAGGTATCTCACATAATGTTATAGTGAGGGTGGACACTTATCCTACTGACATGTATATATGAGCCGTTTCGTGGAGGTTAAAGATTATGTTATTCAGCGTTGAATGGAATATCGGAACAGATACATTCTAAGAAGAGTAATTACAAATATGATCACTGATGCCTCGCCACCAGACTACTTTGTGTGGAATAATTACAGCTTGAATACGGTTGAGGAGAAAATATAGGCTTGACTTTGGGAAATAAGATATTTGGAGGAGGTTACTAATTACAGATGTATGGTTGAAAGGGGCCGGGCGCCCCCCTGCGCTGATGAGTGCATGACAGAAGAACGCTGCCATACGATACTCATGGCTTATAGTGGCCTTGTTCGAGGCATTACATCTAACTTGCAAGTCTGGTGTTGTAAGTTTAGTCTGATGAACTTGCTGTTGGCTCCTCATAAGAAATCACTCGCGAGTTGTAGGCCTCTAGACGTGTTGGAAACTGTAGTTATGGGTGCGCTCTCCTCTCATCTGTTGCTGTAGTTACGAGTGACACCTCGTGACCACTTACGTCACCCCCCCTGTTCTCTCTTAAATCCTCGCTTCTCTTTTCTCTTTCTCTTTCTCCTTTCTCTTCTTTCTCTCTTAACAGACTTCTTGTTCAATAAGTATAAACAAGTCTTTTGCTTTCTCCGGTGACCACTTTGCCTTTGAACCTGAGGAACTACTCGCTTGCCCTCTTCTGCACCCGATAGTTCTCAACAAGACGAAAGGACATCCCAGACAGGTGTACAGTATATATGTTAAGGTCGACCTGGCATAGTTTGATTTCGGCATGTCTCTTGACCCGTTTGTAGTATTAATAATTCAAAGTTAGTGGGGCTATTAATCATTGGGGGGAAGCTTGAAGAGGACTATTGATTTGTTTTGGGCAGGACAGTTCCAATTGGCACTGGTTTCAGGATACGTTTATACCGCCCGGGCAAAAACCTCATTTTTCAATTATTGATATCTCATGGAAAAACGCATCTCCTTTTCACCAAATTCCAGATTTAAAGTTGTTATATCTCTGTAATATCTCATAATTAATTTGAAGTATACTAATTACCAACTAAAGGCTCTACAAGCCTGCAATGTTCCACCATTGCTTGAAGGTCATCATGTTATAGCTCATCAAAGATGTGGGCGCTGTTGCTGGGGCAACTACCTTCGAAAATTAGCGATAATGATGGAAATGTGTTAGGAGACTCTGTAAATAGTTAGAGGATAATCTCTACATGTATATATAACTGCTTGGGTGGTTTTTGGAAAGTTATCTGAATGGCTGGCTAAAACCCCTTCAAAATGTCGATTTTTGGTGCAGAGGTGCTAATCACCTAGAGTTTTGCCTACGCGCTGTACCAACAGGTGACGTATTGATACTGGTCTCACCCATACAGGCATTGGCAACCGAAATAGTTCTTCAAATTCGAGTAGTATCGTCCATCAGTGCGTTTAAAAAATAATACTGGTGCTACTGCTACAGGACCTATCCATGCACCACTGCCAACTTTCCAAAGTCTTAGCTCTTCTTATTTCGATCCCATCTCCTCCAACCTCTCCTGCGCACGCTCCTTTGCCTCCTCCGAAACATTGGGATTGTGCAAGGCGCTAGCATACCCAGTTAGCCGCTGTCCAGCCCACAGAAAATGACAATTGAGTAAACTTACGCCTTGTATCCGCCAGCAACGTTTCCGGGATTCTTTCCCTCAATGTTCACGTCCGGGCCGCTGGCCCCGCCAGCAATGTCCCCGGTCTCAAAACCAAGCTCCTCGAGAACCTCTTTGGAGTGCTGCTTGGCTTCTTGGGAGGTGTCTGGAGCAATTGTTAGCTATCTACATATCCTAAAAAGTGGAAGAGATGGAAGAGGTATCACTGGGATTGTGGAGGTTGGCCTTGTGTCCACCGATGACATTGCCCAAGTTCTTCTGATCGTTAATGGAGTCCATTTCGGTCTTTAATTCGAGAATCGGCTGTTTTATTTATGAAAGGGAAGTGGATAGTAGAAGCAGTAGTGTGATCGCTGAAATCTCCTTCACTATAGCTGGCTCTTCCCCCCGGTAGACCAACGAAAAGACCCCGAATTTATAGACGACTGCTCGTGCTTCCGCGTGAAGGATCGGCACCCCTCTCGGAATAGCTACTACTACAGAAGGGTAAACGGGTGCCGACTCTTGGTAGGAAAATCGCAAGGGAATTATAGATCTAAGCCCGGATTCGGTTATCCTCACTCACTCACCCTCCTCGTAGGATGGCAAAAAACTGACGTCTACCATGACGTCTGCCAACCAATTCACGCTCCTCCACTGCATTGCTCAAGGCAGGGGGATGAATGTTGCTTACTTGGAGTTGCTCCTCGCACACGCTTTACTCGTACAAGCACGGCACCGGGACAGGATACCCCAGTGCTCGTACCTGTGCTATGGGTTGATCCCCGCGACAGCCGGCGAGGGGGTCATGTCCCCACCCGATGATGAATATGACTCCGGAAAACATAGTGAGTCAGAGCGGATAGAAGCGTCACCTCAGAACAGCCCGTAGCATATGTAAAGTCCCTATTCTATCGCTTTGTTTGGTGCGAGAGATAGTGTAGGCATCAAGCCTTAGCTAATCGTCTCGGCTAAGAACATAGCAGTACGGCATTGGAATACCGTACTCAAGTAATATATCACGTTTTCATTCGGTGGAAACTGACGAAGCGCTGCGCTGTATTTTTATGGTAGTCTACTGCAAGAAAACTCGTTCCTTGCAATAGTACTAGTACTAGTACAAGTACTAGTATGAGTCGTTGCCGTCATGGTGACATCTTCCCAATCACGCTTTCGGAAAAACCAATGATTCTGATTTCGTGAATCCCTGTGAGAAGCAAACGCCACTTTCACAGGGGGCCCGTTTTTCTAACTTGGCAGTGCGCGTGGGGGATGAGGCACTAGTGTCGGGGTGAGTGTGGTACAGTACTCGAGTACTAGCATGGAGCAAAAAGTGATCGGAAAAAAATGGTTGGTGCAACACCACTTTTTTTCCGATCACTTACCCTCACACCCAAGTACAGTATACCAGTGCCTAAGCGGCCTTAGAAAACGATTGTGTCCCTCTGATCGTGGCCACTTTCGGCTCGGGCCAGTGCGGCAACCAGAATTGGAGAAAAACTGTTACTTCGGGGTTGCATTTACTCGAGTATATCCCTATAGATTCTAATACGGGGCTGGGCCGGTGTGAGGTTTTACTTAAGCACAATACTCAGCGATTTCCTCTACTGCAATTCCGTTACCGGTATAGAGACGTAATTCACGAGGAGCCAAAATATCCTTTCGCTTGCATTGGCTGAGCCACGGCCGAGGCCGCCTCATGTGAAAGGATAACGGCGCCGCATATTCAAGTAAATTCTCCGCTTCCTCGGGATCGGAAGCTCTTATTGGCAGGGCCACCATCGGGCGGCTCCAGTCGTTCCCCTTCAAGTCAAGTATTCCTCTAGCTTTCGATCTAAAATTCCGTAAAATTCGGCACAAGACTAAGGGTGCAGATTCTCACAACAATATCTCGTGAGATATTCGGATATCCAATCCGATTGGTAGGGGCCCCTCTGCTGCTACACTCCAACTTGAACTTCGGGTTTCCACAGCCCTTGTTTCATGTAACCGATCAATTTCACTCGATTGAAATCCCCTTGCTTGTTGCCAATTTCCACACACCTTTAACTCGAAAGACCGTGACTTTAGTAGGAAAATTTAACTATAAATGGGAAAGACTGGTTAATAATTGTCCGGAGAGGATCCGCCATGCTATTAGGGGCCCCTAGGTTGTTTCGGGACTTATTCTTTGTGCTGCACGGGTTAGCAACGCTACTAGTCGAAGTGCCTAAAAACGCACGAAGGAATCCGGGTAATTGGCCTCGGTATTACCGCTAGTGCTTTCGCTGGTAGGTGGTAAAAAATGTCACCACCGCACTGTCCAGTACAGTACTCGTACAGAATGAAAAAAGCGTCTCTCCCCAGTACCTCACCTCCCAGCTACCCAATCATTAAAGATCTACTCCCGTGCCGCGGCGCCTTAGGCAGCCACACCCGGAACCTATTGCTGCAGGTCGCACATTATCCCTGCTTTCGCCGAGCAAACTTCAAGGAGTCAAACCCTTCCAAACAAAACAAATAACTATTTCCGAGACAACATTATCCTTGTCATTGGTAGGAGGTGGGGTATACACTGGTACAATATAGTGAGCCCGTGCCCATGGAGATTATTGTGCTGTTGATGGAAGATTCTGGGGAGCGGGGTGTTACGGGGGAGTGGAGCTCCTGCCGTGGACAGGAGATGGACCTTGAACTTCATGTTTTAGTACAATTACTTCTATATTTTCAGGGTGTGTTTTTAATTCTCGAGAGAGGGGCTACGAGCAACCCCGCTGTCTACCGTGCACGTTTTAAAGCATTAGTAAAGTACACCAAGGCGCGCCGAAACATACGATGACACGAAACAACGATATAGAGTATAACTCAGTGCCCATTATTAACATGTATTCTCATCATCCCCAACCCCGATACCAATATGCTCTTATCCTCCTCCCCTAGTCCTTCCCCCTCCCACCCTCTTGGTAGGTCGGAATGTAACTCTTGTCCTTTTGGGCCGACTCAAGGTGCTGAGTGCGAGTTCGATGAGCCATTCTGTTGCAAAGTTGCCGGTTATGGACACCTGAGGAAGTAGAGTGTTTATAAAATTAGGTTCCTTCCATCTACCGTAATAGCTTTAGTCTAATATTGAAACTAGGGTAAAGCTTCAAAACCGAGCAGTGGCCAATATTACCCCGACCCGTGATCCTATCTATAGATGCTATTTGAGAGTTATATCTCGTAGGGCATTCCAAATATCTAACACCTATCAGGTGTATCCTACTATCCTTCCTCACCAAGGATCGAATTTTGGATAGCCAGGATTACCAGCAAGATAGATATAATAGTAATGCCCAAGAAGGAATAATGTGTGGATAATCCCCGGAAAGCCGACGCAGTGGGACAGGGTTGCGGGAGTAAGGATGCTGGGGAGAGCTTAATAAGATAATCAGAGCTATTCTTGTGCAAGGGATTTGCCGATTCTCATTTCTGAAAACCCCAACAATTTGAGTAGAGTTGAGCAAAAGGGTTTCATCGATCGTGTCTTGGATAAGTGTAGTCATTTATTGACCTCATTAGGCCCAAAGAAGACTCTCAGAAATTCCCTATCAGACAGGGGCAAGGGTCTAATATGCTCCAGACAACGGGAATGCTACTCGAGCATATCCAGCATCCCCGTCTAAGTAAATTTAATTTAGCACAGGCATAGCACCCATCCCACAGCTCTCTACCAACACTCAATTGATCTGGCTTTAAGAGAAGCAGCAACCTCTAGAAGACGTCACCACAGCTCACCGAATCTAATACCAATAGTCTGTCTCAGGCAACAGCAAACCCAACAGCTACATGGTCGTGTCTTACTAGAAGGAATTGCACCCAATTTTCGTTTACCCCCCAAAACTACGCGAAATACTGGTTTCTTGAGGATATTTTACTTGTGGGTTGCAACTTTCCATGGGAGTCCCGATTAACCTTTCTTGAAGGGATCACGGTTACTCTCAATGTCTACTGGCAAGAGAGCTCTTTTATACACTGCATTTTGGGGGGTTATTCGTTGTACAAGAGGTAATAAACAAGTGAAAAAACTGATCTCCCGGCCCAAGGGGTACTGTAATTGTGCAGGGCAGCAGGTCCTTGTACCGTACCTTTTAGGCAAAACTCGGCCGCAACTCGTTCAGCCCAAAAAAAAACAATTGCCCATCAAGAAACCCGACAAGCATCCTAGAGACTCTTATTAGATCAGGTTAAAACATGGCTTGATATATATCTAAGATAGATGTACAATATCAGAATGCAACAGTACTCGCGCGGCATAGAGTTGAAGCCGGACACCTAAAGTGTCAATGCCCATACAAAGTGTCCGGCTTCAATTCGGCAACGTCAGTGGGACACTGGTTCATTATCGGTGAGAAGAAAGGTATAGCTGGTTGGGGAATTAACAAAAGTCAAAGGAAGAGAGGAACCTTCTTGATTGCTGTGATTTCAGAAAGAGGATGGGGGCTTTGTGGGTCCTGAGAGGAAACACCGCGGGCTAGAATTTATACACACGGTAAAAAGGTGCCAAGAAACGAATCTCAGAACTTCCAATGGGATATAGGGCAAACATGATGTTGCGATAGACGATTGCTTGGAGAAGTAGCAATAGATAACGGCCAAGATCACCGGCTGCCAAAACCACCGCCCATTGGATAATAAGATGTAGCTCAGCTATTTGGTAGAGTGGTTCAGTCCAGCCATTACCACCGGGACTCCACAACAAGGAATTAGGAAAAACAAAGACCATCAAAGAAGCCGCATGAGAAGAACGAAAGGAACAATAAAAGAAAGAACATTTGGCCCAGACTGGTACCGGGGGCTTGAAAAACATAGAGAGTTGAAAGAAACATCCGAGAGAAGAAAGAAACCATATACGAGCACATGACACCCCGATAGTAACCGAGTGCTGGCACATGAAACAACCTTTAAAGCGCCGGAGCACGCTTAAAATTCCGTTTACTGAGCCAGGAGATCGTGGATTCTCATAGTGGGGCATCATAGCGGGTCGTGTCTCACCCTAACCCACATTGCAATAGCTATCGGGGCAAAGCCTTTATGTATCTAATACACGCCGGTTTAGCGACGCCATAGTAATAAATGATTGAACACTGGTTAGTGAAATCCTTATTTTTCGCCCCAGTAAGCACAGTTGTTACGGAGACAACGATCGTAACTCTGCGTTGCGAAATCCCTTTATTGAAGCCTCCCTAAATTCTAAACCTCCACCAGGGGGGTGATGCCATGGTGGCACTGCTTTCATTAACTCCTCTAGGGTGGCATTGTCCGGGAGTCCCCCAAGCCACGATTTAAGGTGGTCATTTCAGGGTCTTCTCGGGAGTCCCGGAGGCTGCCTCCGCACATTAATGACGCTTGTTTTGCCATTGTAACCACAAGCAGAATTACTAAATGTCTATTTTCAGCATGGACGAAACAGTATGCAGGAATCACAATCCGAGCCCTGTGTCTGCACCAGTGAAAAGATGAAAAAGATGAAAAACGGAACCCTTGGTATTGCAGTGTACACATCGACTTTTCCCACTTCCTTCCACCAGCCAAGGTTGCATGCCATTTACTTGCGATACCAGATCCTCGTAATCTATTCCATCGGTCAGTGACGTCACCACCACCAAACAGTCCGCAAAATAGCCAGGAAAAGAGCAAACCTTGGTGTTTCTCATCTTCTTCTGTAACTGCAAAATCCCATACATCAAAGCCTCACTGGTTGGCGGACATCCAGGGACATAAACATCAACAGGTACAATCCTATCACACCCCCGCACAACCGAGTAACTGTAATGATAGTATCCACCTCCGTTCGCACAGCTCCCCATACTAATGACCCAACGGGGCTCGGGCATCTGGTCATACACCTGACGCAGCGCCGGCGCCATTTTGTTGGTCAACGTACCAGCGACGATCATAACGTCGGACTGGCGGGGGGAGGCACGGAAGATAATCCCTAAACGATCCTGGTCGTAGCGGGGTGCTGACAAATGCATCATTTCCACAGCGCAGCAGGCGAGCCCAAAGGTCATGGGCCAGAGGGAGCCCTGGCGGGCCCAGTTTGTGATTTGGTCGAGGGTTGTCCTGGCTTTTGTTAGCGGTAGGGTCAAGGAGAGAGGAACCGGGTAGCATTACAAGGCGTATTGCATGACACCCTTCTTAGGCTCCTGGCTAGGGAGGCAAACCTCCCGCCTATTCGAGCGATCAATGGAGGATGCATCGCGTGGGGCGAGAGATGTTGGAGTGGATAGTGGCCGAGTGGAGATGGATGTCGCCGGGAGAATTCTTGTCGCAGCTTTATGAAATTGGTCAGGATTGCTGGAAGAAAGATTTGCGGAAGGAAGACGTACATCGTAGTGCGAGAGAACGCGTTGTAGACAACATGGTTGTATGATAGAGGGGAGATGCTGGGTGGGGGAAGATCAAGGGGCAGTGGGTTAGAGGGGAATTGGAGTGCCAAGACCGGTTGGTGGGGTGGTCGATGGATTACTCAGGGGGTATGTGATTGGTTGAGAGCATGGTGGTACATTACCCTGCAACCTCCCAAGTGGCGGTGAGGCTAAGCGGGAGAATCTATACGGATGTTAACGGTGGGGTTAGAATGCTATTCCCCAAAAAATCTACACCATTATATTATAATAATATTATACAAGTACCAGGGGGGATGTTTTCGCACAGTCCAACAAATACAGGGGTGGCCTAAGACATAGATTTGCTTGAATAGAAAAACACCAGAAAACAAGCAGCAAAAAAAATGAATGGTAAGAATACTAAGAAAAAAAAGTAAAAAAATATGAGAAAGAGAGAGAAACATATAAGGATAAGTTATGAATATATATAAATGTAAAATAAAATAAAAAGTCAACTCCTGTCCAGCCTTTAATACCCATATCCATTGTTTTATCTCTAATTTTTTTCAGTTTCTCTATTTTGTCTTCTCTCACTCTCATTCAGTTAATTGCTTGGCGTTGGCTGTACAAAAACTTTTTTCTTATAAACTTTTTCCTTTCAAGGCAACTTATGCGACTCTAAAGCTTATTGCCTGTCAAACAATACTTACAGTCCCAAATACCCCTTTGGACCTTGCCAAAATACATCAAAACTTAAAAACCATTCCTCCACTATCACCAGGCTTGCTAAAATCCACCCCCTCATCTGTCCTCTCTAAGTCACTCTTCATCCACATCTCATAGAAGAAGGCATTCGCTTCCTTCTCAAACTTCTCCTCTATTACCCTCTCCTCCCTCATCCCCACCGCCTTATTCCATCCCTCTTTCCCCTTATCCACTACCTTCCCCCGCTCAGACCGCTAACTTCTCCCAACAACCTTTTCACCTCACCCTCCAATACCATCATTCTCCCTTCCATCAACATCTTTACTCCATTCCTCATACTCCACACAACCTACCTCATCACCACCTCTGACCCTACAAATTGCTTCCCTACCTTCCCCTCCAACATATCCCCCTCCACCTTCACCTTATTCACCACTTTCATTCAACTTGCCACCCTCCTCCTCAGTTGCACCACCACATACTTCTTTATCGAACACCAATATCCTTCAACCCAAAGGCTAGAACAAGTCAATGCCCCTATCACACTCAAACTCCTAACTCTAACCACCATTGTGGAAGCTTGGCTCCCACTTTCCCTCCTCTTTTTTAATTCCTCATTCCCCACCAACTACCTTCCGCCATCAGAACACTCTACCACTGCCTCACGCAATGCAATCTCCACTCTACCACTCCCCTCTTCCTACCTCACACTACCCACTTTCACCATGAGTGGCAACCCCTCTTTCACTCCCTTTTCAGGGTCAGGCAGCATTCCCACCTTCGTCCTCTTGCCCCCATCCACCACTTGAGCCACGAAACTCCCTAAAACATTCTCTCCCATCTTCCTTAAGATTCTCCTTGGAAACTTTGCCTTCTCCAGTGAGGGCGTCCTCCATCGATTCCAGCGCGCTTTTTCCTTCTTTTCCTCCTTTTTCTCATCTTTCCAAACCCTATCAATACCAAACTCTATGTTTATCCTCCTATTCTCACTCTCAATCTCCACCAGTCTCCTCCTCGAAAAATCGTTCTTTTTCAAAGGTCGGTATAAGTCTTGTAGGATAGTGTTAAAGCTATCATGGAAGACTAAAGATCATTTATTATTGGTAGACATCCAAAAATGTGAGTTGTGTACCAAGATGTAATTGCAAACGCTCGGGTTGTAATGGCAATGGTACTTGTACGTACGAAAACATCCCTCCTGTGCCTTGTACCGATTTAGCACTAGATATTCACGCCCTCAAGATCTTAGGAATGAGATTGCTAGTTGTTCTATTGTCCAAAGCATTAAGGCGGACACGACTTGCTATGATATCATAGAGCAGATAATGTTGGGGTAGGAGGTGCAGGTGAACCAAGTCGCATTGGGAAGAATAAAATGGGGGAGGGTGATGGAAGGGCAAAAAACACCCTGAAAGGCACACCCGGAATAGGAAACATACCCTGAGATTTCGTGGCACCTCGCCCCTTATCCTTGAGCCCGAGCACTATACTCCGTACCCAATTCGCTCCGCTATACCCAATTACAATTGATTATGGGTGAACAGAAATTCTCTTTATTTTACCTCTATATATATTGATAGCTTGTCCTTGCGTGCTTCCCTCTCTTTCTTAGTATTTTTACCATTAATTTTGTTTGCTGCCTTTTCTCCGGTGTTTTTTTTATTCAACCAAATTTATGTCTTAAGCAATCCCTGTATTTGCTACGGTCACGTTATTATTACCTCTGTGGATACAAAACATATGAGCTATGGTGCCTCATCAGCTATTTTGTTACCCTACCATTTATGCTTTCTCCCAACCCACCTAGTCCACTCTCTGAGAACAAACAAAGCCACCAGGAAAGGCTTGTTTGACAGATTCTGTGAATTTCAGTATTGATTTGAACCCACTTGGTATAGCTGCCTTGTCAGATGACCTGTACTCAACAATGGGGAGAAGAGGAGAGACTCAATTAAAAGTCATGTTATCTCGAAATTCTCACTTCGGCCCCCTCTGATTGAAGAGAACCACTAAAGTCTCATTCATTGCAAACCACAAGATCACAGGTGAACAAGCTTATCCTGACAATATAAAAACAAAAAATGCTTGATAGTAACATTCTTCCTGATACTTATTACAAGTTGTTCTAGCAGAAGCTTGAGAATCATATTAGTCGCTGGAGGTTGGCTGAAGTTGACTCTAAATATGGACACAGCTACAAATTGAAAGAACCACTATCTAAACTCTGTCTTCTAAAGTCTTATATTGCTTCCACAAATTACGTATTTCCCATAAATGAGCAGTAGCTTCTGTCTGAAACCCCTGAGCGCCGATTCATTGGCCCAGTACCTCAAACAGTGGATTTGGAGCGCCTGTTGCTCACTGAGTTTAATACAAGTCATTAAACCCATTTGGGACCAGGCACTGGTAATCCACTAACTTGAATCGTGTTTAAAGAAGGGACAAGATCCCCATACCATTTGGAATTTTGCTAACCCAATCAGTCCCCCTCAAATAAGCAACCACAGCATTGGGTGTCTGACCATAGGTCCTCCAACTATGGCTATTAGAAATTCTTTTAAGTTTTACCTTCCAATATTCCTTGTTTAGCATGCCGAACTGTCAAAAACGGAGACTGCATTTGATTACATTCAGAGAGCACAGGGGCCCGGTATTTGTGTTGGCATAAAGTAGCACAATTCATAGATCTGAGGCCTGGCTAACCTGTAGGCAAGACCGCCTGAATTGTAATCGAAGAATATCACTGAAGGGGGAGAATCCGTGGTTTTTGTAGCCACTGGCACCTGAGAACAATCAACTCATGCATGTATTGAATATGTCTTCCATCATAATGAAAGTCACATTTCAATTAAAGAGTAGCCTGGTGGCTGTAATCCATCTGAGGAATTAATATTTATACCAATGATGTAGTATTACAGTCACCTGGCCCTTCAGGAATCAGATTACCTTACTATATAATTTAAAATTGTAATACAAACAGAGCTTGTTATCTGTCACGGAATCAATTATGTTTTTCCAACCAAGTCCTGCTCCTGGTATTTTGAACTTTTCAAAAGGGTCTATGGTAAACCTGTTCAGATATAATATCATATGTCCAAGTCAGACAGGGCCCACCCAGTCTTGCCCAAGTTGTGTAGAAACTACAATTCTACCCAGAGCATCACCAATACATAAGGACGATATTTGCTATTTCCCACAGTCACTATGATGCCTCTATGTTGCAATATTATCGTTCCCTCTTTCACCCCCAATCTTACAAAGCCTACAATTTTGCCATCCAGCTGGCTGTCTCAAATTATAACTAAGCAAGGCAGATTTCACCTGACTAATATTTATTAGTCATAGGTAGAATATGTTGCATGCTATGAAAATTAGTTAATTTATAGTATCTCACATGACTACGCAATAGTAAGTCATTATTTTGTTATGATTAGTTGATTGTTTTATGATTCACTTTTGTGACATCAGATGATCTAATGATTTTCTCACATGACTGACTGGTACTTTATAAGTCATATATTTTACACATATGATTCAGTTAAACACATGACTTGTTTTATAAGTTTTAATTGGCAGAAAAAAGGTTGCACAGTCGATTGAGGAGTCAGCTGATGTATTTCACACTATCACTCGTTATGAATCATGAAGTTTTGATGACTAATATAAATGAGTTATCAGGGTAAGGGTAGAGCAATAAACAGGTATAAATAGGGTATTTTACGTCTTAGGAAGGACATTCCCACACTACCATCTAAGTATTTTCCTACTTATAAGTTTTATGAATCAAACATTACTTTATATTCATTAGCAAAAATAATACCTTGCGTTCTGTGTGTTTTATGCGTCTGACGCACCTGACGCTGAAATGCAAATCGCGAACCAGAACGCAACCACCCTACCACACAACAAGCCTGACGCAACCTGACGGAGCACCTAATCCTCAGGACGCAACAGACGCAGCACCTAATCCTCAGAACGCACCAGACGCAGCACCTAATCTTCAAGATGCAACCTGACGTTGGACCTACTCTTCCGGATACAGTCCATTCAGTACTGATCTCCCTGAAATAAGCGAACTTGAAGGGTACCACCTTTACTTTCCTGACCAGGGCCACAATAGATTTCATGCTCTCAGTATATTAAATATACTACTACTAGTATTCTATTGTTCTAATATACAGGACTGATCATGATACTCATATGCAACACCTCAGGCTGCCCTACTCGGGACTCGACCTTTACCCGGTACTCAACACCTATTCGGGACACTGTAACTTCATGAATAAAAGTTGCAGGGGAGAAGATCTTATATCATTTTCAAGCTGGCTTCGAGGCCAACAATCTCCCACAATCAGATCGAGGATCGGAGCTGTGGTTGTGGAGGAATCTGACATCGAGCGCTGGGAGCGCCAGGGGACCTCTAAAGATAACCCCCACCATAATGGTCAGCGATTTCATGGGTTCTGATGCGACAGAGATGTCCTTTATACCGCTGCGTAGCTGGCGTCAAGCCCGACAATCTCCCGCAATCAGATCCAGGATCGGAGCAGTGGTTGTGGAGGAATCTATCATCGAGTTTTGGGATCGCCAGGACTCCATTCAGCCCTGTAACTTCATGAATAAAGTTCGCGGAGGGATGGACCTTACACTATTAGGAAGCTGGTGTCGAGCCCAACAATCTCCCGCAATCAGATCCAGAGTCGGCCCAGTGGTCGTGGAGTAATCTGACATCAAGCTCTGGGAGCGCCAAGGTATCTATAAAGACAACTCTCACAAGGGTCAGCGATTTCCTGAGTTCTGATGCGACAGAGACGTCCTTTATACCGCTGCGTAGCTGGCGTCGAGCCCAACAATCTCCCGCAATCAGATCCAGGATCGGAGCAGTGGTTGTGGAGGAATCAGCCATCGAGTTCTGGGATCGCCAGAGTACCTATAAAGACAACCCCCACAAGAGTCAGTGATTTCCTGAGTTTTGATGCGACAGAGACGTACCTTATTCCGCCGCGTAGCTGGTGTCGAGTCCAACAACCTCCCGCAAAGAGCAGCAAAATCCGTCCACCGGTTGTGGAGTAATCTGCCATCGAGTAAAATATCGCCAGCTTGATACCTGATACACCCTGCACAGAAGACAGCGATTTCATGTGTTTTGATGTGACAGGGACGTACCTTATACCATTGCGTAGCTGGCGTCCAGCCCAACAACCTCCCGCAATCAGATCCAGAATCGGAGCGGTGGTTGTGGAGGAATCTGCCATCAAGTTCTGAGATCGCCAGGGTATCTATAAAGACAACTCTCACAAGGGTCAGCGATTTCCTGAGTTCTGATGCGACAGAGACGTCCTTTATACCGCTATGTAGCTGGCGTCGAGCCCAACAGTCTCCCTCAATCAGATCCCGAATCGGAGCAGTGGTTGTGGAGGAATCTGCCATCGAGTTCTGAGATCACCACGGTGTCTATAAAGACAACTCTCATAAGGGTCAGCGATTTCCTGAGTTTTGATGCTACAAAGACGTTCTTTATACTTCTGTGTAGCTGGCGTCGAGCCCAACAATCTCCCTCAATCAGATCCAGGGTCGGAGCAGTGGTTGTGGCGGAATCTGCCATCGAGTTCTGAGATCGCAACACCCCACCCCATTCAGCCCTGTAACTTCATGAATAATATCCCTCTGGGGATGAATCTTATACCGCTGGATAGCTGGCATCGAGCCCAGGAACATCCAAGTGTCAAATTCAGGATTAATTGTCTGGCTGTAGTGGAGTGTTGCAGCTGTGGCACAGGAGTGTGGATGTTGAGTGTTGTGATGAAAAGAGTGTCGCGTCGCGTCCAGTTTGAGGCTAAGTGCCGAGAAACCACCAGGCACTATGCTAGACTTGCGAGTATTATGGCTATCACTCGCTTTGAGGCTGGAGTGAGCTGGCATTTTCGCTCATTCAAAGATGATGTTCTGAAAATAGAACTCTGAGTACCAGTGTGACTCTGACTTGAAGTCTTTAGGGCAAATTTAAGTTTAAGGGTATGATGGCTTTCTCACCAGGTGCCAGCACTAAGTATATTTTCTTTGTCAAGAAATACTCCTTGTTCACATCCGGGCTAGTAGAAGACAAAGAAGGCTGAAAAGAGAATTAGGGGTAGTGGTGAATCCTGATGTGCGATGGTGTTGAGGTTTAAGTCAGGATGCAAGGGAGGCAGGGTTGCTTGGTTGGAGGTGTCCAGACGGAACCCAGTGTAGGCAAGGGTCTCCGGACGCACCTGACGCAACAAGATGTGGTGTATGGGTACAGGACGCACAGGACGCACAGGACGCAGGGTCCAGGCAGGGAGTGTCAGGACGCAACACTACTGTATCTGACGCAGGCCACCTTTTTGCTGATGTTCTTCTAATTGCTCTTGGTTTTCACTTCAAATTGATTCGGCTATCAATACAAGCCAACCAAATACAACAACAACAAGAACTACTAAGTAGTTCCACAAAGTTTAGTATTATCTGATAGAAGAAGAGTTGTTACCTGCTAATCAAGATAGCCTATTATCAAGATAACACCAATATGGACCAATCCCCTCAGGCCGATAGAGATTATTACACTAGCCCAAAGATATCATTTTTGCAGAAGCTATGTATGTCCAAATCCAGGTAAGTACTTGAAGCCAACATGGTTATCCCCAGTTAATTGAGAACCTGCCCAGCAAATAACCACAAAGTCTAAACACCTATTTCAGGTCATGAATGACAATCACAAACCTAACATGGCTCATTCATTCTTCAATCTATTAGCATTGAAAAGAGTTCAATGGGGTTTTATACCCCCACATTTTCTCCAAGCCAAATCTCTCTACACCGTTGATCTTCCAGCAAACATTACTTGCCATAGGTGTATACCCAAGAACATACCAGTAAAATTTTCTCTTGTTTGTTTGTGTAAAAGTTTAGTGGTTCTCTTGCCATTCAACTAACATGAACCAAACTGTAGCTTTGCTACAGTCACCCAAATACCCTTCAGATATAGGAAACTTGAACTATAGGCACTCTAACTTCTAACTGAATTGAATTATAAGATATTCTATCAGAATTAGAGTAAGTATATCAAGTATAATAGGGTTACCTTCAAGTTGAGGGTGGTTCTTACAGCTGAGCCAAACCTCAAAGGTTGCCAAATTGCCCTCACCTGCAGAAATAAATTACTGTATATAACAACCAGTTGGATCCACTCCAAGTCTGTTTTGACACTCTCTGGCACTGATTTGATCAGGCAAAGTTGCATTTTTGCTAGGGATCTTCTAATCTTGATCCAAGGTCTTGGAAGTGAGATGGACCATCACTATCATATCTTACATGTTCTTGGAACCTGTACAACATTCGTTGATGTCTTTGAAAAGGTTCTTTAGCATATGCCAATTGAGCCAGCAGGATCGAGTTAGGTTCAACAGCAAGATAACAATAATTATACAAACCTGAATAATAGTCTGGACTCAAAAAATGTTCTAGGTCAAGAGCCCAATAACAAAACACAACCAAATGCTGGTTCACAAATAGTTGATAAGCAATTCATGAAACCTAATCATATAGTGGGCTCACCAGAAAGTTAAGAGTAAGATACAAACAACAATGAAAATACTGGCCACTGGCTTGAAGGGAGTTGATAAGCCAAATACAAAGAATAAGAAGATCTAGAAGATTCTGGAAGCCATTATCCACTCTGAAAAATGAGATTATCCTACAAATTTGATTCAAAGTGCAGAAGCCTTAATAATACTGTTCAAACTTACTTCAGTTTCAAGAAACCCTATCCTTGGTTTAGATGCCCTGGGTGCACTGCCTATATTCTAGAGAGAAGTGACTATGGTCTCCATTTCCAGAACTAGTATTCAATTAGAACAATTGAGACTGTCACTCGCTCAAACAAGTTGACGAGTAGATAGGATAATTCTGCCTATTCCACATTTCTCAAAATCTTCAATATCTTAACTGTATATATTAGCTAGGATAGTCTACAGGTGGACATGTTTCTAGAATAGATACTTCTCTCTATTGCAACTTTCTCAAAAACCTTGATTTCTAAACTGCCCATAACCATTTATAACACTAGCAGTTTCCTAAAGGGGTAGCCAACCCAAGTGCTGTTAGGACCCTCTGCTTTCCCTCCTCTTCCTTCATTGGCCAATCTAGTTTGAGAGTCAATACAATCCAACCCAGCCTGTAGACTGATATTTACTGATATGATACATAGATTGTCAAATTCATCTATTTGCAAGGGTAAAGAGTAAATCATAGGGAAAATGATGATACCACCATAGCTCCTAGGTTCAACTCAGAAATATTTGACATTTTTTTGTATTGTTTTGGCTATAATAATATGCTTAATATCTACATTATTCTTTACTTTAACTGCAAACTTTTTCATTGATTATAAAAATAAAAGTTATGAGAATTTCACCAAGGTTTCAATTTAGTAGAAGACCTTACCCTTTATTAAATGTTAAAATATTATGTATATAATTATTATTATAATACCGAAGCATACTGTTAGGCACACTAAGTATTCTTAACAAAAGATTTATAAATTTAATATATTCTGCAAATAGCTACTACTGTATGAACCAATTTTACAGCCACTTATAATATTACACAAAATTAAACTCCCAACTAGTCACAACTATTTATACATAGCACCCCATTTGAAACCTTATCCTACTCATGGACCGCTATGGTCATGATCCCTGGGAGGCTCTGAAACCTTCTCAACTGGAATATGTGACACTTCCCCTCTCACATGCATCTCCCATATTGCGATAAAGTTTTTTTCCCCGGTTCTCTCCGGTTACTCGGAAAGGATAAATTTTGCCATTGCCATCAAGGCATAGTTCCTCCTGGTCTTGCATAGCCGAGTTATAGCTACTAACTTATATGCCAGCTAGTTACACTAAAGGTAGAAGAACCCTCAATCAGCCCACCCCCGAGACTCTAATCATACGCTTTATTAATGAAAACTTCTGAGACTAGTGGGAGGAAAGTCCTGGCACTTCCCAATTTGCCCCAAATACATCTTGCCTTGTCAGCATTCATCGAACACCATGAATACAAATAAAAATATATTAGTCATGGACTCAAAGTATGAAAGCCCTGGGAAGTTGTCCCTCGGTAATTTCTCTACACTAAACAAAAAGAAGGTTATCAGGAATGATAAAGAGATGTTTGGGCACCCGGGAAGTGCTACTTCCAATGTTGTATGAGAGCTCAATATCTACAAAGGATACGCTTATATAATGTCGGCTGTGGTATATCGCTGATTACTCTTGACTGATCCAGTTAAAGGCACAGAGAGACTGTACAATCAAGCCCCATGGAAGGCGCTAGCCATTAGTAAGAATCACCTCACTTGCCCCATGGAAAATAATTCATTGAGTTCATAAAATGAGATACTTTTGGTGCGAAATGGGGGGGTATCAAGATCAAGTTGCCAATCTAATCACCATACATCACTCGAACATTGATTCCGGGCACGAAGAAATTGAACACCGCCACATCTTGGGGATTGGGAAATAGCACATGATAAGCGAATAGAACACCCTTGCGGTCTTGTGTTGTTTCCACCCTGGAATTTGTGGAAGAACCCCAAAGAAAAGAGGAGCTTGGCCCCGCTAGTACTAGTAGTTCCGGCCGACCCGGGCTAGTTTCTAGCGCCCAAGGTCGATGACAATATCACACGGTATTTTTCCATGAGCGAGTGCTTTGCAAATATGAGACTTGCGGGGGTCAAGACAATGTGGTGTCTCATGGGCCGCAATTTCTCGGATCCCTTAGAAATTGATTCTGGCAACTAGCGAGGATTTGACGTGTACAGTACTCCAACCATAAATCCGGTGATATCACAGGAATTTCAGAGCTGATCGGCAGAATGGTTATCAGCGGGTGGTAGTTTCTGACTGCCATTAGACGAGCAGGATATTCTCTGAGTTAGCAGTGTTCTTCCGGTTCCCCCCACAAAAAACTCTCGTATGTTTGCCTGCGAGTGCGCGAACAGCGCCCGCCCGCTGCCCCTCTTTCAGGTGATACATCTGTAATTTGCAAATTTCAAATCAGTAATGGTTTGGGCATGGAATCCAACCAATTAGAGACCTGCGATCATGCCACAAACTTAATTTGGAGGGGAGGGCTTGTGTTGTAGGATAGAGTATCGTCTCCTCTTCCCTATTCGGTAGCATGCGTCTCAAGCACGGATTTTTGATTATTTTTTTTCTTTTGTTCCCCATCCATGACAAGAAAATTCCAGCTGAGCACGAGTATATCGTAAATGGCAGGGTACAGAAGGGTTCTTCCCCAACGATAGACATCCCACGCCAAGAGAGGTGGTTTGGAGGGTGTTGACCTCCCGCGGCTCTAAAACTGACGAATGTTTGCGCTTGACTGATGATAATGATTAATGCTCCTGGGGTTATTTGCCTATATGGGCAGATACCAGCGACCGTAGCGGCGGAATCGTACTTGTGACAATTGACCGTCTAACAGGGCATTATGCTTGTACTGTACTAGCACTATATTCGAGGGTGGTTTTTGTGAGAGGGAAGGAGAGTCCCGCGGCTCGATTCGCATCAGCTGTAAACACCTTGGTGGTTACCTACCCACTTCAAAGTTGTGTTACCCGCCAAGGTGCCTCCAAACACCACCACGACAACCACACTCCACCCCACGGTTTAGCGGCATCCACCGCCCTTATGCTTGCCCTGCCTCCAGTGAGAGACACCTAAAACCGACCACCTTGTCCCTCTAATTGCTTAGTTAATACATATAAAAGTTAGTGCCTTGGCATAAATTTGTATACATTTTCTCCGGCTCGAAAATGCCCATCTTACTGTCCTCGACCAACACTGCCTCGATAAAAGATCGGAGTGCGTACAACTGGAGAAGAGCTGATTCTGAATGGTCTTGTCGAGTTTGTTTCCCAAAAAACCCCGTTGTTGTTGCAGAGTCTTCGTCATAGATTCTCGTTCAGAGGAGTGCCGATTCTAGGAGCCCGGCACCAGACAAGACCGCTGCCCTTACTCGCACGGCATTTTTTTTTAATTCTTAAATAAGTGATTTCTTTTTTTACTTTTTTAAAAACTTACTTATTAGCAACACCCACCCACCCCCTCTCTCCCTCTTCCTCCTCCAAGGAAAACCCCACCGGTACTTTTATAAACGACCAATCCAGGAATTGCTTGCATTTCCCCTCACACGGTTACGAATTGACACCCACTCGTCACTAAATTCTCCTTCTTACAGAGAAATCCGCACCGATCATCCGGTCTCACTCGAGTATCCAAAGTGTTAACAAAGGGATAAAGAAACAGCCCCGATCCAGGCTTTCCTTCCCCGATCGGAAGGAGAATTCGCTGTTACGGCTACTATGGAGTTTACCCGTTTGGCTTTGCGCCAGGTTGTGGACGGTGGAGCAGGGGAAGGGGAAGGAACGGTGCCAAAGTGTGGAGGAGGAAACGAATACGATGGGAGGATGGGACTGAGGATTTCTGCCGTCTTTGTTATCTTGATTGGGTCTATGTTTGGTTGGTTTTGTGATCCTAATCATTTCTTGTAGGGGGGGAAAGGAATGTATTGGAAAAAAGAAACTCACTAATACTTTTATTCACGATAGGCGCGCTATTCCCAATCATTGGAAGGGACTATCCACGGCTGAAAATCCCAGAATGGGCGATGATGTTTTCCAAGTACTTTGGCTCTGGTGTTATCATCTGCACCGCATTCATCCACGTTGGTTAAGAATCCATCCAAAGCTTAGAAAAAAACTAACAAGCAAACCGAACAGCTCCTCACACCCGCCAACGAGGCTCTCACAGACCCGTGTCTCACGGGCCCAATAACGGAATACCCATGGGCACAAGGTATAGCGCTAATGTCTGTATTCGCTGTGTTCTTTGTGGAGCTGCTAGCCACGCGCTTTGCAACCTTCTCGACCAGCCATCTCGGATACGATACGGATAACACCTCCTCAGACAAGACAAAAGAGGATTGTAGCAACTCCCCTCCCGCCCGCGCCAGTGACCCAGAGGCCCTCAACTGTGCGGATGCCGAGATTATGAAGGAGAACTACGCCGCTCAAATGATTTCCCTCTTCATCCTAGAATTCGGGATAATCTTCCACTCCATCTTCATCGGACTCACACTCGCAGTTTCAGGAGAGGAGTTCATCACATTGTATGTTGTGATTGTTTTCCACCAGACATTTGAGGGGTTGGGTCTGGGGGCCAGGTTATCGACAGTGCCGTTCCCGAATAAAATGATGCCGTACCTTATGGGATTGGGCTATGGGATTACCACTCCTCTGGCTATCGCGGTTGGATTGGGGGCTAGGTCGACCTTGGACCCCACCAGCCAGACTGCCTTGATGCTAAACGGGATTTTCGACGCTATTTCTGCGGGGATCTTGCTTTATACAGGGCTGGTGGAGCTGATGGCACACGAATTTTTGTTTAACAGGACTCTGAAGAATGCGAAGATCTCTTACGTTATGATGGCGTTCGCATTTATGGTGTCGGGGGCAGGTGGGTTATTCTACAATTACATCAAATTCGGTGATATAGACTGACACTAACGTTTTTATATATATAGGGCTTATGGCGCTGCTAGGAAAATGGGCCTAAGGATTCAACATATTTTACTTACCTCTCCCCTTTGCCATGAGTTCTTCTTCGCCCTGTTAATACTTTCTCCATCACATCTCAGTTTCTCTGGTGTTTTTTTCTCATGATTTCTCCGACAACATTTCAATGTCCGTTGTATAAAGTGGATTTCCCTCACTGCTGTGGCCCAGGATAGAGTGGGCATGAACACTGCAACCAAATAGCTTCACAAGGAGCCTTGACCGAAGAGCTTTTCTGACTATCTACCGTGACTTTGAACTTCCCTCTCACCGGTTGCGGGGGGATTTAAAAAACAACCTTACTCTACTCTTATATTATTATGCATCCCAGATATACCCCCACAAGCGTAATCACCCGGAGACAAGCCATGCACTAACACCTCGAACCGCCCATACTCTCAAAAAAAAACCCCCCCACCCACCCACCCACAGCAAGTGACGCGTTATCATACTTATCGTACCCCCAAGCTACCTGGGGCCAGACGCCCGGGCCCACCAAATGTGTCCCAGTTGAACAACTGCCGCCTCATGAACCCAGGGTGGGAGTTCCCGAAAATTTCCGGATAATTATGCCACGCGGACTTGATATAATGCGGAGATGCCTGCAAGCGTTGCGTTGTGATTGCGAAATAGGATCCTTGTCTGGACAAAAAATCCGGGCTTTAAAAATAATTCCAATATTTGACGTTAGGGCCTGTGCACCGCCGGCTCTTCCTTGGTCGAGCAAGGGAGAGTAATTATACTGGAGTCGTACTCGGAAAGCGATTGCATCTGGGCGCAGAGTTGTTGATCCAGGTGCGGGTTTCGTATTGATAGGTTTGGGTCTGTGGGCTTGGGGGTGATGGCGGCGATCTTGCAATAAGGCATTGCCGAAGCGCCGGGACGGTGGGGGGGGGGGGGTGCTCATTTAAACTCTTCGTGAATTATATGTGGCCGCTGGCCAGGTTTCACGGTATGATACCAGACTGGTGGATGGTTGCTACTGCCGTAATAGGAAAAACTTTATTCCGATCCAGCGGCCCACTGTCCGGAGTTTTTGTGATGGAGAGATGAAATAGGACCAGGATATTAGCTTAACGCATTGTACCGTACTCGAGTACAATAGTGTGCGAGACATGTCCTTTACTTTTCTCTCTCTACTATTGGCACTCAATTCTGGAAGTCCCATGCCTAGAGACGGGGGGAACAAGGTTGATGCAAGGCCGACTCCCGAAAGCAAAAACTCCCGGCCAAAGTTTTACGCCATAAGGAATTTTGATCGCTGCATGCGTACGGTACGTGCGCAAAATAGATTGACTCTTGCTCATCTTATCGCTTAATATAAGTATTTTGTACGATAACCTTGCCCACTCCATGCTCCCATTTTCCCCCTGCTCATGCGAAACAAATGGGTTGACCATAAAACCTTATTTGGAATGGCTTAATACGTAACGCTGGTCTAAAGCAGCAGTTAGAAATCACCAGTGCGTAGACAAGGAGGCTTTCAAGGTAGACCCCGCTAGAGCATGAAATAGTGCATCCGCGTCCTGAGTTTCAAGCGAGTTAGACCAATCAGTGGGCTCGGGGCTCCCTGCTTGATGTGTTCTATGACTCCGATATTGAGCATACGAGGAGGTACGCCATTGGCAAGCGTTAACTACGGTAGGAGGGAACCTTGAGCGACTAAACACATAAGTTGTTGGAGATTTCCTTACCTCCGGTAGATGCGCCGCTGTAGTTCCGAACCTGCCCCTTCCAGGCAGCTTCTTAGTGAAGTCCTACGTCCGGATATCCCTGTTGGACGGTCTAAAGCTAGAGAGAGACATAGACCACTCACTCGCATTACCAGTGCGCACCCCACACCGGCCGAAAACACAAATGTAATAAAGGGGGCACATTTCCGATGATCTTATGGAATCCCGGGAAAAAAATCCCGACAATACAGCAGAGGATTGCAATGGGATATTATTAAAATGAAGTGCAGAACCGAAACCGTGTCTATATCTTCCTAGCATTGCACTTCGATACCCGATCGTCCTGATCTACCTAACCTCCACAAGAAAGAGTCCATATATAAGAGCTATCTTATAGCGTGAAGACGAAAATCCTCGTAGAGAATGGGGAATGGCCTCGAGACCCCCACCTTGCCACTCTCTAGGCTCGGAATCCTTGGGGACCCCGGTTCTATTCTCCCCAGGGGGGGGGGGGGGGATATCGTGGGGAGCTCGCCAGCCCGGTGCTTTGCACGTGGGACCCGAATTTCGCTTCATCTACCGTAAAAACTCGAATAATTGGACGGTGTGCTATGTCGTTAGACTTCCCTCTCCTAGTAAGGTCAAGAAATTTTTATTTTTTCCTCTGTCTCGGAGGGGGGGGGGGGGGGGAGGGGGCGGGGTTTTTGGGTTTTTTTTATTTTTTTTT
>Ga0307509_10001600_pt1 | contig 38054 bp, 35 predicted proteins | sample 10_EM_MG_FD_202245 | JGI IMG/M metagenome (GOLD analysis project Ga0307509, IMG submission 202245) | Populus trichocarpa ectomycorrhiza microbial communities from riparian zone in the Pacific Northwest, United States - 10_EM | ecosystem: Host-associated > Plants > Roots > Unclassified | place...
CGGTGGATCTGGGGCCCAGCATATCCTCTGGGTGCACCGGTTGTATCCCACCTCGGTTGGGTTGCACCAGAGGCCTCCGGGCGCAACCAGAGTATGAGAACCTTTGTTGGGCGCATGGGATGAGAAAGAAAGTCCGGCGGACAGTCAGGGCGCAAGGGATGCATAGGGCGGACGCAACCCGTCCGGACGCAAGTTGCGTCCGCCGGACGTAAATCCTTTTTTTGCTGATGTAACTCTTTGGCTGAAAGCTTGATAACCCTCAATACACATGCCAAACTAACAAAGCCTTTAGTTGGCGACTTAGAGGCAATCATACACGTGTACCAGGCATGTCAAGATGAAGCTGATATAAGGGAAACATTTTCGGCATCAGTTATACCAGCACCACCTATCGGGAGCGAAGCACCAACAGAGTTTAAATTATCGTTCATGGATATGTTCGGAGAAAATACTCCAGTGGGTCTGAATCCAAACGATAGCATCATTTTTAGTTTGGCAAAGCTCCAAGAATTTGTTACCGAATCATGCGAAGACACAGAGTGGTTAAGAGCCTCTTGCCGTGCGGAGAAATTGTTAAAGGAAGCAGGAGAATGGGAGGAGACAGATACATTTGCCCAGCGCAAACGGCGCAGACACAGTGGAGGAAGTTCATCAAAGGACGGGAGGGGATTGGAGGGGGTGGATAGAATCGCACACCGCAAGCGTCGCAGACACGGAGATGTTGAAGGTGTTTAGGTACTTAGTGCTAGAGAAGACCTCAGGGACCTTTGGTGAAGTCAAGTTCCGGGAGAGTATGGGATGGGTATGGGAGAGGGAGCTGGTGTTTGGGTTTGGGGTCGATACCAGGAGTGGTGGAGGAGAGGTTGAAGGTGTTTAGGTACCTAGTGCAAGAGAAGCGCTCAGGGACCTTTGGTGAAGTCAAGTTCCGGGAGAGTATGGGATAGGTATGGGAGCGGGAGCTGTTGTTTAGCATTGGAGTTGATACCAGGAGTGGTGGATTGTGGCAGCTGGAAGAGGTTATTAAGGCTATTCAAGAGGTTGTTAAAGACTCAGAGGGTGTTGGTGGTGTCGGGGCTTTTGTCGTTAGCCAGTTCGCCAGCTCTTTCCCCCATACTGCAAAATCGAATTATGTCAATCCACTCCCTCCACCATGCCTTTGCCATTTGTGCTGTGTGAATGTACCCGCCTACTCCCCTTTCTCTGCTCCCATTGACTAACCTCCTCCTAGAAACAGAAAAGGAAAGGACAAAATGAAAATTAGGAAACCCTCCACTGTCAACATATCCCAAACAATACAGATACATAAAGAGTGTCGTACTGGGTAGCTAGTGGTAGTTTGTTCGATCTCCAACATCCCCTGTTTCCGCTATATCAGTCAAACGTAGAAATAAAAGAGTTTTCCAAACGCCGGGTGGTTCCAGTGAGAGTGCGAAACACTAGGCCAGCCGCAGTAGGTTTCAACAGTTATAATAATAATAATAATGTTATTATAATAGTATTGAAAATATTCCCCCCAACCTATAGCTAGTAGTATCAAATCATCTTAAAACCTGATATCTTAGAGTCTTCAAGCACTCCACTTCTTCCTTTCTAAAATAATCTAGTGATTGAATCAATCCTATTTTCCTTGGTGACCTGGAATTTGCCATACCAAGGAATTTTTATTTCCCGGGGCTCTCTCGGTTCCCCGCATGGTATGCCTGCTCGTTACTTGGGTTATCCTCAATGACCTCACTGTAGGAAAGCATGACGGATTCGCCTGACAATATTCCACTTGTGCATGGTGATCAGAGTCGATGTTTGTGGGTTAAAGTTGTGGCCAAAATAGGATAAGTATCTATATTTCTGTGAGGTTATTCGCTAAGGTTCCAGACTTTGTACCTACAGCTTACCGGGACTCCACCCCCTTTAGCGGTATATTTGATAATGAGGAAAGAGAACAATTAAACATCTTATGTTATTTTAAAACCAAAGAAACAAGAACATGTTTAGCACTCGAGCACTCTGTATCATACCGGTAATCTTATACTTATTCTCCCCGAGTGATACTTTATGAACGCAATTGGTAATGCAGTCTAGCGCCCTAAATCTCTCCAAGAGGGAAGTCGGCAGCGATCTCTTGCAACTAGTTACTGTGGGGGAAATCTGCCGTAAGAGAAGTAGCTTTAGCGTGTCGACTGGGCGAGCCTGGTGGCTTTGTGGGTTGCGTGGATAGCCACTGCAGTTACCTGCGTGCCAGTTCTTCCTACGCACCCCCTGTTCAAAAAGGCTACTACCAGAACGACAGTATTAGCCTCAGAGACGCTGTTAGATAGTGAGGCTTTGCAGAGCGCTACTACGTCAGCTCCCTACTTTCTCTCTCCCAAGCCCCTCCTCTTGCGATTAGACTGATGAGAATTACAGAACCGCCATAGCAACACTCGTGAAATAACTTGGCCTAACCACCATCGGCCTACACCTTAGAGATATGATCCCGGCCTTTGGATGGAGTTTTTTTGCGCTGACACTACCCTCAGCAATTGGTCTCGCAGCCATGGTGACGACAGAATACAGGCTGGAAAGGCACAAGAGACAATAATTCGCATGGCTGAGCAAGAGGGGTTTAGGAGCACTGGAGGAAGGATTAGCCCTGTGAATGTTCGGGGTGGAGGAATGAAATTACCAGTGTCAATGAGCGAGGTGGGAGCGCTGGGAGTGATGGCTGATTTTGGAGGAGGTTAGGAGGAGGTCCGGCTGGGGGAGAGCAGTGTTGAAAGTGGCTAGATGCTCCTGGGCGTAGTCTAGCTATAGCTGGTTGATTGTTTGGATAATAGGTTTGGATGTACTTTTGGGCCAGTGCATCCACTGAAAGCGATCTGGGAAAATGAAAGCGCCGGGTGCACACTGGGTGGGATGCCCGGAGGCTACGAATAGTAAGAGCCCTTGCCATTACTTTGTTAGAATTGTAGTGCGCAAGGGAGAGAGGGTCATCCCCTGAAGAGAATGGATAGGTGTGGCGATAGATGCAAGGATAAGAGGATGATTTCACTCATGATTTATACCCACTCCTGTGGAACACAGGGGGGATCCTGGGGGCGGAATTCAGCATGGGCGCCCGAATCTTCACAGACAATCCGCCAGACAAAATTCTCCTCCCAGGAGCCCACCTGTGTTCGGTCCGTTCATGCCAGATACTTGTAGCCTCTCATCGACCGCCTCTGGGGCCCCGTCCTCGCTCAGTCTGGCACGGAGGTATCTGGTGATATCATCATTTCTAGGGCCTACAGACATGCCTGCCACTCGTCCATCAAGACGCTTTTCGCTCTCCCCCAGAATACGAAGCTTTCCCGTAATAAATATTTATGTGTGCGCTGGAACTTCGGGACTTCTCAAATTGTTTTGTTTTAGCGAATCCTGGAGCTTAGCTTGATAAATCGCTGTACACCCGCCCAGAGCGCCAATGAATACAAACAGGCGCTGTGAGGGCGTGATGGCCTGTAGAATATTCACCATATCTGGAAGTCGCGGTTCTGGTCCACCAATACCCATTCCCTCCTCTCGAAAGGCCAGTGATATTCCTCCCGAATCATTTACACTCCCCCACGATCTGTCTCAACAAGGAACCCAGCATACTGATCCCAGACTTCTTCTTTCGGGCCGCAAAGTCAAAGTAAAATACGCAATGGCTGTGCTTTATCCCCTTGCCCACCCGCACAACCTGTCCACCACCAGCGAACTGACATTTTGGCCTTTTAGCATTAATTGTCTTTCTTCTCTCCCCAGGAATAATTCTTCTTGCCTGATCAACGTTTTGCCAACTGCCGGATCTCCATAGCAAAGCAAGGTTGTATTTCACCTTCACATTTTCCACTATATTCCTGCCAGCTTCTAAATTCTTCAGTTTGCATGAGCCATTCCACCACATTGTCGACGCGGCGCTCTTGGATGTCTACATGGCGTAGCATAGCGCGCAACCCAGCCCTCCCTAGAACCAAATGTATTAATGGTCACACCTCCCAGATTCGTCACCAGCATCGTCACCTCTCAAGGCCAGGGTTAGATACGGCTATAATCAATAGGGAGGCCACCAACCTTGGTACCCTACCGACTCCCATACAACCCCATCTAACCCCCCATATCTGCCAGCGGGATTACCTCCCCTCTGACATCCGCCTATGCCGCTCTACCTACCTACCAACAGTAGCCTGCCAAAAAGCCAAGTTCTCAATTACCCCAATGTGCACGAAGAAGCAACAAGATACGACAAAAGGAGAATCACAAAGAGCACCCGAACAACCCAAAAAAAGAGATTCAGGTTCTCAAAAAACCACCCAAGGAGCAGGAAGGAATAGCTGTGGTATTAAGAAAAGAAAGGGGGGAGTGGGAAGAAAGTGTGAGAAAAAGTATTGTGGGGGATAAATCGCGTAGCTGCCAAACAGCTCGAACTAGACTCAGGGCTTAAACTAAAGGGCACGTATAGTCGAAAACTTCATTCGCTTGTCATCCTAAAACAAACTAAACATAAGTCTATATATCATAATAATAAAACTATCTCAACCATTCTATCGTCTGCCACACCTATCTCTCCTTCAGGCATATTCCTTTGCCTTCATACCTCCGTGATAACAATAAAGGAAAGACATAACCAGAAACCCTTCGATCTATCCTTCCTCTATCCTTCCATCTAGAACAAAGGAAACAACTATAACAATTACCCAGCCTTGTGCTTCATCTATCCGCTTTCCTTATATCTGACAACATTCCGCTTCCATCGACTCTAACAAAAAGCGGGATGCCGAGTCGAGTGGGAGGGCGGAAATACAGAGTATAGAGAAGAGGGCGGAGGAGCTGGAAGCAACGGAGATTACATTATCTCAGGAACTAGCAGTCATGAGGGCCGACCGGGTCCTCATTGTCGCCGCCGTGGTTATGAAGTCCGTGTACAAAAAGGCACCCGAGATCCCTCCAGGTCAGCATTCCGGTTGCCAAGATGACCGTCTTGAGAAAATGCGCAATCTCCGGAGCCGGTTCTTTGTGGTAGGCTAGGAGAATGACGAACAGGTGGTCGAGTTTATTGATATGGTAAGTTCTAGTTCCCTTCCATATATCAAACATAACCGAGCAACACTCTCCGCTCGCCCCCCCACCCTTAACCCCCCACAACACCCCCGGCTTCCCCATTCCCGCACCAAGATGACGGCAAAGATCATTCTACAGCGAATTGGGCTTCCGCTGTGGAGAGTGGGGATGTCGGCTTTTCCTTGGAGCGCATCCGGGGGGGTTGCTGCTGCTTCCGATGGCCGGGATGTGGTGGTGGTTGCGGGGAGGGTGATTCGGAGGGTGGAACATACAATACCGGTACCGGCGCCAGTAGTTAATAGTGCTTAATGTTGCAATGAGGGGGGGGGTTGATCAGAAATGATCGAAGGGCTGGGAACGCGCTTTTTCGAACCGGGGGGTTATAAGATAGAACCCCTTCTAACAAAATAGTCAACAATAATATTTGAAAGCAGTTGGAAGCAAAGAAACAAATTAAATGATAGGAAAAGGAAGAAAAATGCAGTAGAAGAAGCATATAAACTAGCACCGGCACTCCAATTACCCTGGTTTTGAGCAATAAATATTCACACAGCTGGGTTAAAGGTAGAAATTCCCACATGAGTTCCTGCTATTTTTGCTTACTAAGGCATTAAAGAACCCCCCTTCCAACCCCCATTTTCACAAGCCCATATTTAAACACTCCCCCTTCTAACCCCCGGGTTCGATTATCAAAGCCTTCTTTGCAACACTGACGGTAGGTTGATAGACTACCCAGGGGCTTTTACCATGCTGTATGGCCTTGAGTGGCGCATGGCGTCGGAGCTTCTGGGTATGCAGATTTATTTCCAGCCTTAATTGCCCACAATCTTTTCTAACAATGCCTTTAGGATACCCCCATATGGTCCAAGCAATGAACTGGCGAGCAACAATCCTTTGCGACAAGCCTACCACCTGGAGAAAAGAGGCCGATTTCAACAATCTTATTCTTTGGACTCGAAACGCCACGCCACCCCAACTCGTGGAATTTCGAAATGACTCCACCGGGACAACCCATGGAAAAAGGTTTTTCCTAAATGTACTACAGAGCTAACTGTTAGTATGATATCGTGGGCAATGTTACAACGAAGGGGGGTGTTCCATCAAAAATGATCAAGGACTAGGAATGCGCCTTTCCCAACCGGGGGGTTATAAGATGGAACCCTTTCTAACTGTTGGAAAAAGTAGTCAAGGTCATGGTTGTGTTCTCGCTCTCTCTGTTGCTCAGTGCTGCGGTCACGAGTGACACCGCGTGACCGCTTGTGTCACCCCCTGTCCCCTCTCAATACTACGTTTCCCTTTCTTCTCCCCTTCGTCCCTCTTTTCTTCCTCTTTCTCTTAATCTCTCTTTTCAGTCCGACTAGCAATACAAGTCGTTTGCCCTCTTTGAAGACCTCACTTCACTGGAACCCGTGATACCCCTCGCTTCGCTTGCCCACACCGAGTCCCGATACATCTCAACACTAACAAAATGGTAAGCAATGATATTTGAAGGCAGTTAGAAGCAAAGAAACTAATAAAATGATAGGAAAAGGAAGCAAATGTAGCAGAAGAAGCAAATAAACTAGCACCAACGCTCCGCTTCCCCTGCTTCCGAGCAACAAATACTTGCACAGCGGGGTCGAAGGCAGAAATTCCCTTTAAGAGTTCCTACTAAGACGTTAAAGAACCCCCCCTTCAACCCCCATTTTCAGAAGCTCCGATACAAACCCCTCCCCTCCTAACCCCCGGGTTCGGTTATCGAAGGCCTTCTTTGCAACACTGGTAGTGCTAACCTTGTGAATTAATGGCCGGGGGTAATAGAACAACGGAACACTGCCGCCCACGAGGTGACGGGTGACAACGTGGTGGCGATCCTCCCGCACTGCGGGGAGCGACTTCGCCGTGTTCAAGAGCGGGCATTCAGGTCGTTCTGGGGATTATCCCAGAACCACTGGCCAAATGCAATTCTTGCACAGAAGGCGCTCGTGTTTCGTAATTGTAAGCTTTGTTTTCTTCCAGTTACATTAATACTTGTTTATCCAGTCGCCAATCGAGACGGAATAGGTACAGATCGCGAACTCGAGCGCCTAGGCTAGTAGCCTTCCTCCCGTCACCGACCTCCCACCAGCTTACGCTTCTCGTACTCAGTGCCCTCAACAGGGTAGTCCGTCCGTCCTCATCCAGGACCAGGACGGATGACATTAGGTCGTCCCGTCCAATCATTTTCTGAACTTGCTCAACAGGTAAGAGCGAAGGACCAGGACCGGTGGCATTGCGCCGTCCCCCGTCGTCCCCTGCCGTCCCCCGCCGTCCCCCGCCGTCCTACGTAGGCGCCTACCGTCCCCTACCTGAAATTGTCTCACATCGTGGCGCTCGTCGTCCTTCATAATGACGGCCGTCCTGCAAGATCACGGACGAGGACGACTACATTGTGCCGTCCCGTCTCGTCCGGGGGTTCTTGGCAGTCCCCCCGCTAGGCCCTACCGAGGCCCTAGACGGTTGAGAACACTACCGGTACATCTATCCAGGAAGTAGTAGTACATTTCGTTGCTAAGGTTGAAACACACAGCCACCCGACTGCCGTCTCGCTGTACCCAGGAGCCGCCATGGGTTCCGATGGTGAGATTCGCGGTGGGGGAGCTGTGGGTCGTGGATCCAAGCCAAAAGCCGGGCTAGCAGGGTTCAACGTGTTTGACCTTTTGATCACTGGATACCAGCAGCCTTGGGAATTGAGTGCTGGCAGGCCCCACCATACCGCCAATCCCTTGGATATTATGCTTGAGGCACTTATCGGGTCAGCGGTATTCAATAATGAATTTGGAAGACTGTATCATGGGTTATTTCCGGACTCATGCGTGCCGAACAAAGACGTAACAGGCTTGCAGAGATGGCTGTGGCCAAAGAGACTGCTCTTGCCAACCAGATGGCACTCTCGACCGAGTTGTCCCCCGTCAAGGGGGGGGTTCCGCAGAAGACTGTTGCTGTTGATATTGCTGCTGCTAAGGAGAAATAAAGAGGGGGTTCTAGAAAGGAAGAGTTAAGGGGGGGTAGAAGCTAGTTTATTATTCTTATTAATATTGAATGAAAGACATTGAAACTTCGTGCTATCCCGATCAGTGTATCTTCAGGCATGGTGCCGGGCACCTAATAAACTCCATGCGTACCCCAACCTGGATTAGTGAGACATTCACTGCCGAGCAGCCTTGGGAATTGAGTGTTGGTAGCCCCCACCATATCGCCAGTCAGTCCCTGTTGGGGATGTCGCGGTTACTGCAACTTCACTGTCCCAAGAATCAGTCACGGGAAAGGCTATGGCAATGGGGGAGAAGCCAACTCTAGCTCTCATCTCCCCCCAGCATCTGCATGTATGGCTGTTGCAGAGTCTATCATCAACTTGGCCGCGGCAGACATCCAAGGGGGGTTAAAGCTTGTCCAATTGTCGGCAAATTGGATGGCAGCTGGCAACCACCCTGGTGAAGGAGCGGCTTTATACGAAGCTGTTGAAGCTATCGGCATGGATCATTGTCCGAAGCTGGGGGTTAGCATTCCTGCTGGAAAGGATTCTATGAGTATGAAGATCAAGTGGAGGAGCAATGGTGATGATAAGGAGGTCACTGCCACCGGTATCACTCGTTGTCGCTGCCTTCGTGGCTGTTAAGCATGTTGGCAAGACTTGGACTCCTGCGCTGAAGCGGGAGGGAGGATCGGTACTTGTCTTGTCGATTTGGCACTTTATTCCAACAGATCGGAACTCATGCTCCTGATGTGAAGGACACCGGGCTTATCAAGGCCTACTTTGATGAGTGTTTTCAACGGGGCAGTCCGTCCGTCCTGAATGAGGACCGCGGTGGACGACGTCGTGTCTTCCCGTCCGGTCTTTTTCCAAACTTGCCCTACCATATATATCAAGTATGTTTCACTTCTAGCGATCATGAGATATCAGGGAGATACTAAGAGTCCACCCCTCCATTTGTTAGGACAGGATAACACGCTTCTTTTATTATATTTCGCACATATTCATGCTTCTGTCTAGCAAGCGAAAATAATTGAATGGAGCAAAAAACTCTGCCCGGCTGACCCCGGTAGTCGGTCCCCCGCAGTCCCGCACCTTCCCCTACGCCAATTTGTCTTATAGTACATTGTAGGGCCCGCCGTCCTTAACAATGACGGCCGTCCCGAGGTTTTCCCAGACGAGGGCGGACCGCCTTTTGCCGTCCCGTCCCGTCCAGGGCTCTTGGCAGTCCCCCAGCCGGTCCCTACGGGGGCCCCAGACCTTTGAGAACACTGTGCTAGCATTGACAAACGTGTGTTTGGCTTCAGCAAGGTTTCTCTCCTATTGATGTTTGGTCTTAATTGAAGTTAGCTTACCCTGGTTATAGGAGATGGGCACTGTGGGGGCCCGCCTCGAGAAGAGCACGGCTAGGATGGAAAATTAAATGCCCGGTGTTGAGTCAAAATTATCGGGGATTATGTGGATCTTCGGAGCCTCCTTGACAGGCATCGGTACCTCTGTAGGCATTCTTGCTAGTATAAGTCCCCCATGACTTACAATTAACAATTACTAAGAGAATCAATAATAGGATGGCTTGTACCTACAGTAGCCAACGGAATTATTAAAGTCTACGAGCCAGAAATCAACGCAGCCTGGCGTGGAGTAGTAAGGTCCACCCAAAGACTGCATAAGAGCATCTTGCTGACATTATATTCCTTGAGCTCAATCCCTGAGGGAAGAAAAAAAAGAGAAAAAAATCAATTTCAGGGAGGGGAGGACTAGGCCCACCTCCTTGTCTTTTTTTTTTATGAGCCTCTTATTTTTTTTATTATGGCCCCTGATACACGCACTAATGCAAATGCGTGTCCAAAAAACTATTCTTGCAAATGAACTAATAGCGGGACAAGTGCAAGAAAACTATTTCACTGCCACGCATTCCCGGAAAAAAAACCTATTCTATACCAGCGAAGCCCGAGCCCCTCCCTACAATATCCCACACAAAATATGCCCCTAACGAGAAAGCCTCTAGTTAAAAATATTCCCCGTTTTATCAATGTTGCCCAGCATTCTCGCCTAACTTTAAGCTCACTTCCGTATGGGTTGTTCTTAAAAGTTGCTGAACGAAGAATTAAGTCTGTTAGTCGCTTTGATGCGAAAAAGAAAGGAAAAAAAAACTCCGAAATTGACTTTGACAAACAGATGACTTTTGAGATTTTTGGAAATGATCCATGGCGAGCCGAAGCCTATAAGCGGTGGACGGAATGAGGAGTCGTTCGTCGACATTGTAGTAGGGATGGTGGTTGAGGCAAGAGTGGCGGGCTGAATTGCTTAACTTCTCGATTGTTTCTGAGCCCAGCATGAAGTCTAAGTTAGCAACCTTGATGAAAAATAATAATAATAAAAACTCCGAAATTGGCTTTGACAAACCAGTGATTCTGGGAAACATGTTCTAAAGAAAATAGGGGGTGGGTGGTGGTGTCGTGGTTTAGGAGAAATGCGGGAGAGAGAATGAGTAGAATTGACCGGTATCACAAGTAACTAAGAAGAGAGCAGTCACAAGACAAGCGAGCAGCTTGCATTGCTTAAAGAACAATAATAAGGATGTTAAGAGATGGGGAGAAACGAAAGAAGAAGAAAAAGGAAGAAAGAAGAAGGTTCAGAAGTACCGGGAGGAGTGGAGAGTAGGGGTGAGGAATGCAGTCACGAGGTGTCACTCGTATCCACAGGAACCGTGAATATCAGAGAACGACCATGACCACAATTTCCAACAACCTGGTTTAGGCTCCTGCAAGAAGCGTAAACTCGCATCAGGGGGGTATGTCTGTTCGAGGAGGTATGTGGGGAATGCAAATACGCAGAGAAAGTACCGGTATACCAGAATACTCAGTAGAGACATGAATACTCTGAATGACGCCAAATGGTTAGTTCTAGTTCCTACATACACTATGTATATCTCTTCCCGGTATACCTGATGAAGCCACACATCTCTACTAGTACATGTTCGTGCACGCCTCTACCAAATATTTGTAAACAATGCACCACTCCAACCTCACTCACTACAAGCGTCATGGTCAGGAATTTTATTACTTGTATTTTATTTTTATGTTATGGCGACTGTACTTGGCGATTCATAAAAGTATTCGGATGAACCAGCGCCAAGATGTCCCAACTCACACCTAAAGGTTCAAATCTTGGCGCGAATTCATCCAAATATGATACTTTATGGATTGCCAAGTACTCGAGTACAGAGGAGTTCGTTAAAGGTCGGAAACTGGCCGCGATGAAACAAGGTACGGGATACTGGATTATCAGAAGATCTGGAAAGAGTGATGTGGTTATAGGATAGCTTAAAACAACACTTGTTGCAAGATACTGAGATCAGGGCACAAAAGCTGGATTTTAGTAGTATGCGATAGCAGTGTTGAACATTATTCAATCACAAGCGCTTATCATCATACCGGTGGGTTCTGTTTTCTTTTTCTTTTTTTCTTCTCTTCCTCCCTGTTTATTAGTCGCAAATCCTGTTGCCACTTTCCAAGTTTTCCGAGTTCTTGTTGCTCGGTGATCCCAACCGGGATTTCTATCTTTCCGACCTTTAACGAACCCCTCTGTACGAGTACAACCACGTACAGTATCATACACCATCCAACCTAAAACAATGACCACAACGACTACAACAGAACTGACCTTCCCCCTACCGCGCACACACAACACCACCGTCCACGCACACTTGACACTATCAAAAAACCACATCCTCCTCCACCTAACCACCAAAACCCCAGAGACGGCGTCTCAACCAGCCACGCTTGGGTCTTTTGTATATGCCCTCCCACCCGTTCGTATTCCCTCTCCCCTCCCCCCCCCCCCCGCCACCTCCTCCCGGTTCCGGCTAACCCGTTATTTTGTAGACCGGCAGAAACAAAGACCCCCTCTCGACCGCGATCTACGTGCGTGAGAGCACGCTCGAGACGGCTACTCGCATAGCAAAGATTCTGGCGAAACGCACGGGGTTACCGGTATATGTGGGGAATTCTATGAGTTTTGCGAGTGCGGGGATGGGAGGTGGGGTCATGGAGGAGGTGGAGGGGGTTAGGGGGGTTGTGGAGGTTGTTTGTGGGGAGGTGGAAGAGTGGAGGAAGGGGCCCCTGGAGGGGGGTGATGAGAATAGGACGGTGGGTGAAGAGGGTACAGTAGGTAGCACGAGTTGAATGCTTGTAGCTTGGGTAAAAGCAAAAACCAGATTTGGTATTTAGGTCGGAAGGGCGGCGGTAACTATATGTCGGGGGTGATGATTGTGGTGTGGATGGGGGAGGAGCAGAATTCCGTGAACTTGGGTGTGAAGGGGACGTATTCCTGGAAGAAAAAGAGGCCCGAACTATCTTGTCTGGTGGTCATTATTTCCTATGGGGTTGCTCAGGCTCTCATGGGCGGGTTGGTCTCCCTCTGGCGCTAGGCTGGTTTTGCGGCTTTTTGTTTAATCCTTGGTTGTGGCTTCATACTGTAGTAATACTCAGTCTCGCTGTCGCACTATCACAAGCAACGCCTCAATATCAACTAGTCATAAGGATGTCTGGTATAGAATCGAGTGTTTACTACTCGTGTTTCCGTGAGGACCGTGGTACAACTACTAGTCTACCTCTTGGACACCATGTTCGTGATCGAGACGCATGCAAGACCTTACCGACAGAGTGTTTACCTTCATAATCTATTTTAGCATGCAAGTCCTGTTGTTGTCCTTTATCCAATAACCGCAAACTTATAAAATCATAGAGAACACAGAGCGCACCATTTCCACTTCATTTGCCGGTTCATTGTGGCACGTTTAAATAACAGGCTCTCCAACCAATGAGAACCCAAGACACAAGGTGGAAAGCAAATAAGATCCCAGTATCCGGCTGGAATCCGGCATCTCTTCGACTACGGGAATCACTTCAAGGCTCAGCTGCACCCTCAGTGCTTACCTGCTTATCTGGATGTCCCCGATGATTCCCATGGCGACATCCCGGGGGTATATATGAGTTGTGCAATTGGCATCCGGACCATGGACGGGAAAGCGAAAGCAGTCGGTCGGAGAGGAGGATGGATAAAGACTCACCCTGAGGCACGGAGAAGTAACTGAGAGCTCTGGCTATCAAACCCCCCTCACTGCTCGCCTCTTCCAGCCTTTCCTCCCTTTTCCTCCTCCCCTAAACCATGGCCAAACAAACTCCACCCCATAATTGTGGCCGTGTTTGGTAGCCAGGCAGAGGCCAAAACACACCAAAATTGCAGGTTTTCGAGTCACTATTAATCCGCAGATATGATAAGATGCCCTGAAATCAGCTTTGAGCCCTCCGGAAACAGGATGAGGCAGAAGGAAGCTAGTTAAAGGGATTTCCTCTTCCTCAACGAAGCATATTTTGATAAACTTTCCTGTTAGGCTGGGGTTTTTTTCTCCTTTTACCAGAGGGTCTGCATCGGGATCCTGATTTTGCTATGATATCACAGTCTGGGAGGGGTTTTTGAATTGAGGAAGCGATAAGGTTTTATCGTTTGTTTGTTATGCTTGGGGGTTGAGGTTTCTCTTACCGAATTGGGTTTTCCTACGATAGGATAACATTTGAGCATGCATGCTGAGGCTTTCCCGTATTATACGAATAAATCTATGAAACTCGGCTTTGGCATATCTAAAGTGCTATGTAATATATATTTATTTCAGGCTTTTGTCTAGAGCCTTTTACAGAGCCGTGGGCACACGAACTGGGTAAGGTGCATTGCAATGTATCTTTCCCATACAAAAACCTAGGCCTTGGCAGGTACTGTGCAGCACAGTAAGCGAAACGACATTCCCCCCTAACCCCTAGTGCTTTTTTTCTTCCCCCCTTCTTCCTTTCTTTTTTCAAGAAAAAAGAAAAAAAAAGTCCTCGGAACATGAGCTATCATACATCTCTCGAGCCAAGATTAATTGCGGCTTAAATTTATAGTTCTCACAAAATCGGCGCAAATACTGCAGCTCCATCAGTTATTCCATAACAGAATCACTCATTCGCGTCCCTATTCCGGAAAACGAAACAAAAACAAAACAAAAAACGCGTAGTTCTCTAGGAGAAAATTGTGAGAGGGTGCTTATCACGGCAAATTACTTTCCCGAAATTTTTTTTTAATTTTTAATTTTTTTCCATGTTGGTTTCCGCTCATGGGTTGTTGGTTGGCTGGGCAAATGATAAACCCGCTTTCGGTGTGTTCTGGCCTCTGCCTGGATAGTGTGATACCAAACGACCCCTTACTTGAATTGCGCACCGTATCCCGAGTGATGGTCCGTGCATTCGAGGGGGGGGTCGGACGGCAATTGGTCCTGGGTTTCCTTTTATGGATGCCACATTACTCCATTAAACCTTTTGTTCGTTTATTGATTTCATTAATTTTCATTTGTTTTTACCTTATTTTTATTTTATTTCACAAGTATCATACAAGTGCAAGGGGGGATAATATTTTCAAACAGCTAAATTAGGTTAACCCGTAAAATAATCACTGTCTTGTGAGAGAGAAAAACATCTCCCCTTTTCACATGTAGGGTATGGGCAAGTATACAAGTATGTACCCCGGGAATATCCATGACAGGGCTTATTTTGCGGGTTAACCTAAATCAGCTTTGCGAAAACTTATTCCCCGGGTACTGTACGTGTACTTGTAACTTACCGCATAAACTCGAATAATCGAATCTCAACGCTAGGACGTTAGAGTCGCCTTTGCTGGTAATGTTTGGCTCTTTTTTCTTCTTCTTGTCCCAAGCCCGGGGCTAGGGGGGTCAGTTTTCGCTGTGCGCTCGCCCCCCCTTATCCCAGAGAGGCAATTTCGGACGTCTTAGCGGTATTCGAGTTGTTACGGTGTGTCGTAGCACTGGTTTGTGTCTAATTGGGGGCAAGGGCCAATTTAGGTCGACTGCCGTCGCCCCGTCCAAAGGAGAGCTATTCTCGCCTTTTCTCCTCCTAACCCCGTCTGCGGACTTGACGAGTTCAACCCTCAAGGGTATGCTCTGCGAACCATTCACAGTCCCAACATTTCTACTCGTAGAGCCCTATCGTGGTGCTCACCCCACATATCAATTCCCTCCAGTATAAAGACTTGTTGTCACATCCTCCCCCCCCCTTTGCTTCCAATCGTCGCACCCACCCGCGACTCCCAACAAGCACCTATCCCCTCAACTAAGGGGAAGAAGAAAAAAACATCAACAACACGCCCGATCCCTCAGCTGGACTTTTCGGTGATTTCTAATTATGAACACTGATACCCCCAACACCGCCGCCCCCAATGGCAACACCGAAGCCCCTGTCGCCAGGACGGGGGCAGGATGGCTAGGCCATATCTCTGAGGCCATAAGGGCCCTCCAAGCCCGCTTCGGAATGATAGCCGAGCCGAGCAAGGAGATGGAGCCTGAATCGCAGAGTCAGAATACCACCCAGATGGCCCCGGAGGCTCCATACACAAGGACTCCCCGCCAGACCACCCAGAGTCCACAGCGCCGGAGCGCGCGTCTTGTTGAGTCGGCCCAGAACGATCAGATTGCGAGAGGGACTGGGCATCAGGTTGAGGTAGAAGATGAGAGTCAGGATATTACTACTGCTACTACTGCTCCGAGTCCGATTGAAGCTCATGTTCCGGCCCCATCTGCGGTCCATCCCATGCCTCCAAAATACATGAGCGTTGGGGTCGACGCCACGTCCCCACCCGCGCCTATAATTGCATCTCCCAATACAAGCCTGAGTCGGAAGATGCGACACATTTCTCGCTTGGAATCGAAGTGGGGAGCTGGTTGGGAAAAGACTATCGACATGCACAGCGACCATCTGTCACGCTTGTCGGAACACTATCTAGGAAATATGGCAAAGCTTGCGAGTAACGGTATGACATTGTTGGACGCAAAAATGATCTTGCGCTATGTGGTGCGGCAGCGGATTTCGCGTCCCGGGAAGGGTGTTCGTGCGCGAGGAATCGTTATGGTTAGCGATATCCAGAAAGTGATTTCCGCTGTCGCCGCGGTTTCCTCCCCCCACAATGGCCAATCCGGGCGATATACGACGGAGCAGATTATCACCTTCCTTGGCACCGCCGAGAGAGTGAACCACTATGTGATACCACCAATTACACAAAATGCCCCTCCCCTCCCTCAGGCTGTCCCCAGCCAGCGTGTGACCCCTCCCACTCTAGGTACGCAGGAGACTGGGGGACTTGTTGCTACCTCTCCGGCTGCTGAGGAGATTGTTACGGGAGGTCGGATCGCGGCGGAGGCTGCCGCCAGGGCCAGATCCCCAGCTCTGGGGCCCAGGGCCGGCGCCGGGGTATCGAAGAAGACTGTGGCAAGGACCGTGAGTGTCCAAATTGCGGCGAAGGCCATGGCTCAGGCGGTGGAGGATGAGAATAATACTGCTACCACCACTACCGCCGCAGCTCCAGCTGGGATTCAGACCCCAGCTCTGCAGTCAATCCATAACACATCTCCGGGGCACCCGAAAATTGAAACGAACTCCACGCCCTCGCCCATCATGTACAGGGGATCCGCCACCACCGCTGATAAAGCTACGAAAGCCCCACGCACAAAAACCCCTCGGGAGAAACTGCAAGGTCCGGGGAGCCGGAGCATGCGCGTTACCGAGTCTGTGCGGGATAAACTCGCCGTGGACGAGGGGCAGGTTGTGCCCGCTTCGGTTACAAAGAAGGAGGAGCAGACTAGTTCGAGGGTCTTGAGGGGGGTCGTGGCGCAGGCCAAAGTTAAGGTCGAGGTAAAGAAGGAAGAAGGGAGAAAGGAGGCTGCCACCAAGACCGAGTCCAAGATCCTGGGGCCCAAGCCTGGGTCAGGGGTTTCAAAGAAGCGCAGTAGCGGCGGCCGCCACTCCAGAACGAGACGGAGGACAAGGCGGTAAGCTATGAGTCCAACAAATGGAAGGGGGAAGGGAAAAAAAATGGGATAATATAACCTAATGTAGTTTATGTATTTTAAAAAGCACTATCTTTGAATAAATAAATAAATAAATAACCCTCCTTCCTTCCTTCCACCTCTTTTCTTTTCTTTTTCAGGAAAACGGACGAAAAAAATGAAAGACAAAGAACTATGTGTAAAAAGTGTTTGCTACTTTATAATAATATTATAATACAGCAATCTACAGATCTTAAGACTCTCGAAGAGCCCGGAAATCCTGCTAGGGTGGGGCGCATTACCGACAGCTCACTGGATACCATACGGTAGCGAATTCAGAGGTTGAGGGGGACTCAGCACCGCCACACGCGCACACACAACACACCAACGGGTCTAAAACGGGAGAGTGGCGTAAGATATCCCGTATTTTGTCATCAAGCATAATCTCATCTGTCGCAATATCCGATCGGCACTTGGGACGGAACAGCAACGGTCAATAGACCACGGTCAAGATCACTTTATCGCGACGCTCGCATTTTCATTGAATAATAAGAAAAGACACACTCGAGTACAGTGGTACCTAACTATCATACCCACCGAGATATCTCTCATAACAAGAAAAAATGAAAAAAAAAAATGAAAAAAAAACAGCCATCGCAAAGAAGCCACATGGGAAGAAGAACAAACGAAAAAGGAACAATATGAAAAAAGATCGTGGTATCATATGATAGGTAGATTTAGCCCAGACTGTGTACTGTACCGGGCCTGGAAGAAAGAAAGAATATATATAATAGAGAGAATGAAGGAAGGAAGGAACGAACGAACGAAGGAAGGAAGCATTTGGGGAGAAAGATGAAAAACCATAAACGAACATCATCATCAATCCAAGAAAGAAATTGTATGATAGTATCATAGACTTTCCAAAAGTCAGGCGTCACTACGGTAACTTTAGTTGACTTCGAAGGGCGAGAGTGCTCGAGTGAGATATTGTGAATTGGATTTCTAGAAGTTGGGTTACTGCGGTATAATATAATATCATAATATCCGCCAGTCTGCCGGTGCTAAGTGGTATCATACTCCAAGCACTCACTATCTATCGTGTCTTCCTCGGGGAGCTAACTAACTCGCGAGAATGCGCAAAAATATATATATATAAAAAATAAAACCTTCCGCATTCTCTCGTGATATTATAGTAGTAGTATATCTGCTTCTTCACATTCGCATTCTAGGTAGAGCAGCTAAGCAATGTCCTTTTTCGATTGTTTAAGGGTATAACCGTTGTGCGAAACGGCTAGGATATGGCATGAAAAAACCCAACGCAACCGAGCAATGGATGGCTAGGCATATACTATGCTGGATTGTGAATACGAATGAGTTTTTCCAACCGGCAGAGGAATGTGGACTTGGTTTACTCTGAAGTATTAAAGAGAATTGCTAAGCATATCTAAGTAATACAAGGTATGAATATCACATTACCGATAACAGGTCCATCCATTCACCCGTAAGAAAAAATGGCATGGGCAATTATCACACCCGATAACGCACCCTGGCTCATCCATTTCGCAGGATTTAAAAAAAAAGAGGAACAACTTTTATGGCCCCTCTCCTCTCCTATTTATCAAGTAAGCATAGCCTGCAATTCTCCATCACCTAGGTGCTTCTCAATTCCCACAACCAGCAAATGTGCCGCAGTCTCCACCCCTTCATCCTCATCTTCCATAAGCTCCGCAATGACTGGCACACTCTCCGGCAAAAAGTTCAACCACTCCTCCCCAGTCTGTGCATAAATATCTTTCAACGCCTCGGCAGCCGCAATCCTAACCATTGCATTCTCGGCTTTCATCTGCTCCAGCACCTTTCCGTTAATCACCTTCGCGTGCTCTTCGGAGCCCTGTGTCACGCCGACTAGTTCTGCTAGGGCGGGGTATACGTATTCGCGTACAGCGAGGGCGGAGGTGGGTGCACGGGCTAGTTGTGTGGTGAGGGCAGGAGCGATCTTGTTGAAGGTTGTGGGTGACTGCCAGAAGTCGTGGTCGTCGGATTTGAAGGCCACGCGCAGGGCTTTTAGGGCAGATTTCCAGAGGGGAAGGTGGGTGGCGAAGACGGTGTCACTAGTGAGGATGTCGACGGCATTATCAAGGGCGAAGCCGAAATAGCTTGTGAAGATTGACTATGATTGCGATTAGTTATTGGGATGGAATAATGTTTTTGTTGTTTTAATCTGAAGGGGGAGGATGCATAGCTTGCCTCTAAATCGCTACCTAGTAGGTATAAGAAGTTCCAGAGCGCCATGCATCGGTTGATACTAGTGGCCGACCCCTTGCTAAAGTCCTCTGTGGCCCACTCGATGATTCGGAGGAACATGGGTTTGAAGTTCCCGTGATTGAGTCGGTATACGAACTTGAGGATAACCTTGAGAGCCTGGTCCTCTAACTCCTGGATTTTGCCTTCTTCGATATCTACGGGCTCGCTAATATCGAGGAGTCTTCTACGAAGATCGAGAAGCAGTAGCACGAGGTTAAGGAGAGGCTTCAAGCTGTCTGTTGTCCGGAATAGCCTCTTTGTAGCCTTTAAGCGCTTCTCGTCCCCTTTAGATGAGCTCTCCATTTCTTCGAGGGTTGTCAGCACCTCTTCAATTGCCTATATAAAGAGAGTTAGTGAAATATTTTACTGTAGCTGATAAATAGACATACCACTTCTCCCCCCTCAATAGCCTCATCCCATGTCGCAGTATAAACACGAAGTATAGCATCCACTTGCATTTTTCGACCAATAGTCTTCAAAAAACCAATTCTGACACCAACCTCATCTTCATCTTCCATGACAGCTGCGGAAGAATACATCAATTTCATGATCTTCTCCAGCCAACTCGTCATAAAACCGGGAAGATTCTTAATCAATTCCTCCAAGAATGCAATCGCATAGTCATGTAAGACCTCATGCTCGGTCTCACCGCGCAAACTCTCCTTCAAGAGCTCTAGACTGCGGGGAACTGCCTTTGGTAGTATTGGGATAAGGTGCACCTTGAACTTGGCTGCTAGGTTGGTGAGGCACACCAAGGATACGGCCTGCGTTGAGTCTTCGGAGCTGTGTAGCCCTCCGTGGCCAACAACTGCCTCTGCAACGTTCGCGACTATAGGGGCCATTTCAGATTGACAATGTTTGATCATACTAGTGATGCATGTGATAGCATCAATGCTCAGCTTGTCAGGATCATGAGCGGAAATCAGAGTACTTATTTTAGGTGCGAAGCCGACAATTGCCTTTGCAGAGGCGCTATCGATTCTATGTGCATTCGCGAGGCGATCTCTGAATGTCTTCAATGCACCACCACGGAAATTGGATTCGGGGTTGAAGATAAGATGTTCAACGACGGAGATAAATCGGGGTATGTGTAGGTCGTAAAGTAGACCACTAAGGACGCGGGAAGCCGCCTTGTACACGCCGCTTTCAGGACCCCGCTCCAGCAGACCAAGGACTCTCTCTAGCGCCTGGGAGAATTTCTTGCTGCGCATGTCGCCACCGTCATCCACCCTGGCAATATAATTCTGGAGATTCTTGTTTCCGATGATGATGAAGAGTAAGTTGAGTAATCTCTCCGCGAGTTGGCTTCTATTATTCTTGGGGACCTCGAATAGGTGTTTTGACAGTCCATGCTTCACACGCCAAAGAACCCCCATAACTAGATCCAAGTAACGATTAACAGTCTCAAGCTGAACATCGATGTCAAAGTTTTCGACAATCATCTTACAGGCCGAGGTAACAACCGCTTCTTCCCCGGCCGGATGCTCAGCATCGGTAGACAGATACTTTTCACCCAACTTTGCGATGACAGCAAAGAGAAACTCCTCTGCGCCCAATGTTTTTGTTAATGTAACAAATAAGCGTACCCTGCGGTGTGAGGGAATATGGGAGTAGCTCGTCACAAAAGTATTTACTAACTCTGCTGTCCCAACGACTTGATTGCCCTCCTGCGATCGCAGAGACTTTACTAGAGGCGGTATGATTCGTTTTATGGTTTGCTCAATAACAAAGGCTGAGTACTCGTCGTCTCTTCGGAGGGTGTTTGCGCCCATAAAGGTAAATATTGGCATGACGCTGTGCTGTACTCTCTCTGGAACTACATCTGCCAGGTTTGCCAACAGGAGGATTGCCCTATTCTGGACTTGGGGGGCCGTCGCCGCGCGGATACATTCGACAAGGACATCCGGTCTCACGCTGTCGTCGATATCAGAGCTACCGGAAAGCTGGAGAAAGAAGAATTAGTCTCAAAAAGGTAATACCATGAGAGGAATTAGCTGCCAATAGTACCTGAACATTTGTTACAATTGAGCTCATGCAGTCAAGCAGAACCTGATTCAAATACGCCATCCCCGAAAAGTGGAAACCCGCCAGATCCGCCAGAATGCCAAAGAGAGATTTCAAGAGACCGCTATGCCTCTCAGCACCTTGTGTATGCAAGAGATCAGCCACAACTGTAGCCCTTCTACGCGCAGCTTCCAGTTCTTCGGCCTTGGCCTCGTCGCCCATTCCGTCAGACCCTCTTCTTCTCCTTTTATTGGGCCCGGCGGAGGTGTGGGATAGAGATACCTGGAGCTGAGCCCGGGCTTTATCGAAGAACTGCTGAAAGGCAGCCGTAGGAATCCTCAACCCTTCAAGAACGTCGACACCAGAGAAACTTTGTGTCGCATCCAACTCGATTTCAAGCAATTCAGTAGCAAGCTTAACCTGGACATCTGATTCAATTGCACTCCATATGCCCCTGATGCGACCAGCCGCAGCATCACGGAGAGAGTAACTAACATCCCTTGTCAAGATACCGATCAGGATCTTAGGCTCGTCGGCATTCACCACTTGAACCATTTGTTTCTCAATAGCCACGATATCTAAGCCCTCCGTCTGGCATTGCTTGACTCGCTCGTTGTAGTCCTCGACAGATAACCAGTTGGTTAGCGCAGGAAGTAAATTTTGGGTTCGGATACCCCCAGCAAAGTCGATCTTGTTAATTTGGGAAAGGAGCCGGTATCTAATCTCTAACCCCGGAGCGTTGACCACATGGCTGCTGAGGAACACAAAAATGCTTCTCTTGAGCGAGCCCTTGAGAGTAGAGCCAGTGCCTTCGCCAGTTCCCACAGCTACCGCCAACATTTGGCCAATATATTCTGGGTCTTCAATGCACCCAAAAAGGTCATTGGCAGTAATCCGCTCCATCAGCTTGATAACTTGATCCAACTCTAGCCATTTTACGTCATCGCTGTCCTTCCCTTCGCCATAGATGGTATCGAGACCCCAGTACTGCGCGGCTTCAGAGGAACGCTTCCTCTTTTTCTTTGACGGCTTATCTCCCGACACGGGTTTCTGCAACCCCTTGCAATGCTCGAAAAGCACTTTAGTCAAGCCAACAGCATCGCTACGAACCCTCCGGTTTGGATCCGCAAGCGCAATCAAGATATGTGGAAGGACTGCTTGGTAGTCGATGCTTGCTGACTTGGAAGCCTGCTTCCGCATGATTTTTGCGCACACCCCCAATGCGGAGGACCGCACAGCTACAGGGTACTTGTGTGAAGTCCAGCATTTTATTAGAAACGAAATCTGGAGGGGATTGCTGGGCGGCAGGCCCCTAAATAATGGCAGTTTGATGAACTCCTCTTGCCTCTTGGATAAGACTGCCGCTACGAAGAAACGGAGGAGGTCTTGAAAGAGCACCTTGGCTTCGGCTTCGGCTGCTAGGATTGTTTTTTCATTGGTATTATTCGGTATAGTAGAAATAATATCTTCAAGCGTTTGATCCCGGGCAGGTGCTTCTTCGATTGCCTTCTTTGCTGATCCAAAGACAGCAGCAGGTAGCGGACGAATCACAGTTTGCAATCGCATTTCGAGATCATCAACATCGACCGCATCATCAGCCATAACTAAGGCGAGGACCTTTCCCATCTTTCCTTCACGTGCTGGACCAGCCCAATTCACCAAAGCCTCAGCAAGTAATTCTCTAGTCCCATCGGTACTTTCTCCACCCATGGCTATGCTACCCACTTTCTGAGCAGCTTCGACAAGCTTTTTAGTCACCAACAACCGTTGGTGTGATTCCATATTTGCTCGCTCCAAGAGTGAGATAACGGTTCTGAGCCCCTTGGCGCCGTACGTTTCCCCCAATCTTTTAAGGATACCCAGACAGAGCGCAACTGCCAGCCTATCCACTCTATACCTCGATTGCATGGATAGGAACGCCTCGTCCAGCTTCCTATTCCCAAACTCCGGCACATCGAGCTTCAGCAGGGCACTGATAACCTCATCTGGTAACTCTACGTCATCCTTAAACCGCGATTGCGCTATATAAGCCACACAGATCAATCCAGTCTTACACGATCTGACTGTCCAATGGCTCACAATAGACTTTATGATTGCAGTCAGGACAGTATCCGTCAGGCTCAACTTCGTAACGAGAACGATGGTGAGCATATGACAACCTGTCTCCAGCTCGGGGGAAGATCTAGACGAAAATGCCTGGTCCAGAAGAGGGAGTGTGGAAGTTAGAATATTCTCCGCCGTTGGCACATTCTTCGCCCTGCCGGATTTATTGGATGAAATTGAATCGCACATCAACGAAACTGACGCCGTAATTGCCACTGAGAAAAATGATATTAGTTGGTGGCTATCCCGTTTCGCAGAGACCGCGTTAGTTGTATGGTCGCATAGGAGCGTAAGCAAGTCCCTGTGGTGGGAAAGTGCGTGGGTGATAACATGCTTCGGAACCGGTGATGGCTTTTTGAGGTAGGGTGTGAGGAAAACAAATTCCCTGGGGAGGTCCTTCTGGCGAAGGGTAGAGAGCATAGTCTTGAACAAAGTTGGGTGGTCATGGTACGGCAAAAAGCACAAAATTAGAGATGCGGTATTCTGGTCTTGAACTCTGTAAAATTCTGCTTGTTAACATAACTACCATAAGAAGTCGTAAGAGGGCGAAAAGCTACCTAAACTGTCTAACCAACCACTCAAGAGCCCTCAGTGCAGGTTGCAAGAGCATTCGCCCACAAAGTAGCTGTAAAAAACCATCGATGCTCTTGCTGAGGGATTCCGCTGATGCCTGCGGCAAAACAAACCTATCAACATTCTTGGAGTGCTCGCTAAACAGACCCTTCTCGTAAAGTAGGAATCTCCTATCTAGTTGACATAGCTCTCGGAATCCTTCAATTGCAATGGAAAAAATGGTATCTGTGTCTTGGGCAGCAGCGACTTCTGGCGGGAAAAGCAGAGAAATGGCATGAATCGATCTGAGCTTTTGGGTATTGAGTGTATTTGTTGAAGTCGCCGCAATCGCCGACAACTGGGCTGCCAAATTGGAAGCCATAGCCGTGGCAGTGGAAAGTGTTGAGCGAAATTGTGAGAGATGAGATGCTTTTTTTTTCTGGTGGAAGGAAGGGAAATATTTGCCAAGATTTCATTTATAGAGGCTCAAATATAAAATGCTGACAGCAGATCTGCATAGGGTGGCGTAGGTATAATAGGTTACCCGGTCAAGATGAAAACCCACAGAGTCGATCATTCACTCACAGGTAGGCAGGCACGCCCTCCGCTACTAGTATACAAAGTCAATGATAATCTACACTGCAAAAAAAATTCCCAAAAGCCAACCTCGATTGTGTAAGGTATGATATTATATCAAATTTCCACCCGAACACACAATGAAGTTTTACGCTATCCTCTGATATAAAATAATAAAAAACCACCCGCCAGGTACCCCCTTATCGGTAAAATATACAATGGCCTTAAAGCGATCTTGGTTCTTCGGTAACTATCGTAAGAATCAGACGATGATATAATACTTTTAGAAGTGAGATGTTGCAGAGGAAAAAAACAGAAAAAAACCAACCACCTTTCCATGCAAGGCCTTACGAAAGGGAGAACAATTAAGAAAAAGAAAAAATATAAGCCAATCCAACGGGAGATAAAGGCGGGAATAAGAAAAAACTCCAGGAGATGACCGAAAAGAGAGCCATGATAGAGAAAACCCCGCCATATACTTTCCTCTTTTCCTCCGTACAGGTATCATGTCTTATTGACAGAAACAAAGGTACTCAACAAGCCGTAAAAACAACTACACAGACCATATTTCCCTCAGCCTGCCAACCTCGATTACTCAGGCAATCCGATGTTATCTACGCGCTCCCCTTGACAATCCCATCCGACTTCTAGCCGCTCCTGTAGCTCCACTAGCAGCACGCATCGGACCTTTAACAGGCGGTGCTCCCATTCCCGTCCCAGCAGCCGGCTTCTTCAATCCGCTATTTGCTGCACCACCACCGAGCATCACATTTGCCGCAGCGGGCCCAGCACCACTCAGCACTTTCTTTTCTTGGCGAGGAACTGGTGGCTTTTTGGCGGCATTTTGTGGCTGTGGTCCCTCCTCTCTTCCCCTCTTCCTGCTCATGGCAGCAGTCGTTGCGATCTTGGAACTGTAGCCACCTAGCCTACTGCTTGGCCTGTCGTATGGGGTTCTGCCACCAGATCTACTCTCGCATCGGTCGCGCCCATCAAATGTCGAGCGAGAGGCGATGCTGTTTGTAGGACTGGAAGGTAGGGGTACATGTGCAGCAGCCTCTGGCTCCGTTTTCCCGGATCCGGTGGCAAACTGGCAACAAACCCCGAATTTCTTCTCAACCTCCAGAAAACGCCACGTCTCTTCAGCAGCAATCCTTGCACGGCGTTCGCCCTCTAGATTGACTATCGACTTTTGAAGTTGGACCGAAGTGACCTCCAATTCCTCTTGCAGCTGAGCTACTTGAGTTTGAAGAGCCGCTATTGTTGACGATATCTCAGCAATTCCGGGATCTGGCATAATCAATTTCTGAGTTCCCAGATTGACAGACCCAGGAGGGGGGGGAGCAGAGTTGGAGCGACGTGTGCGGAATCGGCGGGCTGGGGCAGACTGGATATCTGATTGAGGCTTTGGGGACCCAAGGGTAGCCTTGGTTTGGTCCTTTGGTTCAACATCTTGCATCTGGTAATGTTTGTCTTTATGAGCGGAGCTCACATTCTGCTGTTTACCTTCGGGTTTTTGCCCAATCTCGGCGTCTTCCTCAACAGTTTCCTTGATTGCAGGAGGGGGTAAATAACCCTTCAATGATTCCAAGTCAATAGCACTGAACTCCCTAAATTCGATAGTCTCCCTTCGCCTCCGTTCCTGCCTTCTCTCCTCGGCAGTTACCTTTGGAATCCTCGTGGGAGTACCGTTGACTACTCCTTCCAAAAGCCCAACAAATGACCTGACTGGCGATCTCGAACTGCCACGCGAGGCATTGCGCTTTTTCCTGATGGTTGAGGGGGGGGGTTTAGTAGGAGACCGACGCTTTTTAACGGTAAGCTGAAGGTCGCCGGAAGCTGTCAAAGAAGGTTTCATTTTCTTCTCTGGTGAGAAATCGACAAATTCACCCATATCTTGTGTTTGGGAAAATAAAATCTCTTCAAGCTGTCGAATCTTCGCCTCCTTCTCCCGCAATTGAGTGCTCAAAAGGCTATTATCAACTGAAAATTGATAGGGATTGATTACTGGAGTGCCATGAATACTGTTCAACTTCTGGGGAGAAGCAGCAGAGAGACAAGGAAAGGGGGCCGTGTTTTCTCCCGCAAACATTGACGGGAGAGTATTGGGATTCATAAACGAAGTTGCATTAGCCTCAAAAGAGTCAACAGTCCTTTCGTATGTACTCTTTCCACGGGGAGTCTTCCCCACTGTTTGGCTAGGGGAGATACGGCCGGCTGTACGACGAGATAGAGTCGAAAAGGGTTGAGAGTGAAGTCGTGGCTGAACAGGAGTAGTAAGGTTGAGCGCTATAGTCCGATCGAAACTCTCATAATTGTCGTTATCGAACTCCTCTCCTTCAGAGGTAAATCGGCCCAGATCAGAGCTTGACTCGGCCCCAGAGATATCGGAAGCGTTGTAAACCATCTCGTCCCGATTTCTTCGCCTGGCCTCTGTTTTCGGGGCGGCACCAGGATGATATTTCCCGCCCCTTCGACTCGGTCTTCCCATAGGGGTTGCCATATCGCTAGGGGTTAAAACATGAAAAGGGAGCAGTCCCGGTGTAGGCGTATTCAAATTCTGGAAGAGGTTGTTGGGGTCGTGATGAAATAGATCCGCCCGGATTGTTTGAGGGGCGGATTCATCATCCATCATCGAAGAACGATAGTCCGGGGTAGCAGCATAAGTTGAAGGTGAATTGAAGTAGTTTGTATCATCCCCTGCAGGAAGAGGAACTGATTGAGGGGATACCATGATGGTGACGACGCGTAGAGCCTTTCAGAAAGAGGCTGTAAAGAGGAAGTGTCTTCTGAAACGCAAAAGAGAAGAAATATTCGGGATGATGATAAGGATGGAGAGTGAGAGTGAGTGGGGAGAAAGTTTGTAGTGTGTAAGGGGAGGGAAGCAGAGGGATAAAGACAGGCAGGCGTTGTTTTGTGTGTGTTGACCCAACTTTTGGTTGTAAGGCGAGGGCTGAGGGTGGTCACTATGGCAACGCAAGGATTCTGTTTATGTACTAGTAGTACAGTACTTCTACTCGTATAATACTTCTGTTTCGAGAGGCATTTCCCATCTTCTCTACTAATTGCTGTAATGAATTATATTCTCTCTTGCAACTGTTGATATGTAGAATATGGTGCACCCAGCGACCCAAATTCTCCCCACTTACAAAGGAAAGAGCCTCACCCCTGTAGAAAGAGAAAGAGAGTGTGAGATCGTGTGAGAGCAAAAGCTGCATTTCCTGGCTATTCTTCGTGTTCAGTCCTTGCTTTGCCCTGCCTCCCCCGTAACTCTGGAATTCGAGGGTCTCTCTGCCTACAACGCATAGACAGGTGCCCGTACTCGAGTACATACTTACCGGTATACCACCCCAGCAGAAGAGGCAGGAGAGAGGTTATTTCCCTTCATATCGCTCTCTCACCACCGCCTCCACCTCATTCAAGCGCTCGCCTCTCGATTCTTGACCCTGCCTTCTCCTTGTCACACATCCAACCTCCTTCCCTCCCTCCCTCTCTGTCTTCCCTACCTTGTACTATTTCCTCTCACAATCCCTCCGCTTCCTCCTGTCCCTCCATTTCTGGATCCGTTCTTCAATTTCAATTTTCATCCGAACACGAATTCAACACGTGCCAAGACTTCCACACTCTTTTCTCTCTCCAAACCACATTTCTCCCTCTCGCGTGCTCTCTCTCTTCCTTCTTGTCAGTGTGATTACAACTACCCCCACCCCCTTCCTTCTTTCCTTTAACTGTCGCCTTGGAGTATATTGGAGGCTTATTCTTTACTTTAGCACACGTCAGTCTCTTCAATTCTTTTCCACGGTCTTTTCAGACGAAGGAAGGAGTCCAGCAAAGTCTTACTTTCCGACGTGACTTGCAGGCTATGTATTAGGGCATCTAACACGCTCCTGGCCCTTTCCTTCTCCTTTTTGTTCAACCTGCCTGCTCCTCGTCAACGTTCCCAGGGGGGACTATACCGAGTACCTTCGCCTAACAACCTGCCTCGACATTTTCAACAGAGGCCGGTCTAACATAACCTTCAACCTTTGTACACCTCCACCACCACTATCCTCTCCGACATTATTCAACCTTGTCATATCACATACACTCACTCGTTGTGGGAGACAGGCACCGACAGAGCCTAGTCTTACCACCCCTCCTTTAAACTTACAAGTTTAAAGAAATGTCACCAACTAAATCTCGTCCCACTATTGCTAGACGTACTGTTTCTGCTAATCCTAGTTCGTCCGCTTCGTCTATACCGAGGCGTGTCAAACAGACCACTGGTGCAACAAAGTCGCGGAAGCCAACCGCCGACCTCGCCTCGAAGACCTCTTCCAAAAAAGTCTCTTCCTTACTTCAAGATGAATCTGTGAATGTCTCTCCGCCAAAGCCACTCTCGTATACCTCTGGTGCCAACAAGGAAAATGTCCCCGTTACCATTTCACAGGGAAGGGTCACTTATATTGGGACCTCACCTTCGAGACAACCAAGTAAGTTATATTTGTTTCGATCGACGCCTCTGCCATGATACACCCTAGTACTTCACATGCCAAAAGAACCCATTCAAGTGTTGTCATGTCAATATGTTGAACCCAATTATTTTTTTTCCCCTCCCGCTTGTTTTCATTTTGTATTCATTCGTATGATGTTTTTTTTTCTTTTTCTTTCTACCCCATGGAACATAGAGTTGACGCACTTGACTCCAGCCGGCGTATCCAAGCTCCCAAAATCATCTCTTGTTGCTCTGAAGAAAAAGGCCAAAGGACGCATCCCTCTCCGCGAGCTAAGCGAACAAGAAGTGTTCGAACGCGATGAGGCGGTTCTCGGTGACCTTCGTCGTAGACGATCCGGGGAACACGGAGCGTTTGAAATCGACTCAGTTCCCGCGAATCCCCAGGCATCCGCTAATGAAAATGGTCGTGCAACTTCAGTCTCGTCATCTACACATGGCTCCACTTCATCTCAGTCCACCGCAGCAACCGAAGTTAACGGCGAGGATGATGATAATAATAACAATGGGAAAATCCGTGTCCTTAAGAGGAGCGATTCTGAGGAAGAATTGCGTGTGAAGATCAACGCGATCCTGGAGAACACTGCATCTGCAAAACCAAGCACTAACAACAAGCTCGCCAAACGCAAGGGCCTACTAACTAAGGCTACACGCCTATCCCCCATGAAAGCATCCCACCCTGCCGTCCGTCAGTTCTCTCCGTCCCCGAAAAAGGCATACTACTCCGAAGCGACCTCGTCCTCCCCTAGCGCTGTCTACTCCTGTGGTTCACCTTTCTCTTCTCCCCTGAAAGTCTCAACTCTTTCTGAGTCTCCCCTCCGCATCTTGCGCTCCCCCTCCCCAATTGTTAAGCCCGCCCCCGTTAGAACAGGCCTAGGGAATAAGGCTATCAACACGATTCTCCAGGACAAGTCCACAGCAGACCAGGGAAAGAAGGTCATTATCACAAGCAGCAACGCTAACCAACCCTTGAAGAAGAAGACTATCGCGAAAAAGGCAGGGAGCAGCAGTCTCCGTAGGGCCGCAGGCTCCATTCGCTCTGCTTCCACCACCATCTCTTCTACCAATTCTTCTAGACTGGACGAAATGCGCAAGATGCGGTAATGCGCAATGCGAAAGGGAAAAAAGGGGGGATGGGGACGTTGTCACGGGTCTATATAATGTCCGCGTTTCTATATCACGACTTTTTCTTATTTCTTGCTTCCCTCTTCCCTTGTAACAGCGGATTCAACGGAGTTTGATTTTAACTTGCGCGTTTTGAGTTCTTGCCCCCTTTTTCTTTCACCCCTTTATATACCACCCCCCCTTCACCAATCATCTACTTCCCCACGCCCCCCCCCCGTTTCAACCTTGCGCGTGGTTTTTGTCTTTTTTGTTTTAAAAAAAGCAATTTTTACGATTGATTGATTGTAGCTTTGTTCCGAGTTAGTATACAGTAGGTTAACCTGTGGGGTTGGTTGTATAGTGTGAATGCAAAATGGACCGGACTGGACCTAACTGGAATGTATCGTGTGGGACGCGTTTAGCGAATTAAGCTTTTTACGATAAATTACGTGAGGCTTTTCATTACATTTTTTTACTTTATTGTACTCTACTTAATTTCGCCTCGGTTATGAATCGTGGGATGTCTAAGAGAGGTCTAGATGATGGTTAATTGGAGGCGCCAGGACACCCGGTCAGGTTATGGAACAGGCCGAACCACGGCAGAAATTGAGGTTTTCATTCCAACAGAACCCGGTTGTTATCAATGACATAAACGAGAAATAAAAATATATATTATCCCGAGCCTGCCAAGAAAAATTGACCTCCCGGATCACTCCGCCCGCTCACGACAGATTGATGTCTGATGAATATTCTTTGAGAGCTCAGGGCACAGCACTTACTCGAGCACAAGACATGGGTTTCCCCATGCAAAAGATATATATCACAATATAATTTGACTCACGGCCCCATACCGGCAACACGACGGAGGGGGGGTTTGATAACATGATACATTATCATACCAGACCAGCCGGGTGTGCAGCGAGTGATTGACCGTGATCAATCACGGGCTATCACTCGTGGGCTCTCACCCTACACTCAGCCTCGTTTACGGTGGTAGTTAAGGGGAGACCCAGACCAAACCCCGCCAAGCATTGGGGGCGGCGGGGGGAAGGCCTCCGACTGCTCACCCCTCCACCCCCCCTCCACCAGCCAGATGAAAGGTTAGCCCAAATAATAATAATAATAATAATAATAATAATAATTGTGCTACTGGGTATAATTAGTTATGTGTTCCGGGCACCTGACTACTTTATCTTTTTTTTTTTTCAAGTTTTTTTTGGAACCTATCATAGGCGGAATCCGTGCATAACTCGGCGGGGGGGGGAGGGCATTCGGTCGGAAGTGATTGAGACTGGGCTTGAGGGCATCCTTCTTGCAGGAACTGCGTGCTTCTGCAATGGATCCTTTTCCTTGGCGGGTGCCACGAGGTCGCGGGAAAGGCGTCGATCACTGCTCCGTCCAAAAATTATTGTATTTTGTTTTCGATAAGGCGTATTCGATTTTGACGGGTCGGGAGGGCTCCAGTTTTGGTGTATTTTGGCCTCTGTCTCCTTACCGGATGGCCCCCTTACCGGATGGCCCGTATTGTCACCTGTCTTCTGGCGTTCAGGAGTGCGCCGAGTGGGGGTGGGTGATGGCGGGACGAGATTGGTGTGTGTTCACGAAAATCAGGGATATATCATACATGGGTTGTTCAACAGGTTATATTTGTTTCTATTCCCCTAGGGTTTAAGTTCGTTCACGGTTCTGGGAGCATTTAATCAATTCAATTTTTGGTGTACTCGTACAGAATGGTACGCCCAGCGCCACTATACGGTCATAACGTTAAATACCCCCCCCCCCCCCCCCCGAACTACCAACCGAGTAACAGCTTTCCTTGCCATGAATAATACCCCTAACCAACCAGCCAGCCCATCAAATTTTACACCCAACCTTATGCTCCTTCCAATCCGCCTTCTGACATGCGCCAGAGCAGTATTCTACTTTCTTGCACCTCCCGCACCTCATTAGATTCTCCGTCTTCTTGCAAACTCTACATTTCCCCGCCATCTCCTTCTCCAACCTTTCCTTCTCCTCCTCGGCTTCCTTTGCCCTCCTCACCTTCTCCGCTTCCTCCTCCTGTGTAATCTCAGCGTACATCCCCTTCAACGCCTTTATCCTCTCGTATCCCACCGCCTCCAAATACGACACTGGCTGAATCGGGGAGATTGCTGCACGTGTAACATAAGGGGCTAGCCCCCTCCATTCTCGTTTTCCTAGAAAGTCTACCGAGGGATTACCAGGAGCGCAACTACATAATGGTGAACGGTGAAAGTCCTTGGTGAGGGGTATTCCACCTCTTTTGAAGGTACAGTTGTCCCTGTGCTCCCAGTTTCTGCAGCGCTCAACGAAAGCCGGAAGAAGATCGCACCAAGCTGTCACTTCGTCAGTGGAGGTGGCCATAGCGGAGATACCCGAGTGGGACATGTTCCGGAGGGCCACCTCGACAGCTAGTTCACTAGCTGGGGTAATCGGGAGGACGCATGCATCCATGACAATAGTGTGAGATCCAAGGTCGAGACGGAGGTCTGTTGGGAAGATCAACACGAGGACCTTTCCAGCGGGGGATTTCAAACCGAGAATCATTTGTCGAGAGGTGCCGTAGACGCCGGCATATTGGCCAAGGAGATGCTCGATGGATTCCTTAATGTCTACGACCCAGTCCTCGCCTGCGTGTTCCTCTTTCTGGCGGATTATGGACTCTCGGTCGGAGAACATCATGCTCAGGTGATTCGTGATCCAGAAGAGGGCGGGAGGACTTCGAAGGTCGAGTTGTGGGAGGATATCAAGGTTCAGGTAGTGGATGTTCCAGTTTGCCGGGCGGCCATTTATGAGGTTTACTGGGAATTTCTTGTGAGAGAAACCACCCGGGTTGAGGGGGTAGTAGGCGGGGACTGAGACCTGTTTTTTAAAAAAGGAAGGTAGAGTTAGCACGGGGGGTGCTGTATTTGATAGCGAGGGGGGCCTACCTCGATATAGGATGATGTCCTTGCGATTTTTGTCTTTGCTTGGGCAACATCGATGGGGAATGGGAATGCCATCGTTTGCCTGAGCCCACCAAACTGAACTTGGAGCGTGCAAGGCGATGACTGAATTACTGTGACTTCCGCGCCACTAGACAGCTTGTCCTTCGCAATCTTGACAAGGAGATCTCCTCGGATCGTGAGGCTTGCGATTTTCTGGCAGGACTCGTCAAGCTTCACCTGGACAGGGCTTATCTCGACGGATCTGAGCGGTGACGGGACAAATGTATCCCTTTGGAAAGATAATGTTCGAACTTTGTCCATTTCGGAGTGAAGATATGGCCGTGTCCTTGTTACGATCACATTTTTTGAAATGAGATTTGTCTCGCTTAGACGCATCATTTGTCCGAGCCTTAGCAGGAGTGCTAAAGCTCCTGTAGTTCTAGGTGACATAGGCATTGCTCCGAAAGCAACAATTGTGTCGTTTGGGTGTGTTATCAGGGTCCATGATGGGACCCAGAAAGACACAACGAGTGAAGAGGTACCGTTCCATCCGTCGGGTGCCTCGTCAATGACAACTTTGTCTCCCTCTCTCCTAGCCTTCCCAAACACTGGATGGAAGCAACTATAGTAGTTCTGTCCACCCCTATTCCATGTCTCGCAGTGCAAGAAAGGATTGCCGGCACCCCCTCCGGTCTCGATGAGTGGCCTGAGGGCGCCTCGAGACACAGTCAGGACAATACAGACCACTGGAGGAACGTCCTTCCAATCTTTAAACACTCCCACATTCGCCTGGGCATCAGGGTGCGCTTGTCTATAATTACCCAGGAAATCAAAAGTGTGGAGACCCATGACGTGCAGTTGGGCAGCCAACTCCTGGTAATTACTTTTCCCTAGGGATAGGTTCGTATCACCCACAACAAGTTCATTAAACTGCCTTATAAAATCGTCCCAATCCGTCTTGACACGGTCCTTCACGAGCTTTAGTAGAAGAACCAGCGTCCCACGAGTGTAATGTATCAAGTCGATATCCTTCCTGTGCTCGTCCGGTTTGAACATCTTTTGATAAATACTGAAGACAAAATGAGCCAGTTGTGTCGATTCATACTCCAAAATCTTCGTTTGTATCCCATCGACCTTGACCGATAGCGGATCACTGAGGGAAGCTAGTTTCCAGGTTATTCGCTCCCCGAAAGTGCCGTCACAACCACCCTTGGGGTCCCCCACGAGGGTTAGAAGAACAGCGTGAGTGCTTGAACGACTGTTGACGTGCATAAGGTATGATATCGGCGCTAAATCGAAGAGTAGCGAAATCGCTGGTATATCACCACATATCCGGTCGGATAACGCGTCGAGTGGAGTGTCTCCTGGGCGGAATTTTGTTTCACTATATACGCATGACAATGGCGATCTTTCGAGAAGTAGTGTAGTTATGAGAAGGATATTGATGAGCCCGAGATGGTCAGTCAGATTCGAGGTGTCGATAGCGTTAAACATCACCGGAGCCTTATTCTCCGAGTCCTCATTATAGTCCCCACCATCAAGACGTAAAAGAGAAGTCGTCCATGGTGCTGCGTAATATCCCGTGTCTACCGATTTCTGAACTCGGCAGTAGTTCAGGGCCTTGCAAAAGGACATGGCATCCCCGTTGAAGAATCGTATCGTCAACTTGTTTTTCTTATTTGCGAGTGCATCTTTAAAGGACTTCACCCATTCAAAGAACTCCCGTTTCGCTACCTTCACAACATGACTAGGTTCAACCTTCTTCTTGTACACTTTGGGCTCGGACTTGAGGCCACAAAAAGCCGGGCCGGTATGGATACTCAAAAGAGGGTCGGAACGATAATACAACGCCAAAACCTTTCCCGAGAAAGAGTGAGAGAGCGTAGGGTTCGGAATTGTGGCAGTAGCGATAACCTTCGGGTCCATCGAGTAGGTCCCTTTTGTCCAATAATGGCGCAGGAGAGATTGGGTACTCTCCACAGCCTCCATCGTGAGTGGCCCAGAAGCAAGAGTGGATGATATGTCGTGCTTAGGAACTTTTAGTAGAGTGCCATTCAATGCTTTGGTGAATTTCTCATCGTACTCCTTCTTCTCGCGACCCGCTAATTTTGCATTTTTTATGTAGGTCTGCCACTGCGCACGGAGCTTGGAGAGAGTCCGTTTGTCGCACATCCGCATAAATGATCCATAGCGGCTGTTGTTCCAGCTGTTGATGTCTACCGAAACACTAACCAGCTTCTCACACTTATCCAAGAGAGCAGAGAGCGATTCCCGATCCAGCTTGATGTGATAAAATATATTCCATAACTTCTCGCTCCTTGCCTCAGATTTATTCCCCTCGGAAATCAACGCTAACAGTATAATGTTTCGAGCTGAACATCACCCAATTAGAACCCACTTCTATGGAGCCTTTAAGAGGGACCCTCACCAAGAACCCCCGGCTCAATATCACAACAAGTAAAATCATAATCAAAGTCCACTACCGATCACCGTTACTGTAAGCATCCAAACTCCATGACCGAAAGATAGGCGGAAGGCGACGGATAACCCCACTTTTAGCACACTGAACCGAAAATAAAATACTCCTTGGATCTCCGCACCCCAATGACAAGACTCTCGCTGGCTCCTCTGGTGGAAGATCTTGTGTAAAACATGATGCAACCGTACCCCCAATGGCATAGAGGGACGGCTCTGGGCAGTAGATGATTTTATGCGACATCGTAGATTCCTCTCCGGCGCCTTTGCAACAGAAGCCTTGATGGTGGTTTCGTGGGCGATAATGGGGTGAGAGGGAGGAAGAGGTGGGGGGGGGGGGTGAGGGGTGTAAGTGAAAAGAGGGACGGATGAGGCGACAAGAAAGAAACAGACTGCGGGGAGTGAAACAGCTCAGGAAATCGGTGTATCACAATCCGGGTTGAGTAAGGCAAATCCCCGAGGCGGATTGACAGCAAATTAGGCTGCCAATGGACTTAAGCATGGTATATACTGGCACATCCACTACCAGCACCAGACGGGTATTTGATAAGAGTCTGAATGGTGATTTAGGGAGGAAAGCAATTCATGGTACTCTCTTGGTCTGGTTGGCTGGTTGGCTGCGCATCCATTCCTCCAGCAGAATTTTTGCTGCAGGTTGCCGGTTTCGCATGTTACTGTAGCTTTTGAGATTAGATCATAAGCTGCCATAGGCTGTCCGCCGAACATCTGTTGAAAGTGACTGGCTTTTGACAAGTGAATGTTTTCAAGGCATATTCCGAGGCCAATCGCCCTCGATTGTGGGACATATGAGCGACCAGCACCACCCAAACATTCAAGGAGGGGGGGAGCTTAAGATAACCTGTCATATCATCAGCTATCACTCGCGGCAGATTGTATTGTATGCGGGGCAAATTGTGCTCGGGCGGATTTAGCTGTAATGTCTAGCAGCACTTTTTCCATTGTTTGTGACTCGATAATTGTTTCATGACTTTATACGCATTGTTCCCCTTCCATCTATATCCATGCCGTGTAGAAGCTAAACCACCACCACCACGCTGGTTGCAATCCTATACCGGTGGTCGACACCCTCCATACCGCTATAATCTCAATTGTGTAGAGGTCGCAGTGTAAACCCCATTACCGGTGAAGGTGAAGGCTTGGGCCTTCGACCCGTAATAACAGATAATGAATATCGAGTGATACAAAATGATCCCGTGCCGGGCGCTGGAATGAATGTGCAATTTTCGCACGTCACAAAGCGAGGGTTGAAGTTTGGGCAAGGCTAAGCATGTAAAAGCGGGGCCCCTGGTATGCGCTTTTAGAATATAGAACTACACTGGCAGAGTGTCTGAGCTTGTTTATGTTGACAGGTGGAAAGAAGTGCGGAGTCCTGTGTACTGTGCCCCGGCCCTCCATTTTCACATGAGCCTGTAAAAACTAGACGCTCCTACCAATAATACAATACCGGTACTATAACCAAAACACATATCTATGTCACTTTTGCACTTGTAAGGAGATGGAATTTGAAGCTGAAAGAAAGAAAAAAAAGAAGCCCTCAATCTCAAGTATCCCATCCTTGCACTGGTGAATAAACATAAGAATACACCCCGACCCACCCACCATCAATCTCATCATGATATTTCGCTTTAGCCAAAGCAAGAGGTATAGACAGAAAAAAGTAAGAGATAAGTAGAAGAAACAATATCTCTCCGAGCTAAAGGAATAAAAACCTGAACACGCTCACAGCACATTAGGCTAAAAATCCTCCCTTTCCCCACAAAAAGATATACCATAAACCAAATCAAAGCCAGACTGGCGCCTTGACAAGGATAAGCTTCCCACGAACCTCACAGGCCATGAAACCAGCCAGTCGGACTCTATCGCCGTCTTTAGGTGCAGCGGGGTCTTGGGCGGGTTGGGGCTGCGGCTGCTGGGCAAGTGATGCCTGACTTCCAGAACCGCCGTTCTGTTGCTGACCCTGCTGGCCTTGTTGCCCGGTCGAGGACGAAGAAAGATTCGGGCTTGTAGGCTGGTGAGTAGACCCTTGGAGTACTTTCTTGACTCTGACGAATCCCCCAAGCTTCTTTCCGGCACCTTCCTTATTCTGCATTGCCCCCGATGGAGGAGGCAATGCCCCGATACCAGCTTTGCCTGCAGGCAAAGGTTTGTCGTCTTTAGCTGGTGCCGGGGGTGGTAGCGGTGATGTCTCACCACTCTCCATGATGTGGCTTTGCTGGTTTGTATCCAACTGCAATTTCTCTCCATCTCCCTCTGGTCCCCTGGTGGGGATTACAAGAGGCGGTAATCCAACCTCCCCCCTCATAAATTTGCTATCGAACCGTTCACCTGGAAGAGGGTACCATACTCTCACGTCTCTAGACTCCAGGGGAAGATTGGCACCAAGGCCCACGGTAATGTCGACAATCATCTGGATGCCTCCCAACAGGCCAGGAGGGGAAGGGTCGTGAAGATGCATCTGTAAGCTATCAACTAGCTGCTTTACAAGATGTTCCGACAAACGCTGTCGGTACTCCATCGCATGGGGGCCATGTATACTATCTCGTAGCCCGTCAAGTGTCG
>Ga0307509_10001601_pt1 | contig 38053 bp, 43 predicted proteins | sample 10_EM_MG_FD_202245 | JGI IMG/M metagenome (GOLD analysis project Ga0307509, IMG submission 202245) | Populus trichocarpa ectomycorrhiza microbial communities from riparian zone in the Pacific Northwest, United States - 10_EM | ecosystem: Host-associated > Plants > Roots > Unclassified | place...
TTTAGAAGCTTAGTATAGCCAAGTAGATTTGCCGATGGACTGCATAGCTTGTATAGACGAAACCACCGCTGGGCCAGTGAGTCCCAATGGATATTATCTCTACGGTGGGCATGTCGGTCGGCCACTAATATGCTACCGATAGGAAAGAGTTTTCGCTCATGCAGATGTAGTTGGAGAGACATCACCGGAAGCACTTCCTATTTGTGGAGATAGTTAATATCCGAGCGGTCCGACTGCCTCCGATTGTTAGCTTACTCTAGGCAGGTGAGTTGGACAGCCCTGAGCTGAGCAGGGTGCTCGCGAAAGGTCAGAATTGTTGACGGGGGTCCTCTGGCTTTACATTATTCTACTTAACTAAAGTGAGAGATTTTCTATTCTGATAACCAACGATCCTCGAGAGAACTTATTGAATGAAGCTTTCAGGCTTAACGATATTAAGTTTTACCGCTTGATTCTACTTTGAATTATCTTTATCTTTATTTTGATCCTGACTTCTACTTTGAGTCTTTGGAACGGTCGCAATCTTAGGATCCGTCTTCCAACAGAGTGCCCCCGTTACAAGGTTACAATAGGAGAACACATAGCAGAATTGATCGTGGAAAGTATTGAGCATGACGACTGAATGGAGGTTGAGGGATTCGATAAGAGTGCAAGAGCTAAAAAAGCTTTCACCAGTAGCTGAACAGGGTTTTAGTTGTAAGAACCCCAACCAACGATATACTTCCTATACCTTAACGGCAACCACAAATTCTACATTTCCTCTGATATTAACCAACACTCAATCCTACACAAAGGGCCAGTATTATTATTTAATAATATTATCCCCAAAGCAAATCTGAAACCTATTTCAAGCCAACATTATTGCATTGGTTCGCAAATGGGCCTAAGCGGATCTAGGTTGGATGCAAAACAAGTTAGAGTTGGAATTCTCGAAGCCCAAAGGAAAGGAATTGCCTACTCAATGGTAGATATCAACTAGCCTTCACTACTATAAAGACTGCCAATTTATCCCCGCACACAATGACCGATGAACACTTATCGCTAATGGATGTTACAGGGTAGCTAACAGGGTAGGATTCCAAGCCAACTAGGGCGAGGATATTCGAGACAACACATTAATAGTGAGAAAGGCTTCTAGGTAATTGTTTGGTAAAGGTAAAGTAATAAAGTCTAATCCAATATCGAGCAGTCAGAATCTAACTTGATTAACTTGATATATTGTGATGGTCTGTTCTCCGTTGCTTGATGATTCTTTCAACCACCGGGAGAGAGGCCTACTTTTAATACTAATATCCATGCTACTTCGACTTCTTTACCTTAGAAGTATCTTCTTAAGAATTTAGTTCTTCAGCACCGAGTGCGAACACAGTTTGACCCAGAAATCTTGCCCCGCTCGCCTCAGAGAACCTCCCAAACTGCTATTACATCTGAAGGTGTCACCACTCCACCAGTAGAGAGTCTTCGATCTCTTCGTCATGATAGACTATATATGAATGTGCGGCCCAAATGCCGACATACCAATAGTAATATGGAATATGGAGTGATCAGTTCCAATATCCAGCTATCAAAGGATTATGCATCTAACGCATACGCAACCCGAAAATAAGAGGAGTAGTATTCTCTAAACATTATTCCAATCTGTTAAACATATCTTGAAGGCTGCTCTCATTCCGTATTCCAAGTTGTCTTCCAGATGCCTCAGTGAAGCTCATAACTCCTGGAGCTTGGGTTCGGATATATGGTTATCCTATGAAACCATATACCGCGCTCTTAAATATTAGGTAAGCTATTCCCGCTAGAGCAATATTAGCTCCCTCCTCATAAGGGTTTATCCTCAAATCACTTATATAATAATACATGCGAAGTAATACATAATAAACATTACATCCATTTAGTACTCAACAAGGTAGGGTAAAAAACCATCCCCGTTTGCCTGGCCATGGCAGGAAAACCTTTCCAGGTAATACTACTTAGCCCAATCTTGGCATATCCGGATTTTCTCTATGAAAATCTTCTACAAATTCCTGTGCGAGTTCTAACTGCTCAGGCGGTTCCCACATGTTCTCATCTTCCCCACACGCTCTCAACATCACGAAGTAGCGGAGTTCTTCGAATGTCCTGGTCCTGCCACAGACTCTCCGATCATGAGAGATTATTTCAGTCTCAAAGGTTTTTGCCACCAACCATGCAAGATCACCAGTGCTAGGTTCGCGTTCCATAGGTGGTTGTTCTCGGTCCAGTCGAATGGATATTCGATAGTGCTCAAGTAGCGATACATGAAATACTGTGTTCATTTCCCAACGTTCCAATAATTCGAGTTTGTATGTGAGATCTCCTCGTTGTTCCAGGATTCCGAAGGGGCCGAATAGCTTAGCCTCTAATTTGTTGGATGGGCATTTAGTGCAGATATTCTTGGCATTATGTATAACTATATCCCCAATTTTGAAGTCAGGGTGTTCCTTAGCCTTCTGATCGTAATAACCCCCTGTTGCTTCTATGGTTTTTTGTAGAGATTGTCTCCCTTGTTCATGTATAGTTTGCATCCAGTGAGCATCATGATTTGCTCCTGGATTTCGAGCTTCAGGTTCCTTCATGCATTTACTTTGCAGCTTACAGCCATAGATTGCGGAGACAGGGGTCATGTTGTATGCGCTGGTTCCTGAGTTATTATCAGCCAACTCACCTAACCGCAGGAGGTAGTACCCGTCGTCCGGATCATAGTTTACAAATATACGGTGGTCGCCTTCCAGAACTTGGTTCACTGGTTTCGTTTGTCATTCCGTCTGAGAGTAGTATGTTGTCGACATTTTTCGTTTGATACCGAGTTCTTTGCACAATAATTCCCAGAGTTCTCCTGCGAACTTCGCATCCATATCTGAAATGATTTCTGAAGGTAACCTCTGAGATTTCCATTCTTCTTTAAGAAAAGCCTCTGCCACATCTTTTGCGGTCGCTTTTTCTTCTAATCCGATAAAGTTTGCCATTTTCATCAAACACTCTACTATGACTATGATCTGTGTATATCCTGGTGATTTCGGTAGCTGTGTAATGAAGTCTACCGAGGTTGAAGCCCAAGCACTGTAGGGTACTTGTTCAGGATTAAGTAAATTAAATGGTGCATGTCGAGGTGCTTTCGCTTTTGCCAGGGGGTGCAGGAACGAACGTAATCATTTACCCAGTCAGTTAATCCCTTCTTGTAGAAATCTCGAGTAATGATTTCGAGGGGTGTCTCTTGACAGAAGTCTCCTGCTACCTGAGGGCTGTGACATCCCTTAGCTATAAATGTTTGCAGGTCCTCGTTTACGGTGATAAAATGGTGATCTTTATAGTAGAGAAGGCCATTCGATATTGACTATTGCTTAGGCAATTCCTTTCCTTTTTCCTTTAGGGATTCCAATTCTTCCTTCCGCTACATCTATCCTACATCTTCCTCTTCAAATTCGTGAACTTTAGTTACAAAGTCAGTTTCAAATCCTTTGAGATTTGCTTTGGCCATACTCGTATTTGATAATAAGACTTGACCCTTGCGTAGTATAGGGTGTTGGTTAATATTGAAGGAGTCGTAGATTTCGTAGTTGCCATCTGCCTGAAGGAAGCATATCGTAGGTTGGGCTTCTTTTAACTCCTACCCTGTTCCTCTCCTGCTGAAACCTTTTCCAGCTCTCTCTGTCTCATCCAATCCATCAACCTCTATCCAATTCTGATCATCAATTCTTCCCACAACCAACTGCACAGTACGTTCTCCTATCTTACCCTTGTAATCTAACTTTCCATGATTAACGAGTAGGAGTTTGACTTTGCCGCTGTAATCTCTATCATTAACTCCCTCATCTACCCTGATTCCTGTAGTTGCAAAGCCACTCCTTGGTTGTATAAGACCTTAGGTTCCCTCTTGTACTTCTATTACGAAACCAATTTTGACTAGTACTGTGTTGTTGGCTGGGATAAGTATATCCTCGATGCTGTAGAGGTCGTGTCCATCTGCTAGCTTTGATCCTTTTGTTGCTATACCAGCTGTTCCATGAAGCCTTTGAATCCGAATACTCATTTCCTTTTCCATATGCGGGTTAGGCACAGGAAAATCCACCTTACGAATGGAGGAGGAAAGATTACCCTACATTAGTGCACCTGAACCTCGAAGGAAAAACATAACACCCCCCTCCAGCCCCGGGGTTGGAACCGCGCGTCATCACTGGCTGCCAGGGTAGTTGCGTCCCAACACCAAACACCACTATCATTGGAACACATCCTATAATACAGTATACGTCGCGGCCGTCCGTCCGACCGGATCCTGTTCACAGTGTGTATGAGGGGGGACCTCCAGGTACCTTGTGCAGGTCGAGGCAGGTGGATCGGACGACGGCGCATCAGGGTACAGACACTTGAAGACAGGTGGTCGGAAGAGTGGGTCGAAGGTAACAGGAGGTTAGCACATAAGGTAGGCCACTCTTATCTACAAAGACGCAGCTGGTATGAAGGAGGTTACTATGCCCGGTAAGTGAATTGGGTGGATCCACAAAGGACAAGTGGGTAAAAAGAGGGAGTCCGAGGGAAAACACCCATAGGTACCATCCTGAGTACAAGTCATGTAATGCCGGAAGACAAGAATATGACATGCAGTCACATGCCCAATTCTCTACGGAACCAACCAAAGAAGAGTGGCCATCTTGCGTCTAGCGAGTTAGACTACCCTCGAGAAGCAGAGGGAAAGACAATTCGTAACCACTACCGTGAACAGATAAATGGAGGAGTTGACACCTGACGTGGCCTCCACACCATCAGGAATAACGAAAGCACAAACCGATAAGTTGACCATCGGAGCAAGAAGGTGTGGTAGAAAGTTTTCAGGGTAAACGAGTATTGGCACTCAGGTGAAGTTCACAGAATAACAAGCAAGATACTTTAGATAGTATAGAGTTAGCATGTATACCGTGATTGCTCGGACGCGGGATATAAATATCAAAGCATCTTCGCTGCTATTAAAACAGAACAAGCACGGAGAAGAGATCTTATAACAAGTTTTATCTTATCGTTACAAATACTTCGACTATCTACACTGAAGTATACCATTGCATCCAGCCTACATTACTTCGCGTCTTCTTAGCAAGCTCTCCGATATAAAGCGATTCAGGTCCTAGCTGTCGGAATACCTCACGCCGAAGCTACCACGTAACAGTATATTGATAGTTCTCGTCGTTAGCGAGACCAATGTTTGGCAGAGACACTTATACTCCCAAACCAGACACACCTTTCGAACCAAGGCCCTTGAGGTTCACCTCTATAGACAAAGTCATACTTCCTTCCATTATACTTGAGAACGGGACAGAAGAACCCTACCACGAAACCGATTTCTGGTGGACAAACCGAGAAAATACCTTCACAATTGAAGACATCGCCGCACTATATCAATTCCAGTACGGCGAAAACTTGACATATCACACCTCCTCAGAAAGGTAAAACTCAGTTTGGCACAACTCATATCCTAACACATATCGAAGCTCAAGTCAGGAGTTGGAGTTACCAGAAGCGTGGGGAGGAAACAAAAGGTAGGTTTCCCATAAAAAGAAGTATAAAATCAGGATTTCTAACCCCAAGGCGCCAGAACAATCCATGGCATGGCAACACGAAGAAGCCGAGGAGTTGTCCCAGGCTACGACTCCAAGTGTGGGATCAGTCCACACCCAGCTGGTCAGGTCGCATTCGGCCTACACCACAAGCCGGTCCCTCGGCCTCTCAATGGGTTTCTTGGACAAACACCACAGGAGACGAGAAGTTGCCAAGAGACCGGAACCTATTCCCAGTGCCATCATGAGGTTGGGAATTGAACGATTCGACAGGATCTTCGGACGATTCCACCCGCACCTTCAAGAAAGCTAGGATGCCCAGCACCTTGCATTTAGTTCTCTACCTACCAAAGTCATAAAAATGGCTATGGAACAGCACAAAGTCAAAACACAGTTGAAGTCCGGAGCCCAGATTGTAGGTCGGGAGCTCGACCGAATAGACGACCGGATACGGATTCTAGAGGAAGAATCTCAAAACATCCACGAGAGGTTTGCCTCCCATGTCGCTGAAAGACTGGTTGAAACTGAGGTTAGACAAGCACGACACGAGTCTGTCACAACCCAGCTGCACGAAGCAGTGCAAGGAACGAGTGATCTATCAGAGCATCGGTACCAGCTTCTGGACCAAAAAATTCTTCCGTTAATAGAACAAAACCAGCTGGAACACAAACAACACGAGAAAAACACCAACCCGGTGAAGCAAGAACTACAACGGCGCCTGGAGGAACAACAAGCCCGAGACGGTGATATTTTGGACATGAGAGAGATGGTTCAGACCTTGATGGGACAGGTCAAAGGGAATGGAAAGGCATCGGACCCGACCCCAGAAGCGTTGGGAGCAGGTGGTGGAAAGCCCCCGCCTCGACCAAGACGAACGGCGGCAGGAGCACCTGGTGGTGGGGGAGACGCGATGACGAAGGAGAAGGGTCTGGACGGAAGCCAGACAAGAGAAGGAAAGGAACACGGGAAGAGAGACCTGCACCCCAGCCAGAAGACCAATATGACGCCGAGCATGACGCACAGTTTAATATGTTTTCTCGAGTCAGGGCAAACGCTTTGGGACGACGTACGAGAGTCCCAGCCGAAACCCCCTCCCCGGTTCAAAAACGAAAAACATCAAGATATACGCATGTGGCTACTAATATGCGCGGATTTTTTCATACAAAACAGTTGGCAGTAGAAGATGTGGCGCAACGAATCCGATACACCATAAGCCGAATGGAAGGGAAAGATGTCGCGCTGTTTGCGCTACCCTGCCGGCGACAGATTACTGGAGAAATGGGTTACACCAAACAAGTAGGGTACGAGTTCTGGCACGGATTTGCAGAACAAGTGTTGGGATGTTTCGGCCCTACTCACGAAGCCAAAAAAGCCTTACGACTAATGGGCTTCGTAAAATACCACGGTGACATTGCCAAATTCTTGCCGGCAATGGAAAATTACAACATCCATGCCAGGGTCACCGGTATTGCCTAGAGCAAATTGATCGAGGACCAACTCCCGGTGGAACCGTTACGACGACTATCATTAAGCGAATATGTCGATGACAGGGACTGGTTGGAGGCGGTCAGGACCTGCACCAGAGGTGAAGAAGATTTTCAACAACGAAACAATCTTCGAGGTGGCGGTCCCTCCGGCACGGCAAAGGGCAAGAAAAGAAAGCTCGAGGATTTGAAGCCAACGGCAACCACCAAGCGTGTAAAGAAGCAATACACGGTGAAAGACAAAGCGGATTATCAGGCCAAGAAGGCTGGAGAGAGAAAGGTAAAGAAGGAAGAGTCGGTGGAACAGAAGGGGGAGGTTAAACATAGTGTGTGGGCCGAAGCCCACGAGGTCGTCGATCAAAAGGTTATCGACAAACGAAAAACCAACAACGAGTGCACGTGATACGGAATGAAAGATCATACTAGGAAATACGGTCGAAAGCCGGTATGAGTATCGGCTGTATATCGAGGGCCCGTAAAGCCCAAACGTCAGGCCTCGTTCGCACCGAACCGACGCCCCCTGGTAGCCACTGTGGCCGTACATAGCCAGGGAGAAAGCTGAAGACCAGCAGCGCAAAGGGCCCCAGCTTGGACTTTTGAAGATGACGATATTCTATGAAAGGTCATCCAGGTACAGACAACAACGGTGATTGGGTAGTAAGGTTGCTGCCTCGAATCAAAAGACCTGCAGCGTAGTCGGTGAAGGAATCCCACCGGAAGGCTAAAAAATCAAAAAAGGATACCAGTTGCCATTTTACGACAAAAGATGAGTAGTCCGTGCTCACCACGGGAGCCATAAAACGTCACAAGGGAAGAAAGCGGTCGACGTGACTAATGGGAAAGAGAAGACAACCATTCGTCAAAACGGGACTTGAGTTGCAAGACACGCGAAGGTGGGTCTAAATCTAGGGCAAGCTGACTTTCTCTCCAGAAACAACAGCTAGGCAAATAGAGGCCAGGGGCGCCTCTATGCTGCACAACGTTCATGCCTGATGAATGGTGTTGTAGGGAATCCGGGGAGTGGGATCAGCCCGGCGGCGAAGGTACGGTCGACCCCTCCTAGGGGACAGCCTAATATGAAGGATATGTTGACGATAAAGCACGGCGCATCCTAGTCGCGAACTTTAGGGGTACTCTAGTGAACCACCACTCCTGTAATATGGGAACTCCTTAGCAGGGGGTAAAGACCGCTAGTAGTGGGCTGTCCAATATTCAAAACATAGACACTTATTGTAAAGGTTTGTCAGAGGAGGCTGCAAGAGTCGAAACCGCGCTGGCACGGTAACAAACCCCCACATTACAAAGCCATCACGATGACAAGATTTCATCATGAGACCGGTGAAAGCTCAACATCCATTAAAAAACCTAAGCATTGCGCCTGCCCTGAGGGGAAGGAATTTATTGAAAACATGGGACGAACGCACATATTAAACGTCCATCTAGATTCCAGTTCAAACCTTGTTCTCATGAACCAAGACACCACATGCCGGCTAGAAATCCCGCCTGAAGCTAGCGATTCACCGTTAAGAATCACAACCTTCGATGGCAAAACCGCACCTACCGGAGGAACCTTTTACACGCACCCCATTCTGTTAGAAATCGGTCCCAATGGTCACCGAAGTATGATATCCTGCGAAATTGCAAGCGGAGGAAAATATGATTTAATTATACCGTTCGGGTGGTGGCATGACGAGCACCTCCTCAAGAATATTGCAAACCCAAAGAAATGGGTATTTGAAGTTTCGAAATGCCCTGCCTATATAGAAGATGAAGCAGTGGCCGACATGTTTGAATGGGATGAGAATGTGGCTCACGATGAAGAAGCCCTGTACGTAGAAAGTATAGGACGAGAAGAAGATCAGGGAATACAGTTAGAAGGCCTGCCCAAACCATACTGGCAGTATAAGAAGCTTTTTGAAGAGAACAAAGCCGAGATGTTGGCACCTGGCAGGACCTTCGATCACGCCATCAATGTTAAGGAAGGAGCTGAACCTCCATGGGGGCCAATCTATCCAATGTCGGCACACCAGCTGAACGAACTGGATGAATACATTAATAAAATACTAGCACAGGGAAAGATTGGGGACTGCGAGTCCCCCTCTGGAGCACCTATCCTTTTTGTTCCAAATCCTGATGGTAGTCTACGACTATGCGTAGATTATAGGAACCTCAATAAGCTGACAATCCTGAACAAATACCCCCTACCCCTCATGGATGAACTCCAAGATCTTGTCGCCGGAGCGAAAGTATTTACGAAACTAGACCTAAAGGACGGATATCACCTTAGTCGAATGAGCAAGGGTGATGAATACAAGGCGCCGTTTCGTACAAGATACGGACAGTACCAATACAAAGTTATGCCTTTCGGGCTTGTAAACCCTCCTGCAACCTTTCAGACGATGATGAACAAGATCCTAAGGGAACCTTTGGACCATGGAGTAGTTGTCTACTTAGACGACATCCTGATATATGCAGAAAATATCGAGGACCATATCAAGCTGGTCCAACAAGTCCTCAACCGACTCGAACAACCTGACTTAGCAGTCTTGTTAAAGAAGTAGGTGTTTCATCAGCAAGAAGTGGAATTCTTGGGATACATTGTCAAGACAAGCGAAGTTACCATGAGTGATAGGAAAGTGAAAAGCGTTCAGAATTGGGCTCACCCCAGATGTGTTAAGGAAGTCCAAATCTTTATAGGATTCGCAAACCTTTATATACGACTTATCAAAGACTTCTCAACAGTTTGTAAACCGATAACCGAGACGCTGAGGGGGGGCCCAAAGAATTTTCACTTGGGATGAGAACAGGAGGAAGCGTTTGAGGAGTTCAAAAGGAAGTTTACAATGGCACCAGTTTTATCACATTTTTATCCTGAAAGAAAGACTGTAGTTGAGACAGATGCCAGCGATTTTGCGCTTGGATGTGTATTGTCTCAATACCAAGAAAGACAACTTCACCCGGTGGCATTCCATTCCCGGAAATTGAACAGCCTGGAAAGAAATTACGAAATACGCGATAAAGAATTACTCGCAATAATGGAAGCATTCAGGGAATGCAAACGATACCTCACTTGCGAGAAGTACCAGAGACGGTATACACCGATCACCAAAACCAACCGTCCATTTTGAACAAAAAGGTCTGAAACTAACGGCAAATTCGATGGGCACCGGAGTTGACGGATTACAACTTCAAGATATTCTACCGACCGCGAAGTACAGGCGGAAAACCCCATGCATTGAGTACATGGCCAGAGTACCGTTCTGAGGAGGGAGCTCGTCACACTGAACAGTCCATTCTGAAACCTGAACACTTTCAAATCTCTGTGGTTCATCAAAAACGAAGTGCACAGACAGCCCTCTCCACAGAGAAATGTGAGTCGACAAACCTGAGAATAATGAAACTCTCAAACAAGGCAATAATTCCAACAAAGGGATCACGATTCGCGGCGGGACATGACATTTCCGCCCTAGAGAACCGACTGGTACCAGCAAAAGAACAGGTGGTGGCGGAAACAGGTATTGCGATAGGACTGCCTGAAGGAACCTATGGAAAGTTAGTTGCAAGAAGTGGTATGGCTAGCAAGATGGGAATAGCAGTGGGCGAGGTGTAATATATGCAGATTACACCAGACAGGTCAAAGTCATGCTTCGAAATCATGGTGAAGCGGAATGCTCATACAAAGCAGGGGATTGGATATCTCAACTTATAACAGAGAGAATTGCCGATGCCGACGCCATCCAACTGGACGACCTAGGGACAACCGAGAGGGGAAAAAAGGGCTTTGGATCGAGCGATCTAAGCCTCAAGCGACCCATCACAGCTAAGGAAGAAAAAATCCAGATATGTTTAGTGTTCGTTACGGTGGGGCGGGGCGGGTTTTCACTCGCCAGACCCCGCCCTTACACGGGGCGGGGGGGGGTATTTTTCAGGTAATCACCGGCCCGCCCCCGTCCGGGGCCCACACGCACTCATTCCCTGCACGGGGCCCCGTTTGTTACCAACTATTTTGAACGGGGACCCCTCTGGGGTATGGGTGGGGCGGGGGCCTGAGCGGGGACAGAGGCAGGGAATGCCGAAAAAGACACCCCGTCCCAGGCCGTCGAGTGGGGCCGGGTGGGGACAAGGGCCGTGGGCCCGCGTTTTTCGGGGCCCTGTCCGGCCCGTAACGAACTCTAGATATGTTTCCTTCAAGCAGAAAAGGGTCACAACGAACTCTTTAGTACAGCGGATATTGGATATCACCCTTGGTTAACACAAAAAAGAGCAATGCTATCAAGCGCTCATGTCAACGTAGCCCTGACACCAACAATGAACGATTTATTTCTAAACAAGGTTAGAGCGGCTGGAAAGGATGATGAAAAGTGGTTGGGAAGAGGCCATGAACTGGTTAAGTTAAGAGATAGTGAGAAACAAATGCCTAGCGAATGGATGGAAAAAGAAAGTTTACTATATTACCAAAATCAATTGTACATCCCCGAAGACGAAGCGCTACAGACAGCGAGAGCCCAAGCCTGTCACGACTCATTTGTAGCGGGACATTACGGCCAGGAAAAGACAATCGAGATACTAATCAGGGATTTCTACTGGAAAGGACTCGCAGACTGGATCAGAGATTACGTACGATCCTGCGATAAATGCCAACAGAGTAAATCCCCACCGCATGCACAATATCGACTACTTCAACCGTTGGAAGTACCCTATGCCGCCTGGACATCCATTTCGACGGACTTCATTACCCAACTACCAGAATCTAAGGGAAAAAGCCAGATAATGGTGGTAGTAGACCGGTTCACTAGGACGGCTCACTTTATCGGCCTTCATGAAAACGCGACCGCAAAAGATGTGGCTGATACCTTCCTTGGGGAAGTTTGGAAACTTCATGGATTACCGACCAAAATTATATCGGACATGGAAGCGTAGGTTCCCGGCGAATTTTGGAAATTATTGTACAAGAGGCTAGGGGTTAAGCGACGTATGTCAACAGCGTACCACCCTCAGGCTGACGGACAAATGGAAAGAACAAATCAACTGTTGGAAGGTTACTTACGAACGTTTGTCAACTACAAGCAAAATGACTGGTACCAACTATTGCCCTGAGCAGAACATGCGTACAATAACTCAGCAATGAATGCACACAAAATGACCCCATTCTTTGCCAACTACGGCTTTCACCCACAAACAGAGTGGATGAAACAAAGAGATGCTCATAACCCTGGGGCCACAATGTATGCTCACTGGATGCAGGACATACACCAACAAGCGAAACAAATTCTAGAACTTACACGGGAATCAATGAAGAAATATTAGGAGGGAAAAGCAACGGAATAACCTAACCCCGAAATCGGCGACTTGGTAATGTTGAACGCGAAGAACATAGGAAGCAAGCGACCGTCAAAGAAGTTGAGTCTGAAACTGTATGGCCCTTTCAAGATACTCGAAAAAAGAGGAAGTTGGGTATACAAGTTAGAAATATCGCCACGGTGGAAAATTCATCCCGTGTTTCATGTTTCCTAATTGGAGCCCTACGGATCCTCCAACGGAGAGAGTCGCGAACAACCACCAAGAGATCCAGAAGACAGAGAGGGAGACCTGGAGTGGGAAATCAAAAGGATGGTCAAGAGTGAGATCATTTCGTATAGGAGAAACGTTCGGGGAAAGAATAAGATGATGAAAGAGCGTCGGTACTTTGTGAAGTGGAAAGGCTGCGCGGAGGATGAAAATACTGGGGAACACCCTGAAGGTATGAAGAACGCGCAGCAAGAGGTGGAAAGGTTTCATCGAGAAAGCCCGGACATGCCGGGCCCAGTGGAGATTGAGTAACATACGAAAGGTTTTCCATCGGTGGACAAGTAAACACCGGTGGTTTTTACCCCTCCTATGTGGAGCTTGAAAAGGGTCAAATAGCGTGTATAATAAAAGATAGAGTATTCGAGACCAACACTTCGAATAGGGGAGCCCGTGTTAGGCGCACCGAGTCCCCGCCTGAATCTAGGAGGAAAGATTACCCTAGTTTAGCCCACATGAACTTCGAAGCAACAAGATAACACCCCCCTCCAGCCCCGGCTTTGGGACGGGGCGTCATCACGGGACGCCTGGGCAGTTGCGTCCCAATACCAAAGACCACTATCATTGCAACACATCTTATAACACGGGATGCGTCGTGGCCGTCTGTCTGACTCGGTTCTGTTCGCAGTATATATCGGAGGGGACCTCCCGGCACCTTATGCAAGTGGGGGCAGATGGATCGGACGACAGCACATAAGGGTACAGACACTTGAAGCCACGTGGTTGGAAGCGTGGGTCGAAGGTAACAGGACGATAGTACGCAAGTTAGGTGCCTCTTATGTACAAAGAGGCATATGGTATGAAGGAGGTTACTATGCCCAGTAAGTGGATTGGGTGAATCCACAAAGGACACGTTGGTAAAAGGATGGAGTCGGAGAGAAAACACCCACAGGTACGATCTCGAGGACCAGTCATGTAATGCCGGAAGACAAGAATACGACATGCAGTCGCATGCCCAATTCTCTACAGAACCAACCAAAGAAGACTGGAAATCCTCTGTCTAGCGAGTTAGACTACCCTGGAGAAGCACGAGGGCAAGACAATTCGTAACCACGACCATCAACGGATAAACGGATGAGCTGACACCTGACGTGGTCTCCACACCATCAGGAATAACGAAAGCACAAACCGATAAGTTGACTATAGGAGCAAGATGGTGTGGTAGAAAGTTTTCAGAGTCTACGAGTGTTCGCACACAGGTGAAGCTCACAGAATAACAAGCAAGATACTTTAGATAGTATAGACTTAGCATGTATACCGCGATTGCTCAGACGCGGGATATAAATATCGAAGCATCTTCGCTGCTATTAAAACACAACCAGCACGGAGAAGAGATCTTATCAATATAAGAAGTTTTATCTTATCGTTACAAATACTTCGACTATCTACACTGAAGTATACCATTATATCCAGCCAACATTACTCGTGTCTTGTTGGCGAGCTCTCCGATATAAAGCGATTGAGGTCCTAGCTGTCGAAATACCTCACCCGAAGCTACCACCGAACAATGAGGCAATTCCTGTTGGACCTGTTCGGAATGTGTCTCTCACACGACTGAAATATGGAATTTCCCCAAGTTCTGAGAGTTCAAAGTTTTTGTTTGCGATGCCTTGCTCCCACTTCAGGGCCGTATTCCGGCCACCTGCTTAAAGCGTCGGGCTTACCTCCTTTGGTACCTGCTCATTAGATAATTTTGAAATCGAAACCCAGGAATATCTGTGCCAATTGGATTTGTCTGTACATTCAGGCTTTTGTTGTAAGAAAATATTGTAGGTTCTTATGATCCGTGTAGCGAGTTATTGGGTTCTCGGTTTCTTCCAGGTAATGTTTGCATTCCAGGAAGGCAACGAGGATGGCCAATGATTCTTTATTATGGATGTCGTAGTTGCGCTCAGTTGGGCCAAGGTTTCCAGAATGGAAGGAGACGGGATGAAGTCTTCTTCATTGAAACTTCGAGAAGATGCATCCTAGTGCATAATCACAGGTAGTGTTTGTTACGGGGCGGGGCGGGGCGGGTTTTCACTCGCCAGGCCCCGCCCTTACACGGGGCCAGGGGGGTATTTTTCCGGTAATCCCCGCCCTGCCTCCATCCGGGGCCTACCCACAGTCATTCCCTGGACGGGGCCCCGTTTGTTATGATCTATTTGTAACAGGGACCCATCTGGGGTATGGGTGGGGCAGGGGCCTGAGAGGGGACAGGGGTAGGAAATGCCGAAAAACACACTCGGCCCCAGGCCATTGAGCGGGGCGGGGCGGGGAAAAGGGCCGGGGGCCTACGTTTTTCAGGGCCCCGTCCGCCCCGTAACGAACTCTAATCCCAGGCATCTGTTTCCACGACCATGGCAAGGTGTGGATAGAAATGCCATAGGATGGGTGCTGATATGAATCGGTGTTTGATGTCATCCAAGGTGGCTTGTTGATCTTTACCCAAAAAGAATATTTTGCGGTCTCCTTTGAACAGATTAGTGATCTGGGGGCACATAGCCCCGAAGTTCAGAGCAAATCATTGTTAAAAATCGGCCAACCAGATAAAATCTGAAAATCCATAACAGAGGCCGGCGCTCTCCAAGTCTTAACTCATTCCACCTTCTTCTCATTTATCGTTACCCCATCTGTTGCTATCACATAACCCAAGAAGTCCATCTTTTAGACATGAAACACGCTTTTCTCTCTGGCGATTGCCCTGCCGTATTCACAAAACCTTTGTAAACCCTTCCTGACGAGTACAATATGGTCTTCAACCATCTTGGAGTAGATAAGAATATCATCGATATATACGACCACTCCCTCGTCACAAAATGCTAGTAGTATCTCGTTCATCATAGTTTGGAAGGTGGCTGGTTCGTTAACTAACCTAAAAAATGCATAACGAGGTATTGATAACATCCATACTGGATTCGAAAAGCGGTTTTCCATTCCTCCCCTTTACGAACTCTAATCAGATATAAACCATCTTTCAGGTCTAACTTGGTAAAGATTTGAGCATCAGGGACTTGATCACTCAATTCAGTCATTTCGGGGATACGATACTTGTTGTGAATCGTGACCTTATTGAGTCAAGGGTAATCAACAACAAGCCTTCAGCAACCATCAGGTTTGGGAACGAAAAGGATGGGTGCGCCAGCGGCTGATTTACTTGGGGAAATCTTTCCTTGTTTGCGCATATCATCAAGGTATTTCAGTAGAGCCTCAAGTTGCTGTTGAGATAATAGGTATATTTGACCCCAAGGTGGCTGGGTATCGGTTTTGAGGTCAATTTCATGGTTGCAGGTATGGCGAGGTGGTAGCTTCTCATCCGTACTGGAACCGCATAGATCGCGGTAGTCATGATCACTGTTAGAAAGCCGATTCATGATCGTAATCTTTTCATCATCAAGATTTCTATTCAACCCATGACCAGTGTATTTGGGTCGTTTAAAATGTCTTCATCCAATTCTACCGAGATGGATTCATCTTGGGGAAGTAAGTGCTATTGGCATTCGTTATCGTTAAAAGACCAGTTTGTTGGATTCGCCATATTCGTAATAAAGTGTTCCTGATACCGCTATCAGAAGGGTATAATCATACCCTTGTTTCCTGCTGGAGCTGTCGTACAGGAAACGAGAGATTAGTGTTTGTTATTTCGTATTTCCAGAACCAGAGGTTTTGTGAAATTTGTTCCCCTGGAAGAAATAGTTTCTCCGGTAAAACCTTGGATTTGGACTGCATCAGTTCTCAAGTGATAACCGATGTGTAGATCTTCAACAAGTTCCTGATTAATGAGGAAAATATTTGATCCAGAGTCCAATAGGACGGGAATTCGATACCGTTTACGGAGGATATAAATGTGAGCATGTCCTGGAGGAGAGGTATAGTGTTGGGCCTGTCAGATATGAGGATCTGCGCCTCGATCCGTTGGTTCAGGGTGCCGTTGTAGTTGCTGGTTGGCACTCTTGATAGGCATGGTATTTTTATCGAGTGGGTTGCGGGTGATTGTCACTAGTGTTCGTTACGGGGCGGGGCGGGGCGGGTTTTCACTCCCCAGGCGCCACCCTTACACGGAGCTGGGGCGGTATTTTTCCAGGAATCCCCACCCTGCCCCCCTCTGGGGCCCACACGCACTCATTCCCTGGACGGGGCCCCGTTTGTTACCACCTATTTTTAACGGGCACCCGTCTGGGGTATGGGTGGGGCAGGGGCCTGAGCGGGGACAGGGGTAGGGAATGCTGAAAAAGACAGCCCGCCCCAGGCGGTTGAGCAGGGCGGGGCGGGGAAAAGGGTCGGAGGCCCGCGTTTTCGGGGCCCCGTCGGCCCCGTAACAAACTCTAATTGTCACAACGCCCGCGTTGTTTCGACCACCAAGGTCTCCACAGACAATCAGTCACCCAATATTAAAATCTTTTACACATCTGGGCGGCCCACTACGAGCGGTCTTTACCCCCTGTCGTGGCGTTCCCAAAATTATAAAGCCCTATAAATTGGCCAAATCCCAATGCCAAATAATGCAAAAAATGAAACACAACTTATGTTTTGTATAATGTGGTTGTCTTAGCGACATCTGTTTGTTGATCCCTAGCAACAACTATTGTCGCTCAAAGGGGTTTTCGCTGTTTTAGTATAACGCGAGACTGGGGTATAATACACAAACATTAGACCCATATTCTGAACCGTTCCCCAGGGTTTATTTTGATTACCAATGACTTGGCCGCCCTTGCTACCACTGGGTCAAGCGTCCGAGTCTCCTTGGAGGTAACAATAATTAAGTACCAGTTACTACGGCTTACTAGGTATTGGAGCGGCAAGGCTGCCCTTAATCAACCTAGCAAACCCTATCGGAATAGAGGGAAAATGTCAGAGTCAGAGGGAAAAAGGCTGCCTTCCTGGGAAGGTGGCATCAGACAAGTCCTCGGTCGGGAGGCAACCACATTGGTATCCTTTTCTGTAAACGTCGTTTTCTCCAGAGGGGGGTATATTGTCCAGAGTCTGCAGTGAGAGCCCTTGTACAAGCCCCAAGACTTTGTACCAAGAATGCCGAGGATAAAACACATGTAAACAAGTTTCGTATGTGCTCCCTGCTTGCCTTAAGAATTGATGATACGTGCTTGCTTCTCAAGATCTAAGGCTCCACTTACCTGTGACCTTGTCATTCTTAAGGCATGGTGACATCTGCTCTAGTCTGTCAACTAAGCAAGGTAGATAAGGACTTATAGACCTAGGAAAACGCGATACTTTAATTATTTGCGACATCCATCCTTTTGGTCATTTCTGTATCAGACAGTTCCCAAACTTGGGTAGGCATTTCTTGCTGTACTCGGTCAACTTTAGGGACTTGCTCTCAACGTGATGGTGGAAGGTTGTGAACTTCCAGTGTTGAAGTGCGTGGCTTCCAGTGAGGTTTAGCGTTTCCCCTATCCCAGTAGACAAAGGTAGTTGCAACTACCATCCGTTTTCGACATTGTCTCCAGGTTTGGTTTTCAAGGATGCAACGTGTGCACCGTTTTTCCCTCTTCATTTCTTTCACCACATCTTCTGTGATTCCTTCGTGAGCTTTCTTCCAGTCAGTATGCACATCATCCATGGAATTATGACAAGTTCGTTTCGCAGTTATTTTGCGTTGGGATTTTCATCGAGCGGTATTTTCCTTTTGAGCTTTGTTCTCATTCTTTTTCTGGAATTTTGTGTTGAATCCCTGTTCTGACCCTTCTCGCTTCCGAGTTGGTGCCGGGTTGTCAGAGGTTGATATAGATTTCAATAATTTTCTATCTTCAAGAAGGTCTTCTTGTCTTCCCATTTCCTGCAAGATTGCTATCCCGGGATCATCATCGTTAAACTTGAAATGCGATAATCCATGAAAAGTCTGATGCGGAAGTTTAAATCCCACTTTAGCCGTGCAGGCTATTCCTATAAGGCCGCCTTTAATATTGAGATTTTTGATAACCAGAAGGTATGTATGGATTCTGCCCTAATAGATAATTTTATGCATTTCTTCTTGAGCTCGTCGCTCCTCTTCGATACCCATGTACTATTTGAGAATCTCTTGCCGAAATTGTTCCCATGTGGAATAGCGAGGGTCTTGAGTGTACCTACCTTAACCCACCATCACCTTTCAGTATTTCTCCGAAAAAGGTGTAACCTTATTTGCCTTAGTCTTTCGTAAGGTCAATAAGATACGATGTGAGGGGTTTTCCCATTGAGTCGGTTGCGATCGAAGTAATCTTTACAGGCTGTTAACCAATTTCTAACGTCTTGGTTATCTTTTATGTGAAAAGAATTAGGAGGTTCCACCCTGTTTTTTGTCTGTCGCTGACAAGTACTAAGACTCTGCATGAATTCAAGCATTTTCCTAGTACTGGAGAAATATCTCGTGGAAGTGAGGGTCTTCGAGCGTTGTGTTCTGGACGTCCCCCTCTCCTGCGCCTGCTATCTCCTGCATCTTTTTCATTATCATTATTGTCATCATCATCGTCATCATCATCGTCATCGTCATCGTCATCGTCATCGTTATCGTCATCGTGTGGATCAGGATCTCTACATGTATTTCCTGGTGGGGGTGAATGTGGTTGCTCATTTCCTCTTCGATGAACGTCCTTTCCTTTATTTTGTCGCGGAGTTGATGCTGACTGCTTGTCAAGGTTGATACCTTCGGGTGGTGTCCAAGAGGTTTGTTCACCTCGGTTAGAAGGTCCGGGATCACGATCACCACCTTCCGTTGGTTGAATACTATAGTGTGTGTTTTCAGCACAATCGATCCTATTTTTTAAGCCTTGAATGAACACTTGGAATTCGAAATGTTGCGTGTCATGTAGCGCTCTTGGGTCAGACCTTTCCTTGCCGTGAGGCGGCATCGTCTTTTCATTGCTTTAATAGCTGTTCCGCTCTCTCCGCATGATCATGGAGGACTTGTTGCCCGGAAGTGTTTTTGCTTTTGAAATATCTTTTAAGTTCAAGTACTTGGCGTTCCACAATACTATCGCGATCATTTGCCGATTCAGCATTTTGTTTCTGTTGCGCTCCTTGTCATCTGAATTCACCAGCTATCTCAGCTGTTAGACATTCTCGCTCCACTCCAGTTGCCCCTTCCAATGTTGCCAATGCTCGCTTCGAATTGGTTATCTCCTGGTCGACAATTGATTCGCCTTTTGCTAAACGGGTTGGTAGCAATTGTAAGCTGCCATATTAAACCTTAGCATCATATTATAATACTTCAAGAGTTATTAGGTTTTCATCTTGGCTCTGATGTATGGTTGGCGAAATCATTTTCAATGCTTGAACAATTTGTCGTTTAAGGAGTTCGGTAAGATTTGTGAGATTTCTCAAGTGTTGTACAGAGTTTGAGCACGTGGCAGACTTTCCAATCCGGAAAGGTGCGCTAGTGGATCGACTCATGGCTATGGAGCCTGGTCAAGAGGAAATTGTGAGAAATCCAGATGATGGGGCGAAAGATAAAGCAAGTGGTGTTGAGCTTTCCTCATCTCGCATCAGATCTTCTGGGGATTGATCACGAGAGGAGGCATCAAAGGAAAAACGTGATCTGAGTTGGTTTTCCGTCACTTCATTCGAGGATATCAGATATCACTTTTTAACAAATCTGATAACAATCAGTTTTAGTCTTTCGCCTTTTTGAAGGAACCAGGTGACGAAAAGACCCGTATTTTGTGTGCCACTAGTTTTGTTCGAGAGAATCAATAAATTCATGGTAGCTTTCGGAGATTTGATCTAAGCGATGAATAAGGGGAGATAGATGATCAATGGTCTCCGGGGTTGAAAATCGGCATCGGAGGGTTGGTGGGGGATGGGGAGTTGAGCATGGTAGTGTAACTCCGGCTTCTGACTCTGGTTCCAAATCGTTCACGGGTTCTTCTCTTGGTTGATATGTGCCAATTGCACTTTCACAAGGGATATCAAGAATCAAAAAAAAATAGTATTGGACGGCAATCAAGTCTGATAGCATGAGGTAAGGTGTGAGCCTTGGTGATAGAAGAATAACAATATAGTGTTATGGGGGAGCTAACACAGTAGGAGTCCAAGCTAACTAGGCTGAGAATATTTGAGACAACAGATTACTTGTCAGGAAGGCTCGTAGGTAAATGTTAGGTAAAGGTAAAGTAATAAAGTGTAGTCAAATATGGAAGAGTTAGAATCTAAATGGATTAACTTGATATATTGTTAAAGTCTCTTCTCCGTTGCTTGATGATTCTTTCAACCACTGGGGGAGAGGTCTACTATTTATACTAATGTCCATGCTACTTCAACATCTTTACTTAAGAAGTATCTTCTTAAGAATTCAGTTGTTCAAAACAAAGTGCGAATACCGTCTGACTCTGAGAACTCGCCGAGCACGACTCAGAAAATGTCACAAACTGCTATTTCATCTGTGAAGGTCCCCACTCCACCATGAGACAGTCTTCGATCTCTTCATCATGATAGACTATAAATCAATCTGCGGCCCAAATGTCTAAACACCAATAGTAGTATGGAATATAAAGTGATCAGTTCCGATAACCAGCTATCCAAGTATAATGCAGCTAACGCATATGCAACTAGAAAATGAGAGGAGTAGTATTCTCTAAAGATGGTTCCAATTAGTGAAACATATCTTGAAAGGTGGTCTCATCCAGTATTTGGAGTCGTCTTCCAGATGCCAGTGTGAAGCTCATAACTCCGGGAGCCTCAGATCGGATATATTGTCTTCCTATAATGCTATATACCTCGTTATTAAATATTAGGTAAGCTATTCCCACTAGTGTAATAAGGGATGTTACCACTCCCAACTTGTATGTCACTTCCGCAAAGAGAAAACACGTGAAATAGTTACACTAGAGTTCCACTAGAAAGGATTCACTGGCTGAGTACAGGATTACGATCATTCGTGCACCGCCTGGCCACAAGCCCAAGCCTCACAACACACATGATTTCCGTTGCTTAATCCACTACAAGTGCCCTATGCTGCGTAGGCCAACCACCACAGACTCTATCATATAGTTATCAAAATCATGAGGAAATACGCAGATCAGAGTTATTATTCGACCGTTTTACCAAAATGGCCCACTTTATAACCTTACGTCAAAAGGTTGATCGCAAGAGATGTTTCAGAAGCCTTCCTTAAGGCAGTATGGAAACATCACTCGTTACCTTCAGAGCTCATTGCAAATCAAGATCTCAAATTTGCTGGGGTTGTTGGCGAATCATTCAGCCAAAGATTAAGCATCAAATGAAAAGAGTTGCTAGCCTACCACATGCAAACTAATCGACAAAGAGAACCCATTAACCAAGTGCTGGGAGGCTATCTCCTTGTATTTGTCAACTACTATCAGGACAAGTGGTACTATCTCGTACACTTAGCAGCATTTGCTTATAAAAAACTCAGTAACAAATGCATACAACATCACTAATTTCTTGGCAAACCACCGCTATTTTCGTCAAACTAAATGGCTGAAGTAATATCAACTGCGAAATCAAGGGGCAAAGCTTTGTTCTCACTGGATGCAGACAATTCATCAACCTGCAAGACAATCTCTAAAAGACAAGGCAAGCCAAGGCACGTTATGAGGATCGGAAGGCACAGCAAGAACCAGACTTCAAAATAGGGGATATGATTATGCCTAATACCAAGGGAATGGGCACAAAGTGCCCATCAAAGAAACAAGCGCCTAAGCTATGAGAGCCTTTCAAAATTGTGGAACAATGAGGAAAACCCGTATACATACTTCAAATATCTGAATGTGGAAACATCCACACTGTATGTGATGTATTGCTACTCGGGCCCTATCAAACATTGAGTTGACCGGCACAAGAACAACCACGTATGGCAACTTAAGAGATCAATGGTGATCTTCAAGGAGAGGTGGCAAAGATTATTAACAGTGAAATCATCGCTTATGATTAAAGAGTCCCTGGCAGGACCTGGACGCTGGCAGATCTCGGCTATATCGTAAACTGAATACGGTGTTCAGAGGATAGTGTTCGTTACGGGGCATCTACGGCGGAGTGTTTTTCTTTTCCACCACCTGCCCCTACACCTGTTGTAACGACCCTATGGATAGGGAGCTACAGTGGACTAAACTCAAGCCCATATGGTATACCAAGAGGTAACCAGATTGAGGATGGACCAGTATACTTAGTATACTGACGGTACACATGAGTTGGTATAAGTGTCTACAAAGTGACTTGGTGACATCGGGTTAGACAGGGTAACCTTCGGAGAACATGTTCGCGTAAAGTTAAGGAAACATAGTAAACGTTGCACGGGTCACTGGGGGAACATTATATGTGGTTGTGCGGACTCCCGAAGAGAATCAAGGCATAACAGAGTCAAGTTACCCTACCTTGAAAACATGATTACCCTACCTTAGGGACCCAGTTACGCTACTGAGGAAACCCAGTTACCCTACCTTTACCGACAAAGTCATCGGCAGACTTAAGGGGAAGTTATCCCACTACAGTGGGGCTCTTAAAGGTTCAGAGGACCGCATCATAGGAGACGAACCGGGCAATTGACGGAGCAGGAGTCATCCGAACCTCCTATAGGTTTCAGGTGATATTCCTAACACCCCCCTGCGGCCCCAGCGTTGGTACGGGCGGACAGCACTGTACGGCTGTGTAGTTGTGTGATGCATAGTAAAGTGAGATGCATTGGAACGCGCCCACAACACCGTATGAGTTGTGGCCGTCCAGCCGACCAGAAGCTGTTCGGAGGATATATAAGGGGTGTGAGGGTGACAGCCTCCTGGGGCGCCACCTGGATAACACCTGGGAACCACCTACGTGCATACTTTGACCTCCGGGTAGTTGTATAGTTAACAGCAGAGGGCTTGGGGCTGACCAGGGAAGTTGCAAGGCTTCCAGGACAACCACCCCAACGCCAGTCCCAGGCTACCCCGTGAACTGTAGCATTACCAGGGGTTGTTAGTGGACTCTAGAGGTGTGAGTCGTGTCACGATTTATGAGAGTTCCGAATGGTTGACTGTGTGTAGCGCCCATGCAGTCATGCAGCAGGAGATTTCTTATCTTTGGAGCATGCCGTCAGGTTTAGAAGCTTGGTATAGCCAAGTAGATTTGTCGATGCACTGCGTAGCTTGTATAGCCAAAACGACCACTGGGCCAGTGAGTTTCAATGGATATTATCTCTACGGTGGGCATGTCGGTGGGCCACTGATATGCTACCGATAGGAAAGGGTTTTCGCTCATCCAGAGGTAGTTGGAGAGATATCACCGGAAGCAGTTCCTATTTGTGGAGATAGTTAATATCCCAGCGGTCCGACTGCCTCCGAGTGTTAGCTCACTCTAGCCGGGTGAGTTGGACAGCCTTGAGCTGAGCAGGGTGCTCACGAAAGGTCAGAATGGTTGACCGGTGTCCTCTGGCTTTATATTATTCTACTTAACTAAAGCGAGAGACACCCTATTCTGATAACCAACGATCCTCGAGAGAACTTATTGAGTGAAGCCTTCAGGCTTAACGATATTAAGTTTTACCACTTGATTCTACTTTGAATTATTTTTATCTTTAATTTGATCTTTACTTCTACTTTAAGTCTTCGGTGTGGTCGCAATCTTAGGATCCGTCTTCCTACTGAGTGCTCCCATTACACCCGTCCAGGCACCATCCCTGTTCAATTCCCCAGACAGCCACCCGTCAATGAATGTTCCCTGCTCCGGACCCCACTTCTTCATATTGTCCACCCTCGAACCTGGCTCATGTGATACATTAATGAGTAATTCTGTGAGCATATATCAAAAACCAACGACCTCAAATTATGTATGCAAATTTACTTGCATGAAATGATTTATACCATATGAACCGGAATAATTCACAACACCGATTTGACATCTGAGTTGCCTAAACTACTAATGTCTATTGTCTCAGCAGGCCGTACTCCTAATTCATACGCCCAATTCATACACTCTATTCACCTGCTCAAAGCATATGCCCTATTCATAAGCGTTATTCATCCGCGAGTGCCATCCGCTCAAATCATACGCCCAAATCATACGCCCAAACATATGCCTAAACCAGACGTCCAAATTATACCCCCAAATCATACGCTCAAGCCATTTACCCAAGCCAGAAGCCACAATCATAACCACAGTCGTTCTATAGAGTTACTGTGTTTAGAGTTGAAATAACGAAATTGTGATGATAAAGAATGAGGGAATTTATAACAATAAGAGTTGTATAAAGGTAATTATGATAGGTTAGATGTGACTCGGGGGTTTGAGTTAATGGTATGATTTGTGAAAAAGTGAAAAAAGACTGCCTTATCCCTCCCATCACATGGGAACCAGATAATGGAGGAATAGAAAACAAGAAGAATGAAAGTCATAATAGTTGAAAAAGGAGGTGAATTAAGAGAAAGAAAAAGACAATCAACGCATATGCTTCGGTGGTAGGGCTCCAACTACCAGCATTTCCTACCCTGCCACCCCCACCCCCGGAACGCGTCAGCACCCTACGGCCACCTCCGGTCCAACCACTCCCACAACGGCCCACTGAGCGCGTACAGGCCCCACGCCAACCACTCCAACCCCTACTACAAGTCGGCTGAACTGGCGTCCTAGGAGTACCACTACTAACTCCAGCCCCAGACGGCCCTTTCCGGCTGGCTGTGCAGGGGTCCCTCCAACACCACTGGTCACCACCCTACTACTACTGCCACCACCCCCCCCCAGTACCCACATCCCCAGTATCATGGTCTCGCTGGACACCTCTCAGACCCCCTTCCTTACAACCACTTCCATCTCCCATACCGGAACCCATACCCTAAACCAAATTTTCTTGTCTAACAACTATCCCCTCACCCCCCGTAGTACGGTGACCACCAGTCGGCCAAGTGCTCCCAGAGCCGCTATACCAGCGATGGCGTACAGGTGCAAGAGGATTGTCACTGTCGTCATAGTGGCTCGCACTACCGTGCTTGGCAGGGGGTGTGTCATGGGAAGAAGCTCCCTGGTGGCCAGGAGGGCACCACACCCAGCAGGTACACCCCCAGTATGAGGAGGTGGGAGAGAGCGCCTAGGAGAATGACCACCCACTGGACAAGCAGCACCACAGGGACTAGGTGCAGCCCGGGGAGGAGATGGAAGAGGAAGAAGCTCATCCCAGGGAAGAGGGAGTGGAGGAAGTATCTCACCCCGGGGAGGAGGAAGAGGAGGAGAACACTGAGGAGAAGGAGATGGAGGTGGGGTGCATCCCCTGGAGCACCGCCGTCCTGATTTACATGACGTCTCATCTCTGCCTGAGTTGGACCATCAGGCTGGCCATCCAGAACCTTCATGGCATTCTCCCCTAATCTCAACTCCTGGACCATATGGGTAACGCAACCAGCATGTGCCGCACCCCGGGCTCCAGTTATAAACAACGAATTACTTAATGAGGTAATTATACTAGGAGAGAAACTCAACTTATTGGTCCTTGTTATCACCATGAACTTTTTCCCTAAGACGTGGAGGCATTGAACAGCTGATCTCGGCCAACAGAATAGTTGCTGGAGTGCCAAATCTGAAACAATCTCATAGCAAAGACAACAGAATGGGGCCCTGGGAATCAGGTACCTACCATTGCGGTGATACTTAATAATATTTGCCCTTGCAGCCCTCCGTGTTAGATACTGAGCTGGCTCTTGGACCCCACCAACAACTCTCCAAGCTCTTTTGGGACCAACCTGGAGAGCTGGGGGCCTCCAATTTCCACCACGCTTGTGCCCCAAGATACCATCATTTGTGGGACGGTTGGGAGGCATTGAGCATGACTTACTTTTTTTGTATTTGATTGTTTGTTGTGTTGGTGGACAGGTGTGTGAGGAAGGAGGTTCACAGGACAAGATAGAAGGGTTTTTGCCAAGAGCAAGTTATACACAAAATGATCTTTGGTTTATAGGTAAGTGGAGTCTTCTTCCTTAAGCGTATGTATATTTGTGCGTATGTGTATTTGTGCATAAGGGTATTTGTGCATATGTGTATTTGTGCGTATGTGTATTTGTGCGTATGTCAATTTGTGCGTATATCTAGTGGTGTAGATGTGTATGTACCCTATACCTTCCCTAATAGGTGAGTCGAATATTAGGGCTTGTTAACAGGAAGAAGTTTGTTGGAGTAGAGGTTGGTAAAGAGTTATTTTATACAAACAAAATTAAAATCGCTTATTTCATAAGAAGTGCCCTTCTAGCCCCCTCGTCATATCTTTCTTGTGGTCCCTTTGAGTTTAGGCGTATATTGATTCATGATGTCTAGATGAGTAAACAAGAGTTAAGGTTGATAGGGCATGGGTATATACATATGATTGAATTGTACAATGGTTAAACTCGCGCAAGACTGCAACTCCAGTCTACTATAACACGCAATGTACAATCTCTTCAATGTAGAAATGTCTTGAAAATGTTGTACTACACGTTGTTTTTGTTCCAAGATGTTATATCTTTCCTGTTTATCTATCAACTCTGCAGTTGTAGTCACAAAATGAACCTGGAGAGTATTCTCTTCCCATCTTCGCTCCAAACCCAAACCCACAGCTCTCGTTACTATAATTTCGTTTCACTGAGAGTATGATAAAAGCGATTAGCACAAGGCTAGAATCTGTCGCGTCAGTCATATAATACTCAGAGGTTGGTGCGTACGGCTTTTGGTTAGGCTGCTGAGGTTGAGAAGAGAGCTCGCCGCGTGACTGTGGGTAGACCATGACGATGCTTTCAAGCGGCCAACCACCTTTTTCTTTTCATTTTAAAAGAGGCCAAATTAATGTCTCTTCTCTCTTACCACACTCTTACCTTCTCCATCCACGCTCTCACAATCAACCCAATCCTCAGGTCGCTCCCCCCTCATCACTGCAATCCACCCCCTCATTTTCATACATCACAAAAGCAAACTCTGCAGTTAAAACAAGAAAAAAAGAATAAAAAAAGAATAAAAGAAACCCCAAAGCTCTTGCCGCACCAACCCGGATACGCGCCTCTGGTGGTACCACCCTCTCTACTTCCCTTACTTTCTCTACTAAATCGTGAAACACCCTGGTAAAAGGTGGCTGCATAGATTACTTCTTGCCCAATCCCAAGTAGTACATTAGACACGATCTTCACACTGGGCCTTTTGCCTTTGCTCTTTTATGACTCTTCAAATCATACCCCGAGTTCATACAAACAAAGCGTATGCACAAAATCATCCACAGAAAATCATACACGGAGAGAAATCGTCAACACAAAATGCTAGGCAAAAATTATATGTACTAACATTGATCAATAGAATACCATTTTCCATAAGCAATGCCATCTGCTTGTAAGTAAAGGCCTCTTCCGGCAGGCGTTTTGAGACACTTAGTAAATCCTGAGACCACTGGCCGGAATAAAAATAGGGCGAGCCTTATCCGGTTGGAAACCGCGTTCAAACATGCATGCGCGAACCGAGGCAATCGCCTAAAACACCGTCATGATTTTGCGCTAAGATACAAGGAGTACGAGTCGCTTGATGACAAGGCCAAAGCCCGTATGGATCAGTAGATAATGATGGAGGAGAACGCAGTCCTGGAGCAGGAAGGTGTGGCAATTCTGGCGGATTGGCGGCAATAGTAGCCAAACCAGTTTTGCAAGGATGGTGTGCCACTTGTGAACACCTCAACCCCAATCGCAGTAGATTCTCAACTGAATTCACTGGCATCCCCTGTATTTCCATCACTAAAAATGAGGCCCGCAGGGCATATGACCAGCCTGCTCGACAGGACAATCCAGCGACCCACAAGCTCAACAATTGGGTCCACACTAGTAGAGCCTCTGGGCCCTTCGAAATCTCGGAACGTGCCTCCACTGAGCACCCGCCCACCAGCGATTCGGGAGCACAGTGATTGAGTCACAATGCATGGAGCCCTGGTATCCCCTACAGATTCCTATGTTGGACGCCCTGTGGGTCTGGCCAGGGCAGCTACATTCAATACCTATAGCACCACGGAGCCTATCTCATATTGTACCAGGAATAAGATAGAACTAGGTAGCCTCAGGCCAAACTCCCGCCCTAATAATCAACATTGAAGTAAGTAATTTTAAACTTTGCCTAATTAACTTACAGATGTGCTTACTAATATTCAGAATTGTTTAGCTCTGACCAGCCCCTTGATGCTGTGACGGTGACGAGGCTACTTCTGAGTACATATTGATGGAGGAAGATCTGGAAGGAGATTTAGACATGACGGTTAGAGAGGATCAGCGCAATGAAAAGGGTAGAGCTTTGATTGACTGGGTGAAGCCTGTTGAGTGGCTTTGGCCAAATGCGAAGGTCTAGGCGGAGTGGGATGAGGATGAAGAGGATGAAGATGTCGATTTTATTGACCTAGATCAGTCTGGTGATGAGGGCAGCAATACCTCAAAGGATTCGGATAAGGTCTATTGGGAAGAGGCGATTGACGACCACCATGATAATAATGAGAAGGGTGAGTAGGAGAACGTGGAGGGCAAGCAGGAGGACATAGAGGGTGAGCAGGGGAACGTGGAGGGTTAGCAGCAGGACATAGAGGGGGAGCAGGAGGATGTGGAGGGCTGGCAGGAGTGCGATGATGATATCCATATGATGGAAGAAGGGGAAACCTATGCCTCAGGTTGGAAAGTAGTATGCAAGACTTAGGTCGCCCTGACTCTGCATCTTCCTCCCATGGTCTCTGCAGTAATGCGGCAGAACAGTGTTTCAGTCCTAGTATCACAGACATTGGAGAGCAGCTGTATGGGTGCGCTATGACACCCAAGGATTGTTTCAACAGCGTGGATGACGAACAGGCCAGCATCGAAAATATTGGCTACCAGAGAAAGGGCTTTCTTGTCGGCAATGCCCGTCTTATCATTGATCTCGAAGCAGCTTTCAGGGAAGACGCAGATCAACAAGGAATTGACATTGAGGAGATGGATAGAATTGACTACAAGATGGATAGGCAGGCCCTCCTCAATATGGCTAGCCAGCACTTGCCTCACCGCCTGAAACCGGAGCCAGAGGATGAACAATTTCTAGTTCCGGCTTATACCAGGAGGGATCCACCCAATGAAGGCCCAGAACAGCTACCTCGCCATTCACCCCTCCTGGTTAAGGTTATACGACCCCAAACACTGCCCCAGGTAGGGTGAAGAGGAAGAAACCTTTAGCTATACGATACTCCAGTGCCAGTCAACATCATACCACAGGGAATGCCTCCTTCAAGGCCGCTCAGGTCTAGGTCCTGACTCCGCCCTCTTGTCCAGTAAAGAACAACTCCTAGCCGCAGCGGGCATTATACGAGCCAAGGGAACCCACTACCCACCCGATATGTGTCTATCCCTTTTCCCCTCATCAGCTTCGATGCTTTTCCCCTCCTCCCCCGTGCTACGCTTCATAGGGCACTTTTTTCCTGCTCTCCTCTGCCCGTGATTTAGGTTTTATTTTCTATGTCAGTTGATACTTCGTTACTAGTATTGGGTTATTATCGTGATTTTCCCTGATGATCCTGTTCTTTGTGAGCTGTGAGTTGGCAACATGTTGAGTACTCGACACAATTTGGAGATGGTTTTATAATTTTCGCTTGTTTTTTGGTTTTTGAGATTAAGGTTTTGTTTACCCCATAGCTAGCACTACATGCGTGTTCTTTTACAGTAACAATGAATACTTGATATAAAAAATAGAGAACAATTTCAAGCAAGAGGTAGGCACGAACCATTTCCTTTACAACTCGGGCAATTGAAATCTCAACACCATTAGAAATCATCGTCAGGTGGTATCTTTCTCCTCTTTTCTAAGGGCCTCGTTGCCTAGAAGAGTAAAGCTCCTTCCATGCACATCTCCCCTCTAGCCCCTCCAGATGGCACTCTCTATGGGCAGCCTTTGTCTAGGAGGTTACGGTTACTGTTTCAACCTCTTCACCGCACTTGGTTAGTGGCCCTCCGGTTAGCACTTGCAATGCTTGGGTACAGTCACAACTCATCAGCGTGTGGCTGCTAATTTCGCCTATTCGGTGAAGTAGTTGATCTGGTCGCCCTGGACTCAGGTATTGCCTCTCCGCCTGGGAATTATTTCGGCATAGTCGGAATGCGAAAAATCAGGATCCTGTCACGGTCGGTAGCATCTACATTTCTCGTCGTTCCTGTCCCTCCCCCTATTACCCTAGCGGTAATAGTTACCTAATATTTAAGAGTGAGGTATATGGCTTCATAGAATGATCATATATCCAAACCCATGCTGCTGAAGTCATGAGCTTCTCAGAGGCATCTGGCGGATGACAAGGAATACTGGATGAGAGCACATTTCAAGATCTGTTTAACTAATGGGAACCATGTTTAGAGAATACTACTTCTCTCATTTTCTGGTTGCATATACGTTAGCTGGATAATACTCTGATAGCTGGATATCGAAACTGATCACTCCATATTCCATATTACTATTGGTTTGTAGGCATTTTGGCCGCATATTCATTGACAGTAAATCATGACGAAGAGATCGAAGACTGGCTACTGGTCCAGTGGGGACACCCTCAGATGAAATAGCAGTTCGGGAGATTTTCTGAGTTGAGCTGGGCACGATTTCAGAGTCAAATGGTGTTCACACTTTGTTCTGACGAACTGAATGGTTAAGAAAGTACTTGTGAAGGAAAGAAGTCGAACTAGCATGAATATTAGTATAAATAGTAGGTTTCTCCCCCGGTTGTTGAAGAATTATCAAGCAATAGAGAAGAGACTTTACCAATATATCATGTTAATCGAGTTAGATTCTAACTCTTTGATATTTGCAATCGCTCTATATCTTTATCTTTACCAAATAATTATCTACAACCGTGTATGACAATTAATTTGTTGTTTGAAATAATTCTTGGCCTGGTTAGCTCAGAATCCTACCATGTCAGCTACCCCGTAACACCGCCCTTCCACATCTTGGTCAGGTCATCTAGCACTCTACTGCTTCAATACTGCGGCAATCTGTCCTGCCGTGTAACAATCCTATTGTTAAGCTCCTATGCAACAGGCAACGACAGTTGTTATGTGCGTAAGCAATCTTTCTTTGTATTAGAGGAAGGATGTACTATCTCTTCAGATGGTACGGAACTGGCTTACTTGTCTTGAGTGATCCGTCGAAGGATACTATCTCGTCAGATAGTAAGATATGTGGATTGTCGTGCTAGATAGAACTATCACAATAGTTCTATGTCCAAGTGGCCCGTCGAGACTATCACAATAGTCTCCGGGTTCTTAGGTCTTAGGCGTTCCTAGAGGAGGAATGTAGGTAAAGAGAGTAGAGTATAATCGTATTGCAATATCTTAAGTATAGAAAAGGACTTAGATGGTTGCGTGAAGATCCTATCTCTTGTTTGGAAACAAGAGCCTTATATAGGCATCTTCTCACAACCCTAATCTTGGTGACTCATCACCTCGTACTACATAAATCTCTATGACTCATAATGAGTCATAGCGTGAAATCCATCAATGACTCATACGAGTCATTGCGCAACATACCGTAAGCCAATCAAAACCCATAAACAAAGTCATGTGCTCAAATGAGTCACATGCGTGAAACCCATGACTTGTAATATGAGTCATGTGCGAAAGTCATTACATCATATGACGTCACAATCGTGAGTCATGAAACCATTAACCAATCATAAAATAACGATGACTCGCAAGTGCGCAGTCATGTGAGAACTATGAGTCAAGTGACGTCATAGTGTGAAACCCAACATACCTTATGACTAATAAGTATTAGTCATGTGAAATCTGCCTTGCTTAGTCATGATTTGTGACATGCCGCCCCTCCTCCTGGCCTCCGTCTTCTGCGTATCGCCTGGCTTAATAATAGTGGCTGCGTCCGCACTTGTTTCTGCTTGTTTGTAGGGAGTGCATCCTTATGTAACAATCCTATTGTTAAACAGTATGCCACACGCAACGACCGTTATCTTTTTAGTTCCGCGTTCTTCTTATTCCTTCCTCTAATAGCAGGGATATACTATCTCTTCTGATAGTACGGAACTGGCTTGCTTGTCTTGGTATGATCACTCGAAGGATACTATCTCTTCGCATAGTAAGATAGGTGTATTGTCGTGCTTGATAGGACTTATCACTATAGTCCCATATTCGGGCGAACCGTTTCTAAGACTATCACAATAGTCTCCAGGTTCTTAGAGCGTAGGCTTTCGTGAGGCCTATATCGGAAGGTAATCCGTAATCATATTGCAATATCTTGTGTATACAAAAGTACTTAGAGGGTTGGGTGAAGATCCTATCCCTTGGTCAAAACCAAGCACCTTATATAGGCATCTTCTCACAACCTTAACCCTGGTGACTCATCACCTCGCGTAACATTTCCTCTATGACTCATACTGAGTCATAGCGTTAAATCCATCAGATGACTCGTATGAGTCACTGCCCAACATCTCGTTAACCAATCACAATCCATAAAACCAACCAAGTGCTCAAATGAGTCACACACGTGAAACCCATGACTCATAATATGAGTCATGTGCGAAAGTCATTACATCTAAATAATGACATCACCATCGTGAGTCATGAAATTATCAACCAATCAAAATATAACTATGACTCGCAAGTGCGCAGTCATGTGAGATCTATGAGTCAAGTGACTTCATAGTGTAAAACCAACATACCTTATGACTAATAAGTATTAGTCATGTGAAATCTGCCTTGCTTAGTCACGATTTGTGACATCTTACCCCCTCAGTCCTTTCGGGAACATGCCATACCCCCCGCCGTCCTTCGGGTGCACTCAGGGATCGACTCCATCAGGCTATACACTCTCCTAAGTCCTGGCTCCGTTACCGATCTCTCTCTGGATATTGCGCTCACCTCAGCTTCCCAGTCTATATGGCCCAGGTACATCTACCTCTCGTGTGTGGTGTCATCCTATGTCTTTGTCCTGCTGGGACCTGTGTCCCTCACCGTTGTTGAAGAAATTGGGTTCGTCGTTGCGCTATAGGTGGGTTGACTACACGTTAGGGCTTAAGTGTATTTCTTTTCTGGATGGGCTTGAGGTTTTCCTAGTTTGGCTTGTTTGTTAGTTCACTGTCCGGGGTTGCTTTCTTTGGGTTGCACATCAGAGGAGGTTCTTGGTTTGTTGTATTCAGGCCTGTGGTTTCTTTCTAGTTTCTACACATATTACCGAGTGTTGTTTCCACCTCTACTCAAAGTGATTAACAGGTTGGGCGGGGTCAGAGGGTTTTAGCCACAAGAAGCGGGACGGACTGTAGTTGGAGGTTTTTTGTCTACCTAGCTAGTGCTAATGTGACCGTTGTACCTTACTACAAATATAAAAAGGTAGTTAAAAACAGAAATCCACCCAGAGATAGGCAAGAACCATGTCCTCTCCACCTCCTGTGATTGAAATCTCAACACGACAAGAAATTATCGTCACTTTGCCCCACCCACCTCTCATCTCCCACATAGCTACTGCCTAGGAGTTGACATTAAGCCACCTTCCCTCCTCTTCCAATGCCTATTCGCCTCCCCTCCTTCTGCTTCTTCTTCTCGTTAGTCCTTGACTTGCTCTTGATGTTCAGTCCTCGCCCTTACCCCGCACTTGCTTTGCACCTCGCTTAGCATTTTGCATGGTTGGAAACCTTCTCGTTTCGTTCAAGGTCAGCGTTATGGTGTCGGACTCTCGGTCCTAGTAGGCCTCAGCTTCCTTGGCTTCTAACTCTGATGGGGAAACCCTCTGCTAGTAACATCTTAGTCCCAGCTCGGTTTCGTCGTCGTCCCACAAGCCCTTCCTATGGCCTGTTTGTCGGTTATAGCTAGCCTGTTCACGATCCTTCCTTCTCCAGCCTCCAGGTTCTGTGCACTTGCACCTTGACTGCTACAGAAGCTGGCACCTTTCGCCCTCCTCATCCTCTTCCACAGTTGGGCTCTTCCTCGCTTAAGCCCAGTTGTGGTATTCCACTGCTCCTCTGACTGGCGTCCACATCTTGGATAGATGTAATGACCAGCCCAACTATACCTCTATAGTTACAAATGTCAACCCACACGTCCAGTGGTTTACTCATGTCTCAACAATCACACATTCCTCCCTCTTGGCCCCTGTCGGGCCTTCGTGAACTAATCATTGCTTTTATCTTAGGGGAGGCTGCGGACGGGTTTGGGTATCTCTCCTGTACCTCTCTATGAATTGTTTCATTACGTGTCTGGAGTATATTATCTTAAGTGCTAGGTACAGAGGATTTTTCCTCGGGATTCAGGGTATTTGATTTTTCCCATGAGGAGGTATAGCGGGCCATCATTTGGGCTTAAGGTTTTCTTTACGCCATATCTAGCACTGCATGCCAGTTCTTCTACCTTAACAAGTGATACATCATATAAAAAATATAATAAAAAATCGACCATGTGATACGATCTTCAGACAACCATCTACGTACTTTTCTATACTAAGAAGTTGCAATACAATTGTCTTTATCTTTACACAATGGAATTCTACCAGTATTCTACAGACAAACTCATGATGCCTAAGACAATTGTGACAGTCTAAAGAGGCGCGTCAATAATATAGAACTATTAAGATAGTTCTATACGAGGACAAGAGGGTCCCATACTATCTGAAAAGATAGTCGGATTCCAAGATGACAAGACCCCTCTGTACCATCTGAACAAATAGGAAGCAGACTCATGATATCAGTAAGTAAGGTCATTAACTGTTGCAGAATAATCCGAGGACAATCAGATTGTTACAGATAGACCAAAGAGCGCTGAGAGCATAGCGTGAGTCCAACACCTTCCACTGATAAACTCATGATGGTAAATGTGGTGGGCAGAAGTTGTGATAATCTTGTCGTCTTGAGATTTCATTACACCACTAATGTGAGGGCGCTGGATATTTATGGAACCACTTCAGATCCAATTAAAGCGGATACTATTAGGTCAGGCATTGTCGGAACCTCCTAAAGTTTTGAGCTGATATTCCAAACTGCCGCCTTAACCTTCGGCATTAGTATACCCCGACATGATAGTCTGGCTATATTGTTGAAGCTTTTATAGTTAAGTACAGACCATATGAACGCTCTCACCACACCAGATCTGTTATAACCTTCCATCCTACCCAATGCAGTTGGCGGAATATTTGAGGTGTGTGAGGGTTATCACCATCTGAGGCGTCACCTGGATAACTCCTGGGAACCATCTACAGGTATATGTTGACCTAAGAGAAGTAGTATAGTTACGTGTCGGAGGCTAGGGTCTGACCAGAGTCTTAGGATCACGTTCAGGACACCCATCCCAATGATGGTCCCTACATACTCAGTGAACTGAAGTATCACAATAGGTTATTCGTGGACATTGGACCAAAGAGTCTAGTCATAATTTAAGAGAGTTCTGTGTGGTTGAATAAGAGTAGCTACCATAAAGTCAGGCAGCCAGAAGCTTTGTGTTGTAAGAGGAAGGAGTTTGTGTTAACAGCTGAGTATACAGAAGTAGATTTGCCAATGGAGGGAGGAGATTGGATCGACGTAGCGGCCACTGGGCCAGTGAGTTCCAATATATATTATCTCTACAGGTAATGTGTTGGCCAGCGCGAAACATATGACTGATACAGAGGGTATTTCATTGCTACAGATATAGTTGCAGAGAGCGCAATGGTAGGATACACTATCTGTGTAGATCGTTAATATTCAAGGAGTTCCAATACCTGACAGAGTAAACTCAGTGAAGGCAGGTGTGTTGGACAGCCCTCAGAAGAACACAGTGCCTGTGCAGGGTCATAATAGTTACTGTGTCTCACTTGAGTTATATTATTGTACTTACACTCAAGGCAGGGAAAGCGTATTCCAATAACCAACTATCCTTAGGAGAAGAGAGAATTCAGTCTTCATGGCTTCGGGATATTTAGTTTACCATCTCATTTCTGGTACAAAGCACAATAAATAATCAGAGCCGTAGTTGTAAATTGGGTTATTGGTAGGGTAGAATATTGGGATCTAGCATCCTACAGAGTACGGTTTAATACTAGGCCCTTCCGCTAGGTTAATAATAGTAGCAGATAGTAACTGATCTTGCCTGAAAGAGTGGCATGAGGTGGGTAAAGATCTAAACAGCCATATTATGGAAACGCTATGGGGGCAGAAGAACAACAAAGTGAAAACTGGTTTAATAAAAAGGGGACGCTCGATAGTATCTAGGGCATTGAAGATGTAACTACATGGTAGGCTGGCGTATTCAGGTTGTCCAGATAGCAGGGGCAGAGAAGAGAGTGAGCATCAGGGGTGGAGATAGGGTTAATGGGATGGAGACAAGGGAAGGGAGAGAAACTAGAGATTAAGAGAGTTTATGAGAGATTTCAAAGAAAGCAGAAACAGGGAATTTAATAGGATATATGTAGGGGAAAATCAGGAGAAGGGTATGAGTAAAGGAGAGGTAGAGTAGAGTGGTGAAAAGTAGGTATGAGGGAGAGAATGGGTAGATAGAGGGCAAAATAGTACGGTAGATGGGGAAGGTAAAGAGATGGTCGAAGATTGAGAGGGTGAAATATGGAAGGAAAATAAGAGGTGGGGAGAATAGAGAAAGAAGAAAGATGTAAAGAGGGAAGAAAGCAGAGGGAGAAAAGGAGAGAGAGGGGCAAAAGATGAGTAAATATGAGAGGAGAGAAAAGGAAGAAGAAGGAAGAGGGTGGAGGAGGGGACAAAGGGGAAAATAAAAAAGTGGGGAGAGGGAAGGCAGGAGTAAGTAATATAAGGAAACAAAAAGATTCCTAATCCTAGAAGGAAGGGGACATAGAGTGTGAGAGAGTGTGGTGTGAGAGTGTGAGAGTGGTCAGGACGGTATTAAGTGTATTATATGTCGTATATTTGTTAGATATATTGTAAATGTATTAGTGGGGGAATAACAATGAGGAGGAAGAACAGTATGTATCATGGAAAAAGTAGTAATCGAAAAGTGGCAAAAGGGAAAAAGCAGTATTCCAGCAATATTGAAATGAATAGAAAGGAAGAGATGGAGCAGGCAGAATGTAATAAATATATAATAGGGAGAGGTTAAGGAAGCTGGAGGTTGACGAAATGAAATGAAATCTGGGCATAATGGTGGCATATGATAAAGGTGGTGATTGTAAAATGTTTCATGGACCATGGCACGAAGAAGAAATAGTTTGAGGTAAATATTAATGGAAAGGTTGCGACCGCAAAAAATACAGGCAGACTGAGTGGACGAAACGTTACGAAATTCGCAGGGTATACTTGGACATATTAAACAAGGTCATTCTGAAAGTGACCTTATGAAAGGATTCAAGGTGATGGAGCTATACTGGTATAGGACAATTCCGACCGCAAAAAATACAGCAAGGGTGAGTTGACGAAACGCTACGGAATTCACAGAGTATACTTGGACATATTAAACAGGGTCATTCTGAAAGTATCTTCATGAAAGAACCCGAGGTGATGGAGCTATACTGGTATGATACAATTCCGACCGCAGAAAATACAGCCAGAGTGAGTTGACGAAACGTTACGAAATTCGCAGGGTATACTTGGACATATTAAACAAG
>Ga0307509_10001602_pt1 | contig 37998 bp, 23 predicted proteins | sample 10_EM_MG_FD_202245 | JGI IMG/M metagenome (GOLD analysis project Ga0307509, IMG submission 202245) | Populus trichocarpa ectomycorrhiza microbial communities from riparian zone in the Pacific Northwest, United States - 10_EM | ecosystem: Host-associated > Plants > Roots > Unclassified | place...
GGGAATGCTCAAGTTGAGCTTTGGGTGAGAGACGAGGCATGACTTGAGTAAAGAGAACTCAGGCGAGGGGTTAATGAAGAGGATTTCAATCGTAATCCATTTGGAAAATTTCAGCTGTGATATGATCCCCACTTTCATCACCGCTTGAATATGCCCAGAATTTATTTCACATGATTCACAACATCGACTAACTCTTTAAACTTCTTTAGCGCCAGGGAACCGACTTGAGGAGTGGAAATTGTCCCCTCAAGTTCCCTTACCATCTTGGCACCTTTTAGCCAATCGCCTCCCAGCCCAAATTGAAAGACCACCGTGGTGATCCTACCTTGAGGACCCCTATTGCATCGGAGGTGCGTTTGGAAATCCCACCAAACACTAGACAGCACACTACGGTGCAGTAGGCAAAGACCATCTACTGCCCGTATCCGTCTAACCGTCAAGCTCTCCCTAACGGCCGGTACCGTCTAGTGCTGCTAGACTACCGTATAGGTAAACGGGCCCTACTCGAGACCAAATTGACGGGTGAAAGAGGTGTGGTTGTATTTTCCAACTCAGGAAACACTACGGCAGAGGCGCCAATTATGCAGGAAATTCTGCATGCCAAGATATCTACTGGTGTGCAATTTTCAGTCAACGAAAAGCACCCTGCGACCGCTAAAACTATTCTATCAGATCCATCTTGCCCACACTGCTACATACCGAATTCCAATGTCTCTCGCGGTACTCGGTTACTGGGTGAATTGAGTAACTTATGATGCTATGTACTCGGGTGTGTTCTTAATAAACGGAAATATTGGTATCCCTGTTATGCAACGTTGGTGAGCAGAAAACAGTAAAAATTGGAAAGCCCCCCTGGGGATCAGCAGCCCAAGAACCTGTGGTATATGCTGAAAAGAAAGAGCATGTACCACTTGTAGTATCAGAGCAGAATCTGGAGAAGGAAATTTAAATTCATAAATTTATCCCAGCAATATCAATGACAGAACCTTTCAGCTATTGAACAAACCATATCCACCTCTTTTTTTCCTGCTCGCAATCCACACTTTTCCCCCTCAGCTCACTGTGTATTGGCTTCCTGTCTCCTGCTTGGTACACCTGTTAACTCGGTTCAACATACCTTGTTTAAGCTGTCTAGCTATATGGAATTACATGGTTGAGTTTTCCAGACAACTTTATCTCCAGATCCCTCCGAGCCCTGTTTTCCCACCCTTATTTTCCGAATATTAAGGACACACCCGAGTATGACAACCCCACCTTCGAACCTGAAGCCTCAACGCTATAAAAACCTGGTAAATCCACAACTTGCAATCGGGCCATTGGCCTTCACAATCCGAGAGAGAAAAAACACCCTAGGAAGGAATAGCGTTTTCTAGACAAGGCACAGCTTGGAGAGGCTGAGCTTGCTGAATCTCGTTAACCGGCATTCATTACTTTGTTAACTTTCTATGCTAGGTCAACCGTTTGGTGATGTGGTAAGTTACAGCTCAGATCTTCGATTGTCGATATGGTGAGTTTTTTTTACGGTAAACTGCCTTAAATTAATTGCCATGTTGCCTCTGTTGCACAACCTAGATCTCCGAGAATACACCAGGGAGGAAACTATCCGTGAGTGCTAGGAGTTTACTGGTTTAAGATCCTGTCACCGAGGGGTGGTGGTGATTGAAGAAACCCAAGCGAGGAAGGTATAGGCAGATTATCCGCAGATGGATCTGTATTAGTGAAGTGTTGCCTAGACTTCGTATCGCGGGATCGGTATCCCCCCATCCCTGATATCATTGAGGATGTAACCCCGTATAGTAGGGTGATCTGTCAGGCATCTCACGGCGAGAGTATCCCTGTTCTCCTCCCCCGTTCCCCACAGTTGGTGCAGTATTGTCCGTAGACAAAATTAACCACGTACCAATGATCGACCGCTATGCGACCTTCCTCATCACCCCGGCGGTTGGGTCTAATGCGGAAGCGGAGGATTTCCTTTAGGGGGGCCGGCCCGGGGGCGGTGTCCAGGGACGCAGTAGATATGATTTAGTTCGTGAGCTGTAGTTAAGAATGAAAACAATGTTCTCACCCAGCACTTCCACCACTGCTGAAAGAACTTTCTCTAACTCAAATACTAGTATTATACCTACTATGTGTTCCACCCTGTACTTATATTTTCATTTTTCATTTTTCCTGGTTTTAATAATGGTCGGGTCGGCGGGGGAGTATTGTTGTCATTGCCAATGCCTTTCCCCTTTCGTTGATGCCCAAGTTCCTCTGAGGGAATTACCCTTGGACACGATGAGCTCGGCCTATGTTGGGAGGAGGGGGCACTTCCAGCCTAAAAATACTCAATTTAAAACTAAGGCTCTTTAGCTTCGACTCTTATTTATATTTTCCCTCTTGTTCTATGGTGGAGATATAGAATATGGTGGAGATACAGAAATACGAGGTGATGCTGTCTATTACGGTAGCCGTGCCTGGCGTGACATGTTTGAATTTGGTTGGCTACACACAATGGTTGTGTAACCATCGCTAAAAGAACCCTATACCCTACAGTCTCCCACGGGGCTAGGATGAATATTAGCGGGTTACGAAGAGGAATGCTGACCAGGTATGATATGTTTTTTTTTTTTTATTGCCCTACTTTGACGAATTCAATTTTTTGCTGCTAAATGCCCCTATTCGTTACCGGCTAGTATTCATCATGACCCCATGAGAGCCTGTGTTTTATTAATTGGTCACAAGATTGCTGCTGGTTGTTGCAAACCATTGTTCCCAATTCAGATCTGCCAAACAGTCCTGTAGTTCCAAACAATGGTTTGGGTTGAAACCATGGTTTGGACGCTCAAACATATCACACCAAACGGGTCCTTGGCTTTCCGGTGTAGTCTAGGTGTTGAAAGTTTGGGTGCCACTCCCGACATCAGCCAACTTGCTACATATTAAAACTTTGAAGCAGCGAGGTTGATCCCCCGGGAAAGACAATTTAAGTAAGGCTTAGCCGCATTAGGACACAAATAAACACGGAGGCCAATAGATGTCGTTCAGGCCCTAGCTTGAGGATTCCCAACTTAACCGACGTATAGAACCATCCAGCTGCTCAAAGTTTGTTTTAGGACATCCAGCCAGAAAAGATAAATCGTGTCGTGTGAAATCTCTAAGATATAGTACTGTACTCTACCGTAAAAACCGAAATAATTGGGCATGGAGCTAGGACGTCCAGAATTTCCCCTTTGGATTAGGGGGAGAAAACACCGCGAAGATTCTCCGCCCTCACTTGAGACAACAGACCTTACCAGGAGAGGCAATTCCAACGTCTTAGCGTGATGCCCAATTATTTCGGTTTTTACGGGTACGATACTATACTCGTCCTAGGCAAGTATTCGAAAAGGGAGGTTCTCGAAATAAATAGCGCAAAGTCTGCGCGTATCATAAAAAAACAAACACGACTCGTATCCTCGGATATTAATACTTCTTGCTTGGGACGAGCATACACGCTGCAATTAGACTATAGAAACCCTACTCGAGTATTGACCGGGATAGAGATATATTTCGCTGCTTCACCTAGAGCCCCGTAAAAACTCGGATGGAAGAAAGATGTCCCCGGACGTTGGAATTTCCCCTCCTTGCTACGCGAGGAGAAAGCACCTCAAACTAAGCCCCCAGTTGAGCCAAATAAAAGAAACGCGAACAGTGCCTTATCAGGAGAGGTAACTAAATTACAACTTCCTAGCACATTTTTCTTGTATTTTTTATTTATTTTTGCGGCAACTGTTGCATAACGTCTTGCTAGACTACTGTCTCCTGTATCACCAAGAGGAGCACAGTCAGTACTAGTAGACGCAGACTGTGGCAATAAATATTATACGTGGACATTTTAGAAAGCTCTAATGACTTCTCGAATCTCAATGAATTTTTGGTCACAAGCCGCGCAATAGTAAGACCATATTACACAAATGGGAAAATTAACAATAGGTATTACCGGCCCTAGCATGTCCGGATTAGTTAATAGGTTACCGTATGGTGCTAAGGTGTCGAGAAAATTGCTCACGGATAGGAAAATACCCCCAGAAGAGATCTTACAACCCACTTCGAATGGAAGATGGGGGAAGAGGATTCAACTTTCGAACTCGGAATTCAGTTAATACCGGGAACGTTCCCGAATTTCGACTTTTGTGGAAATTCTTAAGGAATTCTGATGCATAGATATTGTTTTGCTCCACCAGTTATGGTAGTCGACTGGCAGAATCTGGCACCCATGCACTTGGTGGAATCCATCCTAACACAAATGATGACTTGAAAGAAAGATCTTGATATTCATATGCTGTAGACTCTGACTGCTCGTATTTACTAATTGAATGACACAGCTCTACACCAATTCCCTGCTCTCCCCTGGACACAGTTCCATAGTGGTGATCCAAATCCAGAAAGACAGGCGTGTCCGCTAGTTGGTCATTTTCCAGCTCCTGCGCAACAACCAAAAAAAAAAATCAGTCATAGCGACACTAGGACGGATATTAGTAGGATAGAAACATACCGCTAGATGTAACTACCAGTAATAGTCAGTCGATAACTTAATGTCTAAATCATTTTGGCTACCAAGTTTCCCACAGAATTGGAGGAGGGCAATGGAGTTGGTAATCTCCTACAGTGATCCCAAGCGCCTCGGCAGCCCTGTAGGTATCTTCTAGACTCCAATCCCGGGTGTCCTGGTAATATGTCGCAAGCTGTACTCGTAGGTGAAGAGCCTCCTTCCTTTGGGAAAGAGGGCAGCCTCATGACGGTAGGTCCTCATAGCCCTTTACCGATGGGGGACTCTCGGATGTACAGTACCTACAGTCTCCGCCGATCGCGTGCTTCCCTCGTTAATTACCTCCATTTCCTGTCCGTCGCCCCTCATCCTTCACCTAGAGTGGTTCAGCGTACTGTCTGAAGTCCGCTGTTCTCCTCCGTTCCTGAATGAGTGATAGCAATTCCGAAAGACACTCCTTCAATCAAACTACGAAGCAATCTTATCAAGAAGGTATCCAGAGAACAGAAGAGGAAGATTAACCTGAGCCGTTTGTCGCAATTTCATAGACGGTTGCGGAATGAGATAGATGAAAATGAAAAAGTGATGGAGTTGACTGTTTTCAGGGTTCGGTGATGATGTTCCCTCATGCTCATTTTCTTCCTTTAAATACCCCTTTTCCTACAGTTCTAAGCAACTAGACTGATAGTATCAAACATACACAGTGATTTGCGAGCCGCCGTGTAATTTTCCGCTAGTCCATCCACTTGCCTAACAAGTACCCTGCAGCCTAAGACACAAACGGCTCCCTCCCGGAGGCCAAAATACCGGTGCGTCTCTGGGTTCTTTCCGGTACTGCCCTCAATCCAGTGCTGACCGGAAAAAGGAACAACGGGAGCCTTGGGTTCACTGATCTCGTATGATAAGACCAGGCTGAATAAATCTCCGAATTTTAAAACAGACGCTTTTTTCCGGCGGAATGTGTTCCCAGGAATCCTTAGAACTGTGGGAGCATTTCTTAGTGAAAGGTTCAGATTTTGTGCAACCACAGGTTTCTTCAACTCAGGTGTACTCCTGATAGCTCTTTCCCACCCTCTTGTCCCGATTGAAATTCTGGCGCCCCCACCATTTACCCGGATTGTACTAAGGTTCCGGAAATGCTGCGTCATCAGCTCGTCGAAAGTCGGGACCGCGTTAGGCATATCAACAAACACAACACGGATGAGAGAGTATCCCTGTACGATGTCCGGTAGAAACTAAAGGGATTAACCCCCCCTCCTAAGAACTGTTCTGGGGCCTCAATAACTGTTAATGTAGCTCTGATAGGGTTCCGAATAGCCCAATCGATCAAGTCTCGGAGGCAGGTCCAGTTGGTCAGTCCTGGCTGATGTCAATGATGGGACCTAACAAACTTGAGTGGTCCGGTCCGGTCCCGGCTAGTCTGTATAAATGATTGCCTATGAGAGGGGATATTATGCTAATAAAAAAAAAAGGAAAAAAAGGAAAAAGGAAATCAGCACAAGCACGCCGTCTAATTTCAATCAAATACTTGTGGCAGTAATTACGATCAATAGGGAAAGTTTAATGATTTTCCAGAGGTCGAAAGTGGGTGGAGTAGCTTAGGAATGCAGAACCGTATCGTAGGATCTCATGAAAATCAAAATAGAGCGCCCATACTCGCCAAGTATGGAGGATGGCGATAGTAGGATCTTGAAGCCGGTTGCCACATTATGAACCAACAATCTCTCAATGGGGGTCAATAGACAATCCGGGAGAGGATTGTGTGGGATGCGATTACGCGATGGATAAGTGCTATCGAATACCCAGTACCGTATTGTACGGTAGTATGTGGTCATGTAATATCACTCACTCAGGGCCCTGAAAAAAATTTGATACCGAACAACCTATTTCGCCGCCCCAAAGCTAAGCGAGGCATAGTGCTTACTATCTCCATTCCGACTCTCCTGAGACTCTAAACTCGTGTCCGGGGCTACGGTGTTGGACTGAGTTCCATACTCCAGGGGCTGTGAGGCTCAATGAATCTGCGGGGTCTCACGTGATTTCGTGTGTCGTGATTGTGGTGGTTTGTAGTGGTGTTTACCGAGGAGGCTTAAAGACTTATTTTCGGTAAAGTGTTCGTATGGCGCGGCACGTTTGAATGCGGTTGTCGCTTCCATTGTCTCTTTTGGGGATTAACTGAGGCCTTTGTTCCTAGGGTAAAGGACCGCGGGGGACGATCAAACTCCCCATTTTATCAAGCAGGGCTCGGTCGGGGTTCGAGTTACGATGTCTACAATACAAGTACGGTAGTTATGGTAGTAATTCATGATACTGGTAGGTTAACTTAATATCTACTAACTATCATAATAGTAAATACTTAAAGAAAGAGCGAGAGAAAGAAAGAAATGGTATCAAATCCCTTGACCCACCCCCTCAATGAACTCCCCACCAGAGTCCCAACCCAAAAGAGAAAAACCACCTTAACAAAGCACAAAAAGAATCTTTAATCATAGCTTCATAGCCCCCATCCCTCCGCGCTCACAAGAAAGAAAAGAACCACACCCCATATAATAGCAAAGCTTCACAACCCCAAAGCCGCTCGGACAGCCAACGTCACTGCCTCCCTATCCTCCTCCGAATAGAGCTTCTCAATCGCCTCCTTAGCCTTCGCAACCATAAACTCCCACTCCTCCAACAACTCCGGGAACTTATTCTCCAGCGCGACGATAATCGCCACCGTAGCGACAAGGTCCGCATCAGCGTGCGCATTTTCTAACCCGCAGTTTTGTAAGTTCAGCCAGGCGAATATCCTCCCATCCGCTTTGAACATCCCATTGAACTTCTGGAGGGTGGCTAGGTCGGAGACTAGATCGTTTGGGTTAGGTTGGGATGGGGAGGTCGCAAAACCATAACCTGTGAAGCCCCCTCCGAATGATGTTGGGGATGCCGGTTGGGCGAAACCTCCCGGCGGGGAGGAGGGGCTGTACCCTGGGGACGAAGGGCTAAATAAGGGAGATGTACCATACGCTGAAGGTGAGCCAAAGAGTTGAGACGGGGAGTTTTGGGAATGCGGTGATGGCGAAGAAGGAGCTGGGCCCCCCCCAACTAGGCTGAGATCTTGTGCGGTCGTTGCGAATAAGGACCTTGTCCGCCTGCCTCCCGATGTTTTTCTTTTGTAATGAGATGCTCTAGGTGGTGCACTACAGGGGACGCCCCCTCCTCCTACGAATGCTTCTTGCTGAATCTCATGCACCTGTATCTGTTGCGCCTGTTGCGCCTGTTGCGCCTGTTGCGCCGGTTGCGCCTGTTGCATCTGTTGCATCTGTTGCATCTGTTGCATCTGTTGCATCTGTTGCTGGGGATGGTTTGGGTCATCCTGTGCTCGGTATCTACGTTTTGCTGGAAGGCTACTCCCGTGAAGCATCGGTAAGGACCTAGCTGACCTAGAGGAAGACCCTGTGGATACAATATTGGCGGCGGCTCGTGGCGCTGCCAGATATGACGAGGGTATAGGATTATCAAAATTTACTACCCGCCCGCCACCGGTTCTTACTTGTACCCTCTCCCCTATCTGCTGATCTGCTTGCCCCTCCCCTATTGGTAAATCCTCTGCGACCGCTACGAAAGAAGTCCACTTGCTAGCTAGCCCGAATTCAACACCGACCCTTGTCCCTTCTTTCGCGATGAGTTCGGCGTACTTTGTTGGATATTTTGTCTTATCGTAGATGCCTTCGAGGTATGAAGGTCTGCCCTCTTCCAAGTCTTGGAGGAGCTTTCGTCCGGCCAGTTGATACAGCCCGAGTGATGCACCCGTAGAACTTATCACTTGAACAGGAATTTCAATTTGAAGCGGACAGATGGTGTTCGAGTTAGTGTCGTGTGCGGAACCCTTGAGGAATACCTTTTCCGGTCTGTCGCCATTGGATATCAAAAAGTAGACGGTTGCGCGGGAGTATGGGAATAGTGCGGGCACGATTGTTGGGGCTTGGATGATCTTTGGCAGTGTGAGAGTGGGTGCGTTACTAGGTGGAGCAATAGGGGCATTGTCTGGGTTGCAGTTTGGGTCGAAGAGGGAAATGGGAGCAACGGTGATGGGGGCAGGAGTGGTCAGAGTCGCACATTGCTTCTCGGGCTTTCCCGCCCAGTGTATGGCCCAGTCGTTGACATGAGGTGTCAATGCTGCCTTGAGCATGCGCATGACCTTCTTCTGGAGGTTACTGGTGACGTCGACAATCTGCGAATACCCCCTTCCAGCCCGAGAGATTCCCTCCACGAGACTATGCGAGACGGTATTTCCGACGCCGAGTGAGAAGAAACGGACATTCCCGTCTTTGGAAGACTCGTTGATAAATCCAAACAGGTTTTCCGGGCCCCAGACTTCTCCGTCTGTAAGGATAAGGATTTCAGTCCTCATGTCCGGTCGCCGCCTCTCCATAGTGTCGGTCACAGGGGCAAGTATTTCCGTTCCACCCATGTTGGAATCCAATCCCAGGACGTGAGCCTTCGCCACGCTCAGTGACTCCTCCGAATATTTCTGCGATTGTGGCCAGAGGGATGAATGGTTGGATCCGAAAGAGCAGATATTGAAGTATGTGCCTACCGGCAATGAAGCCAAGAAGAGTTGAAGAGCAGATCGGACTGTGGCAATCTTGTCATGCATTGACCCTGACCGATCAACTACAAATATGATTTCGTGACCTTGTGGGGGGAGGGCGAATTTCGGAACCATTGTGACCACAAGGGCAGATGTATCCTGGAGAGTCGGGTGAGGTGCGAGGAATGCCCTGGGGTCACCGATATTGTTGGCCTTAACGAGGAGGGAGAAATCCTTGTCGAGCCCCGTCAGAGACCACGAAGCACGGGCAAGTGTTGCATGCGCCTTCTTAGGATTAAAGTCTTCGTCGTCGGCACTAGAATGAGAGCCAAGGCCGATTGAAATGGGGTGACTGGGCGATGTGACACCCCTGATTGGCCCGCTCATTGTCGCAGTGACAGAGAGGGAAAGTCCGGAATCATCCGGGCTACCAATATCCCGAATCTCTCGCGAGAAGTTGAGCCAATAGTTCCGCCACGGAGCACTGAAAACCGGACCGGTAGTGACTGGCGCGTTTCCGTACTTTGGAGCAATAACAGTAGGGATTACGAGCTTGACACCATCAACATCAATGTCCTGCTTCAGCTCGTGCACGTACTTGACGACTACCACCACCACCGCGCCCGCGGGAATGTTTCCGACGCTGGTTGTAAACACCTCCGCCGTATCCTGGGAGAACAAAGCAGTGACTTTTCCGGCGGATCTGGCAGCTTGATATATGGCTTTCGCCTCGGTCTTCTCCTTAACTACTCCCTTAATTGTCCTCTCCCCAACCAAGGCGTGGAAATCCGTGACGGCGGAGGATTCATAGAGAGGGAATGTGTACTGAGCTTCAGAGATACCCCTAGTCGATGAATTATTATAAACTTGGGTGAGGGTATGCGAGGCGGTTAGATCCACAATGTGGGACTTTAGTGTAGTTGAAATGAGTGGAAGGGATTGCTGGTTGCCCTTATCGACGTAGGTAATTCTGGTAACCATGACGATTATCGGTGTGGTTCTGAGTGCTTGTTTAAAAAGATGGAGAAATTTACGGATGGGGGAGTAGAAGGGGGGGGGGTTCTTATAGTTAGCCTTGACGCAGAATACCGCATCACCGGTTTCTTGGAAGAGCGAATTTGAGACAGGTTACGGGGAGGGGGAGTTTTATTTCAACGATACCAATGACAATGGAATCCCGCTAGATGACGAGGTAATTCGCGCAGATTGTTAAAAAAGAAAGAAAGCTATAATCCATCTTGGGTCATGTTCAGGGATAAGTTGGGGCATCAATTTAATCCGATGCTCGTTGCCTCAAGGCAGACAGCTCAACAGGGATTACCAGCGTTTCCGGCACCGGTCGCAGCTGGGTCAGGGATGTCACGGAGCCCAGGAGATCGAAGAATGGGATGCTCGGGCCTGCTTTTTTTACACAAAAGGTTAACGAGGCGAAGTGGAATGGCTCACCAAAAAGCTTGGTTGCAGGCCATTGAGTCAACCATATTCCTTGGCGTCGTCCATCATTAGTTCACCCTACTGCAAGCTCTACCATACCGTACCGGTACTCGAGTAGCCAAGCGTGAATTACGGCACTTTCTTTCTTTCATTAATATGCAATTTCTCCACGCAAGTGGAAAAAGTGAGAAGAGAAGAAGCGGGGTGCTGTCAATGGTGATTCCCTCAAAATTACTGGGTATTGATGTGCTGTTGCTGTTGCATACGGTATCGGGCTACCTGGATTCTGGGTTTGCACTGAGTCACTGCCCATTTAGTAACTCTACGATGCCACTGGTGGCGGTGCAACAAGCTTGTCTGGGAATATAAGCCTCAACAGGAGCCAAGAGAGTTATTATTCCTCCGATAGACGTGTCGTACATGTACTCGAGTACGGTAACTTACTCTTCGTTTCCCACGTGCGACCGCCTTACTCTTGTGTGGGGTGGCTCACCGTTTGACTCTTTGTGCAACTGTGAGGATTTGGGGTTTGGGCTAAGTTACTCTTAATCCTCAATGCTCCAATAGCGGTCACGTGCGATATGATTACAAACTTACTCGAATTTTCCCTCCACAGCAACCATACTAGTAGTCTAACCCCTCTTGTTCTTTGCCCTTTCAACAAAACAGTGGGTTAGGGTTTTGTCCTAGCCCCTGGCCAAAACCAGCCCTGATTTACGTCAGCCCATCCATCCCATAGCCCAGGAATACCGGTATCGGGGGCAACATTCCCATCCCTCCCATCCAAATCTTATCTCACGAATAACATAAACGCACAACAACAGGTCTTCAAAATCTTAGACCTTCTCCTCTCAATCTCCGGCCTAACCCTCCTCTTCACCTCCTCCTTGATCTCCTAGAGTGCCAGCCTAAACCTCCTCTTCTATATGACCTAGTCAACCTTTCTCCTGGTTCACCCACTGCTTCGTATAGAACTTTTCGGAACACTGATCTCGCAGTTCATATCCTTCCGGCTACTAGCGCTGTTTTTCTGCCTCCTGGATACCGCGCTTCCCAGGATACCATCACAATGGAAGATCCGCGCCGGAACGAGCGCCCAGCTCGATAGACAGGCTGGGGAGGTGGTCACGGTAGCAATGGGGAATATGCTGCTGGGTATGGAGGTCCAATGGCTTGTGGAGTGGGTGCTTGTTGGTGTTGCGGGAGAGCGCGGTTAGGGTTTCTAGCGGTATGCCCTTGCCGAGCGGGGTTCTGTGGGATTTGATCAAGGGGCTAGTTTTGAGGGAGATTCGTTACATTACTCATGAACTTGTGGGGGAATTATGTTGATGAGGGGTAGATTTTGCAATACAACCTCCACCGCTTCTATCTACATTCTGCTCCTAGCTTACACACCTGCTGGCAACGCGCAACCCCGACCCCACCCCCGCTATGGCCTGCACTAGCACACTACGACCATCCGCTGCCATGCCTCATACACCGCTTCGTACCGGTCCATGTCCCCGCCCCCTTTTTTTGCTTCCACGCGCTTCCGTACTCTACATTTATCGCAATCGTATTGCAGGAAGAAGCGTTTACTCATTGCGGGTATGAGAAGCTCTTTTTTCGAGCATGATGAATGGTGCGGGAGGGAGGACTGCGGTGCATTTTGCCTCCGGGGGGGGGTGGAATTATTCTGCTTGGGGGGTGTTGGATTGACTTCATGGGACGGCGGTTGGTGGGGAGAGAAGTGAAGGAGAGGGGCGGAAGCGAGGTGATAAGTAATGGCAGTTATTTATGAGAGGATTGGGATGCGGGACGGTCATTGGAGTTTGGAGTTTGTGATGTGTTTGGATGCGTTTGTTCTAGTTTGTTAGTCTAAAGTTTTGAATGCGATTGTGGGTGGGATATCTTTACTAATGCGGCATAAAATTGTTCTCTATCTTTCATAGCCCACGTGCCTCAGAGAGGGATTTGAATGCTAAACATACGAGCTCTAGACTAAGAGACATTCCTGAAGGACTCAGCACCGGCGCGCTGGCACAACCCCGCACTTGGTCTCTCTTTCCCACTATTTCCTAGTTCACTAGAGTAACATGCCATGACTAGGAAATAGAAGAGGGGGAGGGTTCAAACCCTACATTAGCTCACCGGTTTAGGCTGAACCCTAAACAAGTTCTAGTCCAGCCTCCCCCATACCCAAGATCGCGATCACTAGAAGTAGGGAGTAGGTTTTCTTAACCCGTCTGAAGGTAGAGTAAATGCGGGTAATTCCGGTCTTTACCTTCCATCACTCATTTTATTAGCAACCTAGACCAAAAGTCATTCGTCGATCTATTCTTCCAACCATTTGTGGTGGACATTCAGAGAGGATTCGGGAGTTCCCCTCTGCGCCTTCTTCCCCCCCTCTTATGCGGAGCTTTCTACCGCTTAATATACTCCATGTTGCTAATGCATCTAATGTGGGTTAGTCACTGGTCATACGGTCAACTCTGTTCCGGTGTCGCGAAATTTTAGAGTCGGGAGAGCCGCTGCATGAAAGCAGGAACAATTGAATAAAATACGGGAGTGTGCTTGTGCCCGAAATAACACTTGGGCCAAAATAGAATGTGTGACCATAAGAGCAGTAGTCCAAGCAAACAAAGCTATGGTATCACGAAACTCAGGGATAATGGTAGAAGTAAGCAAAAATCCCCAGTGAAGCCCCCAATACGGGAAGAAAGAAAAAAAACACTGCTCGGAGGGCTGGCAATGCCACCACTCTCACAACTCGAGAATCTCGAGACACTCTAAGAGACAGTAATTACCTGGAAGATAGATTTTGATTGTATCGCATAGCGCTATCCACTGTAGTGCGTCTCGCTGGATATTGAGTACAGCTGAAGCTTCATTTGTTCTTTCTCTTTTCCTTTTCTATTTACCGTGCTTACTCGTACAGTAGCATGGCTGACTGAATATCAAAGTAATTTGCCATGCAGCTGGCTGGTGATTCCGCGTACCACAAGCATTCGTGGTGGTTAGAGCATTTCCTTCTTTTTGGGAGGGGGTTTATTATACTTGTGTTATCTGGTGTTCTCCACAGCACGGTGCCTACAAGATGGATTCCTGTCTAAGATAGGAGAGTAGCTAAAGTTTTTATCAATCTTTCTTTTCAAAAAGGGTTGAATAATGATATATGTGCTCTGGCGAGTTTTGTAATAAGATCGCCGGTTTTGCCGAGACCGAGTGATAGATGGTGGATTGGAGCGTGGGATCACCTCTGTGCCAATAGCAAGAGAAGGAGATAGGAAATGCCAGACAAGGGTGTGAGACAGGAGCATGCCTAGCTGGCATTTCAGAAAAGTGAACACACCGTTTTCATTGGTTTAATTGTTCACCTACCTGGTAAGAAGAGTGCTCACGAGAGCTGTAGCGGTCAGTGGGAGGGAAACAATATGGAGCCTAGGTTCATGAGTTGCATAAAGGAGTTTGACTTGGAAGTTATGCCGGAGTCAGCAAGTTCGTATATGACTCTGTTCGGAATATATTGTGATTTGAAGTTTTGAGAGATGGATTGTGGTTGAAACTTATCAATAACGGAAAGCTGTTAGGGTGGAATATTGTCACTTGCCAGGCAGGCCACCTGGAGCTCAAATCTAACAATTGAGCGCTGCGCACCCCTACCACATAAACTTACTACTGATGGGATTTAGGACCGGCTGAGGATATGGAAGCACTAGGCCCCCTATATTGTGAGGGGGAAGGAAAAAACGAAAAAAAAAACTAATCTGGACGTATTGGAAATCGAACCTAGGATTATCTCAAGTTATGATCAGATCATTGCAAATGAGATATTATACCCCTAAACAATGCCCCCGCATCATTGGTATTCAAAATTGCCAATTGTGATCTATCAAAAGACTGATGGCATCACATTTCATGGGTAGTGAAATCAGATTTGTCTTGATAGGGCCTTGAGGATTGTATCATACTAGTACAGATTCCATTACGATGCTCGTGCTAATGACAATGTGGCAGTGGTACAACCATTAAGAGAAATAAAAGGAAAAACAAAGTCAAAAGATCTGAAAATTAATTGTCAGAAACACAGTTGCTCAATTGGCTCGAGCACAACTACGGTAGTGTTCCCAGCGGTCCAGTCCGTCCGTGTTTAGGGTAGGACGGGACGGACTGCAGCCCATAGTCCATCTTCTTGGGGACTACGCCCGGGAAGGTAGGGGCCGGACGGACTCCAGGGGACTACTGTCCTATAGCTCGAACCTCCGGTACTCGCCCAAATTGCAATGGTGCGCCTCAGAACTAATCATTTAGCATCATGAGACATCACCCGTACCGTCCCCAGCGGTCCCTGTGGTAAATAAATAGTGATTGCGGAGGCAATGATTTTTCGGTTAGAATTATACGCAGTGGAGAGAAACCACTTCAGTGGAGGTGAACATCATTAATGGATTGTGTTGGATTGATGAAAGGAAAGACTTGAAAAAAGTTGAGTACAGGAGGAAAGATGTGTCGCGAGAGAAGACAGGAAGGAAGGTGAAAGCAAGGGGTGAAAGCAATTTCATAGGCTTGAGCGTCCTGTGACTAGTGAGTATGTTTACCAAAGCCGCCTCAGAGTGCGGCCACATCCCGCACCAAGTGTAGGAATTGAACTGCAAATTTCAACAGTCCCCCGCGGGCCCCTACAGTCTACAACCACCCCCGGCCGTCTGCTACAGTCCCCGGCCGTCTTCTACAGTCCCCCCGCCCCCCCCCATCCTCCCCCGCTACCCCACTCTACCTTGAACACATGTCTCACCCTGTAGGGCCCGACCTCATGCCCGAGGACGGCCGTCCTGCACTTTGACCGCCCTGGACGGACTACAGATAACTGGCCAGTCCCGTCCAAGGTTCTTGGAAGTCCCCCTACAGGGCCCCGCCCCCCCGGACTCTTGCGAGCGCTGAGCACAACGAACGCTACAATTAAAACTCTGGAAGTTCTCTCAGCGTTTCTGGATTATTCTTTTATCTTCCTACAGCATGCTATATTTTAAGAAGACAGTCTCGGATGATTTTCTGTCGGTGGTGTTCGCAACGCTCCGTAAAAACCCTCTCAGTTAGCTATCATACCTCCGTCGGCCAAGGATAGAGCTAGTTTGACAAGTAAACATAATTACGTATGCCAGTGAACTGGATCGACATGCCCTGATAGCCGACCCTATCCATCACAGGAAAGAGCTAACCTTTTTCAAGACCGTTTTTTTCTGAATCTGAAGACACAACTCAAAATCCTCTCAAGTTTCGCCCTCCGAGATATATAAAACGGTCTCCGTCTGGGATGAGTGAGGCAAGCCGCCATGTATCTTCCATAAATCATAGCAACTGGCTGTTCTGGTCTGTAGATGTCTCGCCATTTATGAATTCTTTGATGAAGCTAGCAATAAGGATTGAAGTGAAAGAAAAGTATGAAAACACGAATCTATGACTCTCTCAGTAATATATCTCACGAGGTGTAGCAGGCCTTGCAAGGGTTTATCCTAAGGCGAGAAGTGGGTCTAGCTTGAAACCTCTTAGTATTGGCCTGTTTTCCCTACCCTAGTCCCTTCCATATACACCCACTGGGAAGAACCTAGGTTAGCGGCTAGGTTGGTAGTGGGTAAAAGACATCAGAATTGTAGTGCAAGCGAGGAAAGAACATCAAGTATAATATTGTTATATGGGGGAAACAATATTCATAGAAAAGCCGAGAGTTTTGAAGCTGTAACATATCAAATTATTCCCCCGAGCATCTTAATACAAAACCATCCCTTCTACTAAAGATACGAGGAGAAAAGGCTAGTGAAGATCAAACGTCTCTATAATGTGCAAGAAAGTGTTTTCCCGCGATGGGCTAATGCCCGGAGCAGTTCCAACAAACAGGCTTGAGGAAAAACTGAAGAGGGAGAGAAGGGAGGTAAGAGCATCCGCAGAACGGCAAGAGATGTGCCTGGTGGCTATGAGCGGGTTTGGAAACAGGGCTGGAGTTGTGCGAATGACTAGAATATATATGGAAGTTGTTGCGAAAGTGGCGCATGGGCTGTGTGCAAGGAGGAAGGGTAGTTAAATCTCTCTTCGAGCTTAATCCGCACCCGGGATTGCAGTTTCCCGGGGCTAGAGTGCTAAAATCTCCCTATCTCCCTTTGCTGAAGGCGATCAGAAAGGCGATTGGAACCCGGTTTCTAGATTGTTGGGACATCCGCGCTAGCAGGAGTGTCACCACCTCCATGTTCCTATGAGAAGAAGCTACCGAGAGGGGTGTTTAGCAATCGTTGTTTAGCTTATCGGGATTAATATCGTGCCTTCCGAGTAGCAGTCTCACCGTCTCTTCATGCCCAGCGTGACAAGCCTCTATGAGCGGTGTGTCACCAGACTTATCTGGCTTGTTAGGGTCGACATCGTGGGTTTCTAGTAGCAATCTCACCACTTCAGAATACCCCAAGAAAGAAGCCCAGTAAAGGGCTGTTTTACCCTCGTTGTCTGACCTGTTAGGATCGACATCGTCCCTTGCGAGCAGTAGTCTCACCACCCCCTCATGTGGACAAGAAGAAGCGATCATAAGTGGTGTTTTACCGCCTTTGTCTGCCTTTTCGGGATTGACATTTTTGTTTGCTAGCAGTAGTCTTACCACCCCCTCATGTCCATGGTGGCAAGCCTCAATGAGTGCTGTTCCGCCATCGTCGTCCACCTCGTCGGGATTGACATTGCCTACTTCAAGCAGGAGCCTCACAACTGCTTCATGTGCGTTCTTTGAAGCCCATTGGAGTGAGGTTTTACCAGTAAAATCTTTCCCGTTGACTTCACAATCTGCCATTCCTATCAGATAAGCCACAAGCTCAACAATCCCTAAGTGGCATGCATAGTGTAGCGCGCTAAAGGGGAAGTGAGCGCGGAATTCGGCCCGCCAATGTTCATCATTAGCTAAAGGTGATTTGGGTGATACAGAGTTTTCGAAGTGGCTAAACAGCTTGAGTGCGAGCTCCTTTGAGAGATCCGAGGGTTGCATCCTAGCATGTGTTCCCCAATATACGGAGCAATATTCGAGAAAGGACGCATACTGACAGTTAGGAGTGGAGCCGACAGAAAGGTTATTGGCCTGTGAAAAATTCAGACAGGTCAAACATGTTTCTGCAAGCGTTTGATGGACTCTCGGGAAGATATTATTGTCGTCGATGTATTCTCGGAGTGAGTGGTGGATCAGGCGGAAGGTCGACTGCTCGTCGATAATAACAAGTCCAAGGCATGAATCAATAATAGAGTCGGCTGAAGGGGCATCGTCCGGGTTTAGTTCCATTGAACCTATTTCTACCACTAGGGCGTGGCAGAGTTCGGCTATCTGCAATGGCCGCCGTGAGTGGGACACCCACATCAGTACTCGCATCCCGAGTTCTGAGAGGCCATCATTCTGTTCCCCTATTCGCTGCAATGTTTCACGATACACATCACCCAGAGCCACACCAGTGGTGGCCAACGTCTCTAGCATCTTCCGTCTCTTGGCTTTGGTGGCCTCTCCTAAGATAGCAGCCATATTTAAGACCACCAGAAGAAACCTCAATAGAACGTCAGTGAACGATCCAAGCACGTGGTCGAGTTTCTTCTACTTACATCCCCGAGGACTTTTCCAATATTGCTTTCATGATATCCCTTCTCAGATCCTCACTCATCAGCCTAGGGTCTGGGTTATCGTCCATTTTGAGCTGAACATATCTCGTGATATCTCCTTGGTCTGCTACAACCTCGATTATGTATGCCCGGTCTGCAAGATACTTGTCGAATTCTACCTGAAGATAGGGCCGGCTGGTGAGAAACAGTCGCGTGTTTAGTGACGTGTCAATAATATATCGTAATGCACGAATAAAGTCGGGCCGATCTTTCGCCAGTAGCTCGTCAATTGCATCGATGCAGATAAACACCCGTTCGAATGAACTGATTGATTTGACAAATAGTTGCACCATATCCTTCAAGCGGAGGCCTTGGCCACCAAGCTTTCGCGACTCCTCAAAAAGGTATTTGATTTCTCCTGGGATATCCGTGGCTCCCGCCACAACCTGCTTAAGAAGACTACCTATCATGTTCGCTGGTGACTGGTCCTTCTGGGCATGGTAGTCGCAGTAGAGAGAAAGAACGGTGGTGTTCTTCCCACGAGTCTGATTGCGTAGAGTGTCTATTACTAGAGAACTGTTTTCGTTCTTTGTTAGTCCTATCCAGAATGCTTTGAGAAAAGTCTAGTACTTTATGTAGGTCTTGCCGACCCCTTGCCTCCCATAACCTAACAATACAGGATGTTCCGACCCACTTCGACCCTCACACCAACTCTCGAACCCACTTGTCCTTAAAATCCAATCTCCGATCCCATCAAGCCTGAGGTTTCTCACATCCTGGTGCCTTTTATGTGGTTCAAGTGGAGACAACCATGCTTGGATGGGTAAAGTGTCCTCATCCGGTCCGAGGTAGAAGGTGTTATTGTAACTGTGTGAAACATTGCCGACGTTGATATTTAGGCTACCCACATTATTTGTTGAGTTGTTACCGGTTTGGGTGTTCAATAAGGCATAGCTGTGGCGAGTAGGACTAAAATTTCGTTCTTGGGAATTCCCTGGTAGAGTATTCATGACTGATGGAATGAAAAGGTAGCGGAGGTGATGGCAATAGCAGAAGCTTGTCAAAGAGGTTGATGGAACAGAGCGGGGCGGGATCACTCTATGAGTATTATCCCTTAGCAAAAGTAACCGAACATTTAGCCCTGCAGCGTTCCATTGCAACCCCGCCCCCCACTCCCAAACCCACCATACGTTTGCCATAACAAGAAAAATATCTATAAAGTAGATGGATAACACACAAGGTGTTAATTAGGATTATTTATCTATTTCCTCTTTTAAATATTTTTTTGCTTGTACGTACAGTACAGTAGACTGGCTGGTCATTTGTTGAGTTGGGTGTGGACAAAGAAGTGCGAGTCGTTGGATCGCGGTGTTCGGTTACTTTTGCTAAGGCTCAATACGATCATTTGTCGCCGCGGGAGATCCCATTAGATGTGAATGCACCCAGGTGTTATCAAGGTCCAAGAATATAAAACCCCGTCTAATTCAGTCGGATGAGGGAGGACCCATGAGTTTCTGTTCACACAGTACGATCTTGGCTGCAAAAGAAACGATCCCCCCCCGGTTTTTTCTATGCAAAATGCACAAGTTTAGCCAACCACTGCAATGACACAGCAGATTTTGTTCCCCAAAAAGTAATCAAGTGAAAGAGAATCACAGGGAAATTGACATATAAAATTGCGGTTTTTTTCTTCCCCTGCCAACTGGTGGCAGTAGCTCTGTGAAGCTAATCTTGCCGGTGTGGTTGCAATGCCAAAATGGCATACAAATTGACTGTCCTGGCACTGCTGTTGGGATCCTCTCTTAGAACTCTGGCACTCAGAGTTCATGGAATTTTTTTTCTAGCCTGATACTCAATTATGTGAATCTCCATATTAAATTGTGCTATCTAGAAAATCCCTAGATTTTTCAGATATCATAGTGGTGGGTAGACACTTTTTGAATATAGGCATTTTATATAGGGAACCGGGGGGGGGGCTCTTTTATTTTACCGCCAACCTCGTGCACATGACGCCTTATCAGACAGTCGTTTACCAATAGTAGCTACAAGAGTGATATTCGGAGGTACTATACAAGGGTAGATCATGAATTCATGGTACAGGGCAGGGGTGGTCATTCTCCGTTGGTGATGGCAACTTTGGAGCACTCAAAAAAGTATGTGTACCAACTTGATGCGGCGGTGGTGAAAAGTGATCAGGTTGCGAAACATCTTAAATCCCGGTTGTTACACACAGTTGCCAGTGTGTAGCCCACACAGCACACTACTGGGGATAATGGAGCACCCGTACTTTCTTCCTTAAACCATCATCTGGCTTTCTGATGTCTGCTAAGCCCCATTTTTTTTTTCAAGGTGCTTTGATTTGGACAAAATTATGGTACCCGGTTGCAAGCGCTGTACCATCGCTCTCTCACATCTGATCCCTGCTCTGTACCATGAATTCATGAGGTACCCTAGTACCAGTACTCGGACAGGGTCAAAAAGGGCGGAAAACTTTCGGTGGCAAAACAAGGATAGAGGGGCTGATCGATCAGGAGTAAGTGGAAAAAATGGGGTGTTATAGGATGCTATTAACCTAGAGCAGTTGCAGTGCAGTTACCGTTGTATTCTCATGATGGGTCTTATTAAGAATCTGATGGTACAAGGCCAAAGTGATACCAAGGGAGAAGGAATCAGGACTTTTGGAATAATTCTTCAAGAGGTTCATATAAATGCTTGGGTTCAACTGCAGACTGGCGATTCCATCATCATCTAAATGTCATCTAAATGGTCAAGGCTCATACTGAGATACTTATTTCTGATGTCTGGATTTCTGATGTCTGCCAAGGCAATAATTTTTCCACTATTGCAACTTCTTTCATAACAACCCCACCTGATCTTGCTGATCATTTTTTCCGTCCTTTTTGACCCTGTCCGAGTACTATGAATTCATGATCTACCCTTGTATGCCCCACAGGGTGTAAGAGCAGCAAACCTCGCATGTGGAACACACAAAACTTAGGCGCTGTAACTCCTGTTAATTTCACAGGCGCTTATTTCATCGGAATGTTCTTAACGCCTAAGAGTAGCGGAACCGGCGAGGGTGCTTTAAATTTAAGAGACCCCCGCTTTTCTTCTTCAAGACCACACTCTCGTTCCTCCCCCAAGAACATCATCAACCAGCCGTGCTTAGCAAGTCTTCTTCTTTATTAAAGCAAGCAATAAAGAGTCGGAGATGTCGCAAAATATCTTCAATAATAATAATACCAACTGCCAAAATACTACGAACTCTTATAATACGACTACTAATAATGTGTGGAACAACTGTACCGTCGCCGATGATTTGTCTCCACTCCTAACCTGGCTATCACCTCTGGATCCCGGCTTGCGACATTGCGACATTCAAGAGCGCCGAGTCAATGGCGTCGGGGAATGGCTCATGGAGACTGAGGAATTCAAGGGGTGGTGCAGATTGAGTGGGGAAGGCGAAAGTGATAAGGCAGTTCTGTTTTGCTATGGAAACCCGGGTGTCGGGAAGACATTTCTTAGGTATAATAACAAGAGTTATCCTCTGGAGAGGGGAGTGAACTCGTGCTAACATGCCGCGATGATAGTTCACTGGTAGTGGATAGGCTGTGCGATCAGATGAGGGGACAACACACCGCGGTTACGTGTTTTTACTTCGACTTTGCGGCGCGAAAAGAGCAGACCGCCACCAGTATGCTGGGTTCCCTGCTGAGGCAGGTGATCAGTGGAATGGAAAGCGTCCCGAAGGATATATCGCGTGCTTTGCGAGAGCAACAGAGGGTCATTGGTGGACGCCGACCGCGGTTGGCCGATATCGTGAAGATACTGGACCTTATCACGTCATCGCAGCCCACATTCATGGTCATTGACGCCCTCGACGAGTGTACTGCTGTGCAGCGATTTCGGCTTTTTGATTCTTTGAAAGAAATCCTCGAGAAGTCCCCCGCCGCCCGGATATTCGTTACCGGAAGGCCCCATATTCGCCCCGAGATCGAAAGGGGCCTCGCCGGACGAGTGGTGAGTGTCTCTGTTGATCCCACCAGGGACGATATCGTCAGATTCCTTCAAATCAGACTGAGCGAGGACGAAACACCTGATGCCATGGATGAGAGTCTGGAGGCAGATATTCTGGAGAAGATTCCGGAAAATATATCGGAAATGTGCGTAGCGGCCATGATTCTGAGAACCCTATTCCACACCATGGGCTAATATATATATATTTTTAGGTTTCTGCTCGCCTCCTTGAATATCGAAGCAATCTTGCAAGAATCTACAATCTATCGGAGAAGAGAAAGACTCGGCAATATGGCAAATGGGTTGGGATTGGAGGATGTCTATAGTGCGACGATAGATCGGATAAGGGCGCAGGGTGGGGATAAATCAAGACTTGGGATGGGAGCTTTGATGTGGGTTAGTTATGCGGAATTGCCGTTGAGCCCGGATGTTCTCTGCCACGCCCTAGCAGTCGAGTTAGGCTCCAGCAATCTTAATGCCGGCAACATCCCTTCGATAACGACATTGGTGGGCTGCTGTCAGGGGCTGATTTCTGTGGATAAGGAGGCATCAACAGTACGGCTGGTCCATTTTACTCTGCGAGAGTATTTTTTCGCCCACCCTGATATTTTCAGCAAACCTCATTCGGCAATGGCAGAGATCTGTTTGACCTATCTAAATTCCCAACAGGTCAAGGCCCTTTCAGTCGAGTCCTATTCCAAACCCAGCCTGACCGATGAATACCCTTTCCTAAAATATTGTTCTCTATACTGGGGAGTTCATGCGAAAAGAGATCTCTCGGACTGTGCCAGATCACTTGCCCTCCTAATGCTTCAGGAATATAATGGCCACATATCCGCATGCTTCCTTGTAAACCACATAGGGGTTCTTGATCTTTCTAGTTATAGTATCACCCTAAAGCTTGGTGGAGTGCACTGCGCATCGCTCTTCGGAATCGTCGAGGTTGTAGCTGCTTTGATAAAGATCCAGGTATATGGTACCAACAAAAAGTACTATTTGGGGGATTCTCCACTTGCATGGGCTGCTCGTAATGGACATGAGGAAGTAGTGAAAATACTACTAGGGTGGGAAGGGGTCGACCCTGACGAGTCGAATGATTACGGCCAAACACCGCTCGCTTATGCCGCTGGACATGGGCATGAGGGAGTGGTGGAGATATTACTCGGGCGGGCAGAGGTCAACCCCGACAGGACAGATAACCTCGGCCGGACACCGCTCTCCTATGCCATTGGGCATGGGCATGAGGGAGTGATGATGATGATACTCGGGCGGGCTGGCGTCGACCCCAATAGGATAGACAACTTCGGCCGAACGTTGCTCTCGCACGCTGCTGGGAACGGAGGGGAGAGGATGGTGGAAATACTGCTCGGGTGGGCAAAGGTGGAACCCGACAAGCCAGATAATGCTGGCCGAACACCGCTCTCGTTCGCCTCTGAGAATGGACAAGAGGGTGTGGTGAAAATACTACTCGGGTGGGAAAAGGTGGACCCCGACAAGCCAGATAACAGCGGTCAAACGCCGCTGTCGCATGCGGCTCTGGGAGGACATGAGGGAATTGTGAAAATGCTGCTTGGCCGGAAAGAGGTCAATCCCGACAAGCCAGATAATCTCACCCAAACACCTCTCCTGTTAGCGGCTATGAATGGACATGAGACCGTGGTGAAAATACTACTCGAGCGAGAAGAAGTCAACCCTGACAAGACTGATGATGACGGCACATCACCGCTCTCGCATGCGGCTTGGAACGGACGCGCGGGTGTTGTCAAGATACTACTCGAGCGGGAAGAGGTCAATCCCGACAAGCCGGATAATCACACCTTCACACCTCTCTTGTTTGCCGCTATGTGTGCTAATTATACCTCTACCTCAAACGCACCTAGGGAGGTGGTGCAAATGTTGCTAGGGCGGGCAGAGGTCAATCCCGACAGGCCACATAGTTGTGGCCGAACACCGGTCTCGTATGCCGCTGGGGGAGGAAATGAGGGAGTTGTGAAAATGTTGCTCGGGCGGGCAGAGGTCAACCCCAACGAGGCAGATAATTGCGGCCGAACACCGCTCTCGTATGCCGCTGGGGGAGGAAATGAGGGAGTTGTGAAAATGCTTCTCGAGCGGGAAGAGGTCAACCCCGGCGAGAGAGATAATTGCGGCCGGACACCGCTCTCGTATGCCGCTGAGAAAGCACAGCAGGAAGCGATGAAAACACTACTCCAGCAGCAAGAGGTCAATCCCGATGACCCAGGTAATTGCGGCCGAACACCGCTCTCTTACGCCGCTGGGGGAGGAAATGCGAGAGCTGTGAAAATGCTGCTCGGACGGAAAGAGGTCAACCCCGATAAACCAGACTATTGCGGTAGGACACCGTTCTCGTATGCCTGTCGGATGGGACGCGAGGAAGCGGTGAAAGCGCTGCTCGAGCGGCGAGAGGTCAACCCCAACAAGCCAGATAATCGCGGCCGAACACCGATCTCGTATGCCGCTGAGGGAGGGCCGGAGGAAGTGGTGAAAATACTACTCGGGTGGGAGGAGGTCAACCCCGATAAGCCAGATAATGACGGCCGAACACCGCTCTCGCATGCCGCTGGGAATTGGTGTAGCTATATCGCTGCGGAGGGAGTAGTGAGGACACTACTCGGGCGGGAAGAGGTCAATCCCGACAAGCCAGATAATGATGGCCGAACACCGCTGTCGCATGCCGCTGGGGAAGGACGTGTGGAAATAGTGGAACTACTCCTCGGGCGGGAAGAGGTCAACCCCGGCAAGCCGGATAATGCCGGTAAAACACCTCTCATGTGGGTACCATCGGGCCATCCGAGAATCCAGGCCCTGCTACAGCTTCACGAAACCGCAGCCCACAGTGCTAGTATCACGGCATCCTCAAATTCTCTACCCCCTCAATTTCGGTTTCTCGGCTACGCTGGTTGGTTCTAGCTGTACTGTACCGGTAAGAATCTGACCAAAACACTACGCATTCACCGCAGATTATCACTTTTTCCATAGCGGCTGGCATGGTTGATATAATGCCGGCCCTCCGTAAAAACCGAGAAACCGAATTTGAGGGTGCCGCGATATTATTTGAGACGTAGGAGACACCACCTCGTGAAAATCACGGCCATTCCTTTCCTTCCAGGCTATGCCGCTCGTGCGACTTGCCTTTGCATTGCCTCCCTCTCAGGTGGCGAAATCCGATGAGATAGGAATTTACATTCCATGTTATCGTACACGACTGCAACTTCCTGTCTAAATTAGCTAGGTCCGGATGTCCGAGTTTCTTTTTACAAACTATAGTGGAGCGGAGTCAGTAGTATGAGATTCTGCTATTATTTCGAGGAGGTTCAGTGTATAGCTTGCAGTTTTTCCCCCTCCTATTGTATTTAATTGTCCTCTTGTTGTAAATTTTTGCTTGGGCCATTTCTCTCTCGTCCATGTTGGCTTATTTTTCGTCTCTACATTTTCTCCCAGCCGCACACTCTTCTCCACACGACAGATCAATCATATATAGTCTTTTTTAGTGTTCATTCACATGCTATCACTCCCTAGGAACTTAAAGTTGTGAAAAAATAGCCTCAGATATGGGAATCTCACATTACTCCTCTTCTGGATCAGTGGAAAGCATTCTCAGCTTGAGTTTAATTTTTAAAAAAAAGAAAAGAAATATACATCAAGCCTTACAAGAGGAGACAACTTCAAGGCCTTAGCAGGCACTGCCGGTCAACTCTAACCTGCCCTCCCACCTACAGTTCTTGCAAATCCGTGCATGCTAAACCATTGGCATTCGAGAAAAAACTTTAAAAATAATTCTTTTGGTAATTTTGCAAAGAATTCCTTCCCAAAGCCGCTCACTACTCCTACCACGTCCTCCTTTCATTGATGAGGTGAAAGTGATGACTACTGCCGGTATTCGAACGACGTTGCCATGGCCCATTTGATAAAGATATTCAACATCCTCAAACTCTTAACTCCAATGAACCAGTTCTAACTTATAATTGCAATAATTTTACCAAAGGAAATCCTTTCGCACCTTCTCAGGACGATGCTGATCCTAATTTAGAAAATTTTAATCAACTTTGCTGCGTGGGTAGGTTTTGATTGTCGGAAACCATACGAGTACTGTACGAGTACAAGAAATTTCCAATTAAGCCACGCTAAAGGCATGAAACTAATACCGCACTTGTGGCTCTTGTATCGGTGCTATGATCAAACATCATATACACGGGTTTTTTAAGTCCTGCTTCATAGCATAAGTTGAGCACAATCCCTCTTGCCGCCCACGAAGCTCTTAAGCACTCAGTGTAGAATAAACCAAGTGACATCTATAGTCAACTACAGCCTGAGTGGCCCAATGGCAAATTTTTTTCCTTGGTAAACCGCGATCATAGTGACAATATCGTGGGGTTTAAGGTATATCAAACCTGGCTACTTCACAGGACAGAAGCCAAGCTTCGCCTCCGCTATCTCCCTACCCCTACGTTTCTCAACACCACATTGCTTCTGGTACAAAATCCCACGATTCTCTGCACTCCCAGTGAGCTGCCTCCTCTTGCACTCTCAGTGAGCTGCACTACGTCTAGCACTCTTCGTGAGCTGCGAAAATGTCTTCCCATGGTGCCCCCCAGGGTTTCCCGCTCCCCCCTTCCTCGGTGCCCTCCACAAGGCCCAGCTCCGCCTCCCCTCCCTCTGAACAAATTATCTACCTGAGGAACTTCCTCGGCGAAACTCTCAACAAGCTAGGCTTCAATGAAGTAGTCCCCCTGCCTACAAGCTCTGAGCTCGGTAGAGACCTCTCTACGGGCGAATCTATTATTCTTCCCCTTCTCTGCTCCACGATCAACGCACTGGCATCTCTGCTCGAGAGGGTTGACACCCTCAACGACCGCATCACACACACCCATGAATCCATCAGTCAGGTGGCAAACTCAGTCCCCAATAGAGACGAGCTGACCGCCTCCCTGGCCCCCATCACTTCTTCGGTTCGAGACCTGTCACATAGGGTCAGCACAGCCCCCGTGCCGCACAGACCTGCACCCCCCTCGACCAATCAAGCACCTGCCCCACCCCCCCCGGCCAAAAGACCCCCGCCCCCACGCCCGGCCTACATCCCGACTTCCCCAGGTATGATCACGCCACTAATAAGTACTATGGCAACCCTGAAGCGTTCGCCAGGTCTCACCCCACCTCGTGGGAAGCCTCCCACTTCGCTAATGGGGGCTACCCCGCGGTCTCCGCTTTCCTCCCTGGGGTACAAGATCCCACCTGCCCCCGTCTGACCTATGCGCAAGCCGCGGCCCCTCCGACAAAAGGAAAAAAGAAGTCCTCCCCCCAGGGGGTTGCCTCCTTGACTTCTCCTCCCTCCCCCTCCTCCTCTCCAGCTTCCTCCTCCTCCTCCTCCTCCTCCAAACCCTCCACTCTTCCGGCTGCGGCTAGGAGGTTCTATGCACCCAGACAGGAACCCCTCCCTCACCCAGATAGGGAAACTATTGCCGCCACCTTCCCTGATATAGCCGCAGAAGTTCTGCGCTCGTCCAACTGCGCCTTCCCCCTTTCATTCACAGCCAAAGTCAACTCGAATGGAACGGTCACTCTCTTAGGAGTCTCCCCCTCTACGCCCGCCTCTGACTACGCTCCCTTCTTCGGTGCTCTTGCGGCACGTTTAAACAAGTCCTTCCCAGTTGGCTCCTCCCCGTGGCTCCCGTTCAGGCCCGCCCCCAACGAAAACCAGTTCGCCATCCATGGCCTCCCCCTCCACTACCTCCCTGAAGACAATGAGGGTCTCTTCGTGTACCTCAAGACTGCAATACTCAACGCCAAGGGCGTCGAAATCACCTCGGCGCGCTTCCTTAACCCGGATCCTGTGGCCCGCTCCCTAAAACTCGCCTCTTCGGTTGTTGTCACAACTAACCCTGAGGAAGGTAAGAAAATGGGCTCCAACATCTTCCTTCTCTCCCGCAAGAGGGAGATCAAAACTGCTTATTCCGCCAACAAAACCACTCGCTGTCGCAATTGTCAGAGGTACGGCCACACGGCCCCTGTCTGTAAATACGACCACCCCGTCTGCTCAATCTGCGCCCTGCACCATCGCAAGACGGAACACCGCTGCTCTAACCCCACGTGTCCCAAGGAGGGCAACCTACGCCCCGTGGCAAACTGCTGCTCTGCTTCCCCTGCGCATTGTGCTAACTGCGGGGATGATCACCCTGCCACTGATCCCGCCTGCCCAGCTAGACCAAGCCGTCCCCCCCCCTCTGACGAGGTACCTCTTGCACAGGGCCACGTCGCCCCTGCCCCTGCGGAAGGGGACATGGATACAACTGAAGATGAGGGTGAGGCTGTTGCCGAGACCCCCAGACCCTCCGCTCCGTCAACTGTCAGAAGACTTCTCCCGGCCTTTCAGGTGGTCACCCCACGTCCGACTCGTCCCTCAGCTCCTCCCTCGGTTTTGCGCCCTACCCCAGGGGCGGGTGGCCCACTTCCCCAGGTGGCCCCCAGCCCCTCCCCTGCTCCTTCCAATGATCCGGGCAGGGCCCGATAATGCAGTCCAATAATAGCTCAACCATGTCTCCCCGGCCGGCCAGGGGGACACTTCGTTCCTTCTCCATCGTTCAACACAACAGCCTTGGGAGCTGGGATGTGTTCTTATCCCTTATGAATAGCATTAATCAGTTGACCTCCCCTCCTATGATAATAGCCCTCCAGGACCCCCCCGTCAGGAGAGGGCATCTCCCATCCTTCTCTACGTATAAGTGCTTTCACCCCTCCTCCCCCAAACCAAGGGTGGCTTTCTATGTCCACCCCCATCTGCTAAATTCGGTCTCGCTCCTACCCACCGCGTCCACCCGTTCCGATTTGTTTTCGATTGACATATTTGCCCCAGAAGGCTTCTTTGAGCTCCAGTTCTCTAGATTCAGGATTATCAACGCCTACAATCTCCCTCTTAAGTCTGCTCCCTTCCGTTCTATCTCCCCCTCTGATTTGTTTCAAAACAACGATTTCCCGACAATGGTGGTTGGTGACCTCAATATACATCACCCATCTGCCGACCCTCTACGAACGTTCGACTCTAAGGAATACAACCTATCCCACCCCTATTATAGCCAGGCTTCGGAACATGGCTACTCTTTACTCAATCAGCCTGGGTTATATACGTATTTCCCCTTCGCACACAATGCCAGGCCCTCGGTCCTAGACCTTGCCTTCGCTAACAGCCTGCTTTTTCCTTCATTCTCTCATTGGGACACACCTCTCCCCTCGACTGGCTCTGACCATGTTCCTGTGCTCATTACACTGGAGTCTCCCAGGTTCAAGCTCCCGCTTCCCTCCCCCAACTGGTCAAAAACGGATTGGTCCAGTATCCTACCCTCCCTCCCCTCCTTGGTACCTCCCCCTCCTCCGTCTGCCTGCTCGCCCTCCACCTTTGAAGAATGGTTCGATACCCACGCCAATAAGGTCAAGACCCTCATCTCCTCCAACACCCCAGTGTCACGCCCGTCCCCCAGATCCAAGCCATGGTGGTCCCCTCTCCTCTCCCACCTAAGGTCTGCCTTCCACTCGGCCTCTCGGACATACAGGTCCTCTAGGGACTCCTATGATCAGTCGGCACTACGCTCGACAAGACGCTCATATTTTGCTGCCATTAAAAAAGCTAAGTTCGCTCATTGGTCTACCTACCTTTCGTCCCTCACCCCCTCGTTGGTTTGGGAAGCTAAGAAGCTCGCCTCCGGGAGGCAGGCCTCGAGGTTCCCCTCTTTTCCTGACCAGGATACTCCTGAGGGCATCAACAGGGCCCTACTTTCACACTTTTTTCCCTCCACCCCTCCTCTGGCCGACACTCCCCTCACTCTCTCTCCCTACCCTGACTACTTCCCTATCAGTCAGGAGGAGATCGCGCTCGCCCTCTCAAAGTCCTCCAACACTTCCGCTCCTGGCCCTGACTCGATCTCCTACGTGGTATGGAAACAGGTTCACCGGTCATGCCCTTCCCTCCTCACCAATCTCCTCTCTCCTCTGTTACACTATGGACACCACCCCGCCTCCTTGAAGAAAGCAAACGGCATTGTGTTGGACAAGCCTGGCAAGGCATCCTATGATACCCCTGCCTCCTTCAGGGTCATTGTTCTACTCGAGACTCTCTCCAAGATACTAGAACGAGTCATCGCTTCACGTCTCTCCCTCCTGGCCAGGCATGTGGGCCTGCTTCACCCGCACCAGACAGGATCCCTCCCGGGTCTCTCCACTTTTGACGCCACATCTACCCTCACCCATGAGGTTCGCCTCCTCCAGAGACTTGGTTCCAAGGTCTCCTCTCTTTTCCTGGACATCAAGGGCGGCTTTGACAATGTCAACCCCGGCCAGCTCACGTCGGCGCTGCGGGCTAAAGGGGCCCACAAATATCTTACTGCGTGGGTTGGCAGCTTCCTTACCAACCGCATGTGCAGACTTCTCTTTCAAGGTTCCCCAAGAATATTTTCGCCGGTCGCCGTAGGTACCCCCCAAGGCTCCCCCATCTCCCCCCTCCTCTTTGTTATTTATGTCTCTCCACTACACCCTGTGATACCTAAGGGCATCGTGATCTCCTATGTGGATGATTTCGTGGTCACGGTCTCCTCCGCCTCCCACAGACGCAACGTTCAACTCCTTCAAGCCCACTACCGCTCCCTCTACAGGATCGCGGCGCCCAGGGGCCTCACCTTCTCCGTCCCCAAGACTGAGCTCATTCACTGGCGCACCCCTCAGGAGCGCTCGCCTCCCTCAACGGCGGGAGTCCGGCTGGACGACTTGTACTTTTCCCCCAAGGACACGGTAAGGTGGCTAGGATACTGGTTCACACCCCCTCTCTCCTCGAGTGCCCATTTCAGCAAAAGGCTGTCCCTCGCCCAGGGCGCTTTCGATACGATCAAAAGACTCTCTCCTCCGGGGAAGGGTCTCCCTCCATACCTCTGCCATAGGTTAGCTTCGTCCCTTCTCGCCCCCGTTCTCCTATACGGCTCAGACCTCTACACTCCCCTCGTAGGGATGCAGGATAAGTTAGACGTTTTTTGGCATCGTGTCCAGAGATGGGTCACCAACTGCTTCTCCTCCACCCCGGTCCCCATACTGGCCATCGAGTCTTGCCTCCCCCCTCTCGTCCTCCTTATAGAACACCGACAACGCATGGCGGCCCTGAGGATGGTCTGCTCTCCTCCTGAAATCAATCCTGCGTCGGCCAGGCTCCACAAGTCGGTCCCGAACCGATCTTCCTATCGCTTCCCGCTCTGCCATCGCTCCCTGCTGGTCAAGTTGAACCCCGCCTACCGCCCCCTTATGTGGAAAACACCCCAGGTGACAATCCGCAAACACCTCCCCATCGACGAGATCGCCCACAGGACGCTTCCCCTGCTTGAAAACAGGCTTTTTTTTCCTTCACACAACAGACAGTTGGTCCCTACCCTATCCGTCCCTCCGGTGGACGCTCCCTTGGACTCGTACACCGCCCTCAGGAAAGAATCCCGAGCGATCCTCCACCGGCAGTGGCACTCGCTCGCTCCTCCTCCCTCAGGCTATCCTTATCCGCCTTCGCTCACGCCCCATCCCTTCATGGGCCTTCCCAAATTCATGGCCGGTCGCTTCCATCAGATGCGGTCTGGCAAAAGCTACCTCGCAGCCCATCCTTCCTGGTTTAACCGGGACACTCCCTCTCTCTGCCCCAGGTGCCGCGCCTCGGCCGAAACCTTTGAGCATGCCGTCCTGCATTGCAAGGCCCGTCGCCGCCTGAAAGAGAGTCTCCTCCCGACCCTCACCTCGCTTGACGCCGCCTCGCCCCTATGGTCCTCCGATCACGACATCGCCGCCCTTTCTAGGTTTATCGCACTCACCGCCACCAGTTTCCCGCCTGACATGTTCCCCCCGAGCCCTACTTCTAGTACTGCCCTCAGCCTTTCTCCCTCCCCTTCTTTCTCCCCCTCGCCCCGCTTCAGGTTTTCTCCTGTGGAGGATGATTGATGCGACGGGTATTTCTTTACTTGTTATTTTTAACGGAGACTGTTAGGTCTGGTGGTTTTGGATATTTCTTTACTAGTTTATGATGTTTTCCCTTGGTTGGTTATTGCGTCATGGTTTGGCTACGCTTTGGAGAATTGGGTGGAGAGGATTTTCTTTTGTTAGTTGTTTGATTATAGGTTTTGTTTACGCCATAGCTCACCGCTGCATGCGAGTTCTTTGTACCTTTAAACAAACGAATACATGACTTAAACAAAAAAAAAAAAATCACAGGACAGAAGCCCTCCCACTCCGACAATGCAACCAAGGTTGCGAGCGAGTCACAACTTTGCCTGATCCCAAGCCTTGTGTCCCAGGTAAATCCCAAGAACCTCACTTGTATGAGATATCCAATTAAGAAATTGTGGCAGCCCTCACGTGGTATACACAAGAAATTCTCCAACGGCTCTTAACTTTACCAAATATTCCACCTTGAGCACTCATCTCACACCGATACATTCCTTCTAGGTCTCTCGAGGTAGGTTAGACTCCCCCACAAAGTCACCGCACCCCAGGCCACCTATCCCACCATAATCCATACTTTTCCGGAATGGGAAAAACTGTAGGCAAACATGGCAGCTAACCCAGTAGTGTACAGTACACCGCCAAGTTTTAGCTAGCGCATCCAATGCGTAGAGATCTCTTTCTTACTATGGCGGAATGTTCTATAAAGGTACCTTGGGGCTTCCGCACTCCAATGATTATCACAGCTGAACAGAGCAAACATACGACAAGAGACCACTACACTAGAACAAGTAACCGCATTGGAAATCGTCCGCCTCATCTATCTACCCCCCAAGCCAGGGTAAGTTAGCAAAAACAGGAACCACCCCGGAATGTAGCACTCGCTAATAGGCGGGCTCTAGCTGCTCGTGGGCTAACCGGGGCTAGCCACTGCTAGGCTATGGTCGAGCTTGAGCATATACTACGCAAGCGAGTTCATTAATATCATGTGTCGTGGTCTCCGGAGCAGGTAGAATGAAACACAAACAAAGCAACGTTCTCCGTCGCGTCCATACCCCCCCATATCTTCCAGCCAGCCTCCCTCCATCCTTATTTTCAATTCGATCCCCTAGGCTCCCACTTGATCACCAACAAACTTGTTGGAATAAGATCAGATATATGCGAGGGTAATGGTAGTATTTACAGTATGTAGCTGCAACTTGAACGACTCCGATAACCTAGGAGAAACCAAACGAGAGGGACGAATGGCCGAATATATATAGTGAACTTCAGCGACCTCATCCCCCATGCGAAGAACCCAAATTCCCATCTTCAACCCATAAGACCTCATCGATTTAGACGGAGTAATTCCATTATAGTATGTCAGGTTCGGGCATACTCATGGGATTGTCACTAGATTTGGCACCCTAAGGGGACTAGTTTCCAGCAATGTGTGATAGTGGGTCAACTACATAGGCAGACCACTACAAGGTGTATTTTATCCTTGTTGGGTTTCTTTCTCTGTACATATCATACCCCGAATAACGAACACATTCTTTTGTTTCTTATTGCACCCTCTCCCCCTAATTCCCCACAGCAGCTTCACGGCAGCCTTTTCCCTACTACGGTAGGTTTCCCACATGGCGTGATTTTCTGCCTGTACCTTCTCGATCCGCTATTAAGTTCCACGCTCTAACGCCAAAGAACACGACGACACCAGGCACAATATAGCCGCCGAGCAGCCGAAACCTAACCATAGCTGCCCCACCACCCCAAGAAACGCAACCCAATATACTTGTATAAGAGTGATATAGAAATGTAACATACAAGAAAGATATTGTTTGTGGAAAACAGAAGACAATACACCCAACAAAACCCGTGGCCCCTGGACACGAGTGACATTCTGTGAAGAATATTCCTCTAACCACCACCACCCTCTCCAGAGAAATGATCTAGGGTCCAACTTTACAAAAAACATAAGTCCAATAATCCACAGCCCAGCCCTAGAGGATGGGAATACCGTATCCTATATTCCCAATTTCTTCCCCCCCGTCGCTGCCAGAAAAGTCCAAATTTCCACCACCAGCTATCCTCTTTAGCACACAACCAGACCAATCCGCTTCCAACACCTCCGTCTTACAGATACCAAAGCCACAGCAGACAAACCCACCTACTTCGAACCCGTCTTCTTCTGGACAATGGAAAACGTCACTTCAGAGGACCTCAACCCAGAGAGAGGCAAACTTATCATCGATCAAGACGGCGACAAGTCGATATCCAGCGGTGCCCAGCCCGGGGGTGATCAAAAGGAAACTCTCTTCTTTATCCACACTTTTAATACCATTGCCAAGTATCGCTAGGGTGGGCATTATGGGGCGAACCAAGCTTGCGGGGACAAGAAAGGTGAAGGGATTGCAAAGGGCGACGAGAAGGAGGGCGAGACCGGTAGTGTTATTCTTTCTGAAATTGGAGATGAGGGGAATGAATCCGACACCACTCTTGAAACCAAGGTTGGCCATACTCCGCTTCGCCCCCCCAACGGTGGCGCATTAAACAGGTTCATCATTGAAAATACCACTTTAAACGGTGGCGACGGTAATACTCCTACTCCAGGAAGCCCCCGCAACGGCAGCTGTCACCCCGCCCCGTGTATGCCCCTACTCAGCATCCACTATTGGCTTTGGCTAATAAACTCTATCTTTCTAGGACCGAACTAGATCATAATACTGTACCATGTTATTCCAGAGTTAGACATTAATGCTCTCGGAAACCGGCACATTGACACGGAAAATTAACGCACAATATATAAAGAGAGGCCAGCACGGAAAAGCACTGATGGACCACGGATATATACAAAATTGTTAAACAAACCCCAAAAAACACAACGAGAAATGTGAAAGGTGGTAAGGTAATTAGGGGGAGCCGATGAGATAATGGGATATTCAGGGTGGAAAATTCAAACGTTTGACATTGGCGGTAACTTGTCAGTCGGCGCGTAAAGAGCCAGTTATAGCGCGGGAGGATTGGTTTGGCCAAGTTTACTATATTGCAGGGGAGTATGTGTAGTAAGCAGGGGGGGAAGAGTCAGGTTTGATCGTTGGATATCAAGACCTACGGGACCCTTTGAGAGGGGGTTCTGAGCTCCGACGACTCGGTAGAGAAGATATTTCTTGGTTGCGAAACTGCCAAGGATCTGGGAACGAAATCCGTCCGCCCCTGCAGCAAATTTCCAATTCTCCCATGCCAATTCAGCACAGCCCAGGAGAACGGTGCTTAACTATAAATGTCAGCCGTGTTGTGATTGACGCCGTCCCGCTCCGTGATGGTATAATAACCCTGGTAGTAGCACATTATATTAGGAGCAGATAGGAGCGCAGGTGACAGTAAGAGCACATGCATGATGGAGGAACACCGAAATGTGGCAGCGAATGCTCTAGGGCATGAACGGATGTATATAGTTACGCATGTAGACCCCTCACTACTTAAGGTGAACCGTAGCTAGCAACCTCCATAGAGAATACAAGCAACAACATCCTTCTCCTATCACCACGCCTACACGATCGTGCCACCGCCTCCATCGCTCCAGAGGTATCCTCATGATCCCCACATTACCATTCCGCGCAACCTACCAGAGCGGTGTTTCGCCACCTTCGTCAGTCATGTTGGGGTTAACGTCGTCCGCTTTACTAGTATCAGAGCAATCCCTATATGCCCATTCCGCGCAGCCCACAAGAGCGGTGTTCGACCTCCTTCGTCAGCTATGTTGGGATTAACGTCGTCCCGTTCTAGTAGTATTTTTACGACCCCCTCATGGCCATTCTGCGCAGCCCAGGAAAGCGGTGTTTAGCCATAGATGTCATAGCAGCAAGGTTTCCAACATGTCAATCGTGTTAGGATTAACACTGTCCCGCTCCAGAAGTGTCCTCACGATGTCCACATGCCCATTCTGCGCAGCCCATCGGATCAGTGTTCCGCCATCTTCGTCAGTTATATTAAGATCAACACCGAACGCCCACACCAACATCCTAACAACCCGGACATGCCCATTCCGCGCAGCCCACAAGGGCGGTGTTCGGCCACCTTCGTCAGCTATGTTGGGATTAACGTCGCTCCGTTCCAGAAGCATCCACACAATCCTCAAATGCCCATTCCGCGCGGCCCACAAGAGCGGTGTTCGGCCACCTTCGTCAGCTATATTGGGATTGACGTCGTTCCGTTCCAGAAGTATCTTCGCAGCCCCCTCATGTCCATTCTGCGCAGCCCAGGAGAGCGGTGTTTGACCATGGATGTCAGCCGTGTTGAGACTATCGCCGTCCCGCTCTACAAGTATTCTCACGACCCCCTCATGCCCGTTCTGCGCAGCCCACAAGAGCAGTGTTCGGCCATATTTGTCAGCTGTGTTGGAATTGACGTCGTTCCGTTCCAGAAGTATCTTCGCAACCCCCTCATGCCCATTCTGCGCAGCCCAGGACAGCGGTGTTTGACCGTGAATGTCTGTCGTGTTGGGATTAACGCCGTCCCTTTCCAGAAGTATCCTCACAATCTCCACATGCCCATTCTGCGCAGCCCACAAGAGTGGTGTTCGGCCACCTTCGTCGGCTGGGTCGGGATTGACGTCGTTCCGTTCCAGAACTATCTTCACGACTCCTTCATGCCCATTCTGCGCAGCCCAGAAGAGCGGTGTTTGACCATAGATGTCAGTCATATTGGGATCCACACCGTCCCGTTCCAGAAGTATCCTCACTATCCCCACGTGCCCATTCCGCACAGCCCACAAGAGCGGCGTTTCGCCATCTTCGTCAGCTGGATTGAGATTGACGTCGTTCCGTTCCAGCAGTATCCTAACAACCCCCTCATGCACATTCCGCACAGCCCAGGAGAGCGGTGTTTGACCATAGATGTCAGCCGCATTGGGATTAACGCCGTCCCACTCCAGAAGTATCCTCACGGTCTCCACGTGCCCATTCCGCGCAGCCCACAAGAGCGGTGTTGGAGCACCGTCATCAGATATATTGGGGTTAACGTCGTTCCGTTCCAGAAGCACCTTCACAACCCCCACATGCCCATGCCGCGCAGCCCACCAGAGCGGTGTTCCGCCATCTTCATTAGATATGTTGGGGTTAACGTCGTTCCGTTCCAGAAGTATCTTCACGACCCCCTCATGCCCATTCTGCGCAGCCCACAAGAGCAGTGTTCGGCCATATTTGTCAGCTGTGTTGGGATTGACGTCTTTCCGTTCTAGCAGTACCCTCATGACCCCCTCATGACCCCTCCTAGCCGCCCACATTAGTGCTGTATTGCCATGGAAATCAGCTGCCTGCACATCCCATTCCTTCGTCTTCAATAAAGCAAATGTTATCTCTGCGCATCCAAAGTATGCGGCCCCGTGGAGCCCTGTAAATCCCCTAGGACTGTCTCCCCAATCGAGAGGTCGGTCCCAAGCGTCCATCCCATGCAATAACAGCATCTTCGATGATATGTGCCGGTCGTACCCATCCAGCAGTTTCAATGCAAGCGCTGTCACACCTTCCGTAGTTCCTCGCCTAGCGTGTGTACCCCAGTGAAGGGAAGCATATTCGACAAAAGCCAAGGTTAGTGGGACAGAGCGAAGAGTAGGTGAAATGCTCATGACCCGAGTAAAGTTGAGGTAGGCCAAACAGACCTCTGCAATTATCGAGTGGGGGTTAGGGAACAAGCTGAGGTTATGGGAGAGGTACTCTTGCAGGGTGTAGTGAATAAGGCGGACGGTAGACGAGGACTTCTCGACCGTGACAAGCCCGAGAGAGCATGCTAGATGATAGCGACACTCTGATGGCAGCTCGCTCACAACCCAATGATAACTGGGGTAGCGTAGGTAACGGCGCGAAGCACGGAGAAAAGCACGTAGGTGGTGGTTCCGGTATGTGATGATAACGATGTG
>Ga0307509_10001603_pt1 | contig 37997 bp, 23 predicted proteins | sample 10_EM_MG_FD_202245 | JGI IMG/M metagenome (GOLD analysis project Ga0307509, IMG submission 202245) | Populus trichocarpa ectomycorrhiza microbial communities from riparian zone in the Pacific Northwest, United States - 10_EM | ecosystem: Host-associated > Plants > Roots > Unclassified | place...
CCTTGCGACGGAGATCGGTGTAGGAACCAGATATCTGCCGCTTGGCGGCCCCGTACTTCAAGCCAGATCGTGCAACTGATCGAAACTGCTCCCGCTTCTCGACGTCAGATCGGGACCTGCACCCAATTCTTCCGCGCGCTTGTCATGGGTGTCAGCTGATTCAAAGCAGGTCTATGGCGAGCGACTCTATGCAGAACCAGTGTCGTCCGATTCCTGGACCGCGGTGGAATCGATCGTGGATGTCGAAGCAGACAGCTGCCGCGGCACGCTCGCGCTGGTGTTCTCGGGGCACGGGAACGCGTGGTTCGATGACGTGCGTGTCGAAGTCGTAGGGCCGGCGCCCTCCAACTCGAGCATCGCGTTGTCTGCGCAGCAGCTCGATAGCCTTCAGGCATTCGCTCGAGCGGCGACCCTCATTCGATATCGCCATCCGTCCGATCAGAACGCCGACCTGGATTGGAATCAGTTCTTGCCGGTAGCGATCGATCGGATCTTGCAGACCAAGAGTCGTAACGGATTGCTCGACGAACTGCGGGCGCTGTTCAGGACCGTCGCACCGACCGTCGAGTTCTCTGAGAGTCCTAAATACTCATTCGGCGATCCCGAGCGCAACGCCGGAACCCACCTTGCGAGATGGCAGCGCCTCGGCGTCGGGTCGGACGGCCTGTACAAGGGCTGGCGACAAGGGCGCGACCGCGATCTGGCTGGCATCTACATGGGCGTACGCCTAGACGTTCCGCACCTATCGCAGTGCAAGCATGCTCGCGTCGAGGCGATCGGACGACCATGGGGCGAAGGAGACGCCACCGTATACGCCATGGCGACCGGGGCCGGAAGATCTTCGAAGGAATTCGACGTCAAGCTGACTCCGGATCGGTTGAACGTATCATTCGATATGGAGATCCCGGCCTCCACGTATGGCGTCGACCTGATGCTCGGCGTCGAAGGGCGGGCAGGCGCGTCGCTGCAGGCACTCTCGTTGGTGTGCAATGATCACGAACGCGTTGTCGTGGACATCGCGCGAACTACCTGGACATATGAAGGTACGGAGGCGCTCTACACCCACGGTATGCGTGATTGCGCTTCGGGCACGTGCCTGGTCGTTGACCGTCTGCCGCTCGAGACGAGCTTTGTTGGCGAGCGCGACGTGCTAAGCCTCGAAATCGCCGACCATTTGTGGGTTCATGTCCCGCTCGCGGTATGGACCGACGGTCATCGAACGTTTCCCATCCCTGGCACACCGCCATGGCGCGCCCAGCAGCAATATGCCGCCACAGACCTGCCCTCGCGTCTTGCCGTCGTCGCAGCTGCGTGGGGAACATTGTCGCTGTTCTATCCATACTTTGCAGATCAGCACCTCGACTGGTTACGCGAGCTGCAGCCCAGCTTTGCCGAGATGGCGGCCGCGCGCTCGATCGGTGAGTGCTACCGCGCGCTGTTTGCGCTTCTGGCCAGGCTTCACGACAACCACGCGCGCGCCCGTCATCCAAGTGTCCAGAACGATGGTATCTTGCCACTGGCGTTACGTCCGTTTGACAATTCGCTGATCGTCGTAGGGGCACTGGACGGCTACGCGAAACAGATCACGATCGGAAGCGAGGTGCTGTCGATCAACGGTGTGGCGGCACAGCAGGCATACGCGGACATGCTCGCACATACGTCGTCCGCCACGCGAGGTTGGTCGGACGCGATCGTCCCCTTCTGGTTGACGGTGGATCGGATCGGAACGCTCTCGGACGTGCGGATCAAGTCCCCCGATGGCGTCACCACCGACCTGCTGCTACCTCACCTGTCTCGCAAACTCTACGAAACGCTGGTTCGTGAGCCCAGGCCGGCGATCGGGACCGAGCTGCGCCCCGGCGTCTACTACGTTGACCTCGACAAGCTGACACTTGCTCAATGGCAATCGGTGTTGCTGTCACTGACGCCCGCACGGACGGTGATCCTCGACATGCGCGGATACCCAACCAATGCAGCGTTTGAGATCCTCGGCCATTTTGTCAGACGAGAGATTCACTCTCCATTATGGCGAGTTCCGATCCTTGGGACAAGCGACTTCCACACGTCGTCATGGACGATTCGACCCACCACGCCTAGACTCGAGGCCAAGTTGATCATGCTGGTCGATGGTCGCGCGATCAGTGCCGCGGAGACCGTGATACAGATCGTTCACGACAATGCGGTCGGGCCGCTTGTAGGGGAGTCGAGCGCCGGAACAAACGGAAATGTGGTCCTTAACAAGTTGCCGGCGGGGTTCTCGATGCAGTTCACGGGGCTACGTGTTCAACTGCAAGACGGCGGCGTGCTGCAAGGCCGCGGCATCACACCCGACGTGGTCGTACACCCGACGCTCGCTGGCGTTCGCGCCGGCCGCGACGAGGTCCTCGAAGCTGCGCTGCAGCTTGCCAGTCACCTTTGACGAAGTCGCTACGCGCGGCGCTTGCCGGTCACCGCCGTGCCCGCCGCGCTGGCCCGATATGCGAGCTCTTCGAGATGTTGCTCTTCCTCGATCGTCAGGCCGCCTTTGGCCAGGGCTCGCTCGAGTTCCACCAAGTGGCGTAGCCGCGAGATCGAGAACAGCAGGCCAGACATCTCGGGGCGGCTCAGCGCATAGCGATAGTAATCGGTCAGGTGTGGATACCACAGCTCGGCGCCGAGGTTGAGCGCACGAAGTTCGTCCCGGGGTCGATAACCGAATGTGCTCTTGAAGTTGAAGAGCGGTACATGTGACGTGCAAAGCTGTGGAAATAGATCAGTTCGAGCGCCGGAATGTATTGGACTGTATCGCACATAGCAGAGGTCTGCAAGATGGTGGTTCGACGCCGCCAGTGCGGCTTGCCGATCGTGGAAGCTCGCGCCGACCGCCCGGCCCTGGATTCTGGTGGCGACCCGTCGGAGTGCGGTGGTTCGCGCGAGGAGATCGGCTCCATAGACGCCGCCCGCGACGAGCAGATCGACGTGCCCCATGCCGGGCACCGCCTCCGCGAGTTCGCGGAACGGTTCGACCATGAACTCGATCTGCGTCGGATAGCATGCGCCCGCGATCACGACCTCGTCGCGGATCCTTTTGCGACGAGCGAACAGGGCCTTGAGGCCCTTGCGGTTGGCTTCGTAGAGCGGCCAGTGCATGTCGGTCGTGAGGAAGAAGAAGTTGATGCCCATGTCGAACGCGGACGGAATCAACCTCCAGTTCTCTGTCACGCCGAAGCACATCGGGCTCACCGCGAGCCCACCGGCGAGCTTCAGGCGGTCCGTGAACCTCGGGAGCACACGACGCTCGGAGTCTCGCTTGTGCGGCGCCGGCCGTCGCTTCGGGGCGCTGGCGGTAGGAGCTTGCTTGGGGTGCCTGGTGGCCATTGGCAGATCTCTAAGTTAACCTGGTTCGTTAACTTCTGATCTGGCCCGTGCCGACGTTTCGGGCCGGGCCTGTTTGTTGATCGCGGGTCACCAGCGACCACCGGCGGCGCGCACAGCGGAGCCCGAACACGAGCAGCGGAGGTCTCTCTGCGCCTTCGCCGCGTGGCAGACGGGATGACGACCGCACGTTCGCCGCGTGGCGTACAGACCTTTGCAGCACCGAGTAGAACCGAGGGGCTCGCGGTTCGTCTGGACTTCGAGGCACAATCGCAGGCGAACGAGGAGTCCATGCGTCGACGTGACCGGTCCATTCTGATGAGCGCGCGTTCAATACTCATCGCGATCACCACGCTCGGTGTCGCATGCGCCGGGTTATCCAGCCGCCCCAGCGGCGCCCCGGATCAGATCGCCAACCTGCACGCCTTCGCGCGGCTCTACGGGGCGGTTCGCTGGTTCCATCCCAGCGACGCGGCCGCCGTGGTCGACTGGGATCGCTTCGCGATCGACGGCGCACGCCGCGTGATCGATGCTCCCGATCCGCAAGCGCTGCGTGTGGCGCTCGCAGCGCTGTTCGCGCCGATCGCACCGACCGTGCACCTGGCGGCCGCAGGCGAGCCGTTTCCCGACGAGCTGGCACTGCGTCCTGCGGCAGCTTCCAGTCTCGAGGTCGTGAGCTGGGAACACCTGGGCTACGGCGACAGCGCCGTGACCAGCGTCTATGCGAGCAAGCGCCGACACCGCGAGCGCGTGGTCGCTGCGGAAGGGGAGCCGTATGGCGCGCTCTGGCAGGCGGTCGATGCAACACCGTATCGCGGAGCGCAGCTGCGCCTGCGCGGGAAGATCCAGACAGTTTCCACGCTGGGCCGACTGTGGGTCCGCATCGAGCGCAAGGATGCAACCGGGTTCTCCGACAACATGAACGACCGCCCGGTGGTCAGTCGAACGTGGACGTCCGTGCAGATCGATGGCGTGGTGGCGCTGGACGCCACGCGGATCGTGTTTGGTACGATCGCGGCCGGCAGCGGCGCGGCCTGGTACGATGACCTCGAGCTCGCCGTCCGCGCCGCCGACGGCACGTGGACACCGATCGAGATCCATGATCCGGGGTTCGAGGCGGACGATCCACAGCGGAGCTGGCAGCCGGGGATCAGTGGGCCGCCTATCACCTCGCTCGAGGGCTGGCACGTCGCCGCCGATCGCGATCGCCCCGCTTCGGGGACGGGATCGCTGCGGGTTTCGGCCCTGACCCGGGTGATGAACGACGAGCTGTTTGCCGAGGCGCCCAACCCGGGAGAGACTGTCGACATCGAGCTTGGGCAGGGGCTGCGGGCACGCGTTCCGATCGCGCTCTATTCGCGGGACGGTCACACCCTCGGGGATGATCCGAGCGCCGCGCGGAGAGCCCCGCCGGTACAGCCCGGCGCCTCGAACGTATCGACCGGATTCGATGCAGTGGTCAGCGCTGCCGACGTGGTTGTTGCCTGGAACGTGCTCGAGCACTTCTGGTCGTACTGGGACGTGGTCGCGGTGGACTGGCTCGCGGAGCTCGACACCGCGCTGCGCGACGCGCTCGACGATCGCACGCTCGACGACCATATTGCGACGCTGCAGCGGTTGAGCGCGGCAGCCCCCGACGGTCACGCACGCGTGGGATGTCCGGGAACGCCGCGGCCTGCGCTGCCGCCGTTCGCCGTCGACGTCATCGAGGATCAGGTCGTGGTGGTCGCGACCGGCGATCCCGCGATCCGGCGCGGCGATATCGTGGTGTCGGTGGATGGTCGACCCGCCGCGAAGCTGCTCTCGGACAGCGCGACGCTCGCCAGCGGCTCGCCGCAGCGGCGCCTCGTGCGAGCACGAGCGGCGTTCGCCACGGGACCGACCGGCTCCAGCGTGCACGTGCGAGTTCGCCGTGGCGACGCCGAGCAGGACATCACGGTGGCGCGTCGCGACACCACGCTCGATCTGTTCCCGCATCCGTCGATCGAGCGCCTCGATGGCGGCATCTACTATGTCGATCTAACGCGCGCGGCCGCGTCCGAGGTCGAGGCAGTGATGGAGCGGCTCGCGAGCGCGCCCGGCGTCGTGTTCGATCTGCGCGACCGGCCGCACGACGTCGAGCGCGTGTTGTCGCATCTGCTCACGCGGCCCGACGATGCGAAGACCTGGCTCGCCGTGCCACACGTGATTCGCCCCGATCACCCCGCCTCGTCGGTATCGGGCTGGCAGACCAGTGGATGGGGGCTATCGGTGCGCCAGCCGCATATCGCCGCACGCGTCGCCTTCCTCGTCGGCCCCCAATCCATCAGTTACATCGAGTCCGTCCTGGGCATTGTCGAGCACTATCACCTCGGGGAGATCGTCGGCAGCACCACGGCGCGCACCAACGGCAACATCGCGCAGATCGTCGAGCCCAGTGGCTGCACCTCGGTGTTCACCGGCCTGCGGGTCACCAAGCTCGACGGCTCGCAGCTGCACTTGGTCGGATTCCGGCCCACGATCCCGGCATCGCGAACGATCGCTGGTGTGCTCGCGGGCCGCGACGAAGTGCTCGAGACCGCGATCGCCGCCTTGCGCGGCAGCGCGAAGTAGCCCGTCCTTGGGCCACGAAGGATCGGCTGCGCCTGCCGGTGCGGCATCTCTGACCGCCGCCCGATTGGTCGGACCGGCGTTCAGAATGCTGCGCCTTCGGCGTTCACGATGCGGTGAATTTCGCGCCTATCAGCGGCCGTGACGGCCGTGACGATCACTTGACGACTGACGCCGTCGAGCCCTCGGACGCCACGGCACCAGGAGTGCCGGGCTGCTTGATCGGTGGCTCTCCCAGCGCCACGGTTCCACCAGCCACCACTGGCTTGCGCTCACCGCGATCCGAGGCGAGGTAGACATGGCAAGCTGCGGCTCGTGCCGTGACCTGAGTGTTAGCGAGCGCCCCCGACTACGGGAACAACGACCGGATCGAGCGGGCTGCGTGATGGTCGCGGCTGGCGACGCCATCGGGTAGGAAGTTGGGACTTGGTCGGCTTAAGCTTCTTCTTCGGACTTCGAAGTTTCGCGCCTTGCGACATCTCGCAACGCTGCCGATATCCCGCCCGTTCAGCAAGCCTCGTCGATCGTCACGCTGCGGCTTTCGCGCAACCGATCGAAATCCTTGGGTGCGTTATGCCGAGCCCATGGATCTCAACGCGGCTGCACCCCTGTCTTTTGGCGTAGTCCATCACCAATTGGAGAAGCGGGGAAGGCACTTGAGTGGCCAAGTGCGGCAGAATCTGGCAGCGAACAATCGCGAACAGTATCTCGATCGAGACTAGATGTTGCCAAATATTGCATTTCATCGAGAACGGCCCGAATGGCTAGTTGCTCATTCGTGAACCCGGGGCACAGAACGCAACGCCCGCGACGAGGGGTGAGGGATAGTCCCTCACCCCTCATCTCCCTCACTCGCCTTGCGTGTGCATCTCCACGCCCTCTGTCCCCTCTCTGCTTGGCGTCCAACACTCGAAGGCCCGCGAACAATGTAGTGCCAAGGGCCCGCCCCGCAAGCCACAGAAACGTGTCGCCTGTCGCCTGTCTACTTCGCCGAAGTGTCGACCAACTCTCCGACGTCGAAGGCAGCGGAAAGTAGACCACCTCCGATCGCGACGACACCGGGGCGACCTGGCTGATGGGGAGGAGGATCCCCCAGGGCGATAACGGCAGGATCTGCCTCGGGGGTGTCGAGTGCCGACATTGCTTCCGTGGAAGTTGCTGCAACCTTGTTCGCCATTACGCAGTGATCGCCGGATTTGAGTCTACCTCGAGAGTCACCCACGACTACAGAACGAGTAGGTTCGCCGTTCTGAACGACTGTGAAGACGGCTATGGTCTCGTCATTTTGAGTACGGACTAACTCTACTGCAAGTATGTGGTGATTTGGTAGCGTCTTCGCTAGTACCTTGAACCCATTCCAGCGAGCGGCCAGCACATCGTGAATTTCCTTCGACAACGTTGTTTGCGCCTTTAACATTCAGCATTGCTCCATCTCCGCGATTTACGCGGCCAACCCAGACCATATGTCCGCCGAAATCGGCACTATTCGAACACGACGACCCCCGGTACCCAGGGATCATCACGAAACGCGGCCAAGCGACGAATGCGTTCGTCTCGAACAGCTATCGCCGGATTAATTCCTTGCATCACGCGATCGCGAATCGTCGCGAAAAACTCGTGTGCACGAAGATCTGGTACTGCATCTGGACTTGCGATCACCGCGCGAGCGCCAGATCGAAGAAACGATTCGGCCAAGCCCATGCCACCCTCGAGAGAACGGCTACTTGTAGCTGCGTGGCATGAGCCGAGAATAACCAAAGGCGCGGCCTTGAGCCTGATTTGCGCTACATCTCTGGCAGTCAATGTGTATTGTCGATCGAGCTCAGGAGACAGTACGATATACGAAGCCTCGGAGATGTCGTTCGCGATAATGCCGTGTGTGTGAAATTCAATAATCGAGGCGTCGGTCATTGCTCGTATCACACGAGTTGCTGTTGCGTCTGCACCGCGAAGCAGTGTGGTGCCGATGTCGCCAGTGAGATCGGGGTATGGTCCGAGTGGCGGCAGGTTCAGGTCGGGTGGTGTTTCGGGATTGGCGACTACCAGCCGATGGCTATGTGTTGCAGTCGGTGGCGCGGTTGCGGGGGCGCCCTTCAGTACGTAGCTCCATGCCACTTCAGGTGGGAATAGCTTGCCCGCGCCGAGTACGGGCGCGCGTGCAAGCACAGTCACGCGGGCGCACGTGGTCAGCCGCTCAGTGATGGATGCTGGTATCAACGTCGAAGCGTCGAGATCGCCAGATGTTCTTCTGGCGATGTATTGTCCGCCAGTCTCTCCACGTGCATCCGAGAATGCCACGACGGATCGGTCCTCCTGTACCGCAATAGCGACAGCGCACATGTCGGGTTTGGGCACCTCGAGAGTCTTCGCTAGAAGGTCGATAACCTCGGCGAACTGAGACGTTTGCCCGGCATCGAGTGCAAGCAGCGAGAAACTATAGGCTCGCGCCTTTACACTGAGGTCATCGGTCTGATCTCCGGCTTGGACGATGGATTGGCGCAGCGACCGTTGGCCCGCAGTACGATCGATGTCGATGATTAGACCGGCCTCGATATACGAGAGGAGTGCTTGCTCGCTAGTCGTGGTTGACGGGTCTGCGCGCATCACGGCAAGTGCATTGTGAGCAAGGCGTGCATCCTCGTCCTGGTGGCTGAAGCGATGTAGTTCACTCCAAACGAGCGCGTACCCCAGGGTCAGCGCTCTCTGCAGAGTCAGATCATCTGGTGAGGTGAGCTTGTCGTGGCATTTGGGTGCAGCGGATAACTCTCCGCGAGCTCGCTCCGGCTCCGAGAAGAGAAGCGAAATGCTCGCGAGCGACTGGTAGGCATACTGGCGCCTTGCGCAGTCATACCGCTCGTCGGTTAGACTGCCTCCGGTTGTAACACTGCTGTCGGAACGCTCGAGCAATTCGGTCAAATAGGCACGGGCGAGGTCGTTGGCGTAGCGCTGCAGGTTGCTGGCAGCCAGGTCGGAAAGGGCATTCATCTCGCGGAGCCAGCTACCATCAGTAATCGCGTCGCGATAACCTAACTGCGCTTCTCGGGCAACTTGCGATGGTTGACGTAGCATCCTGAGTAATCCGGAAAGTTGGTATTCGACCAGGACGACGCGATAGGCGAGACGTTCGCGTCGTGCGAGCGTGAGCGCCTCCCGTAGACGGCGTTCGGCGCGACTAAGCTCACCACGCACGATTTCGGCCTTCGTCGCCTCCTGCTCTGCGACCACGAGAAACCAGGGATCGTTGCTGGCGGTCGCGCGGCGCCGATAACTCTCAAGATGAGAGGTGACTCGACCGGTCCAGACCGCTGCTCCCATCCAGATATCGTCGAGATGGCTCTGCTCAAGCCGGTTTAGAAATGGGTCAATCGCCGCTTCCGGTAAATGTCCACTGGTGATCAACCGGCGATAGGCCTCGGCTAGTGGCTTGCGGACGCGAAAGTCGGTCGCTGCAATGCGTTTGACGTACGCCGTGAGATGATCGCTGCGATATGCACTGTCTAGCACCGTCGCCATTGGCAAGAGTGCTTCAACGCGTGCACGAGAGGGCGCAGCGCGGACCGCGTCGTACAAGATCGTTGTCATGTACCCAGTGACGGCAAGTAGCTCGACTGGCACTGGCGTTCCGTCCTCGATCAAGCGTTGTCCAGCAGCGTCGGCCTGTTGCCAGCGGGTACGCCGCTGCAGCACGGCTGCGCGAAGCGAGGCGGCCCGCGTCTTGGCCTCATCGGCCCAGCCCGGTTCGCCGAGCGCGACCACGCGGTCGAGCTCGCGCGCGGAGGCGAGCGGCAGGTTCAGCGCGGCGAGCACCAGCGACCGGTTCCACAGCGCGGCGGGGTTGTTCGGCGCTGCCTTGAGGGCGCGGTCGACGTTATCGAGGGCGCGCTCGAGGGCGTCCTGGCTGCCATCCATCAGCTCCAGCACCGCGCGGTCGCTGTCGACCTGCGGCGTCGGGGGGGCCAGAGCGAAGAACCGCGCGGCGCGCTCGCGCTCGCCGGCGAGGAGGGCGGCGACGGCGACGCCGTGCAGGTCCTTGGCGTGCTCGAGCTGGCCCATGCGCTCGATCGAGATCGATTCGCTGGACCGGGCGCCGCGCGCCACGTCGAGGGGCCGATAGCGGTCGGCGCCTGGGTAGCTGAGGCGCGGCTCGATGCTGCGGGTCGGGCCTAGCTGGTCCGCCAATGACGCGATGACCGGCGGGGCAGGCGGAGCGGCGGGGTGGATGACGAGCAGGGCGGCGGCTGCAGCGGCCAGGGCGCCGGCCAGGCCCGTGGCGATCCAGCGCTGGAGGCGCCGCTTGGGGCGCGCGCTGGCAGGACCGCGGGACCCGCCGGTCGGTTCAGCGGCGGCGTCGCCGGCGCCCGGGACAAGGGCGAGGCGAGGGGCGCCTGACTTGGCGTCGGCGGCGGCGGCGGCGGCGTCGTCGAGCGCGGCCATCACCGCCAGCAGGCGCGGTAGCTCGTGGCCACATGCGTCGCAGGTCGCGAGGTGCGTCTCGAAGGCGATGCGATCGTCGGCGGCGAGCTCGTCGTCGATGTAGGCGTGGAGGCGCTCGCAGGAGTCGGTCATCAGCCCCCTCCTTGCTGGAGGGCGTCGGCATTGGCGAAGATCGCCTGCAGCATGTGGCGGGCGCGGCGGATCCGCGTGCCTACGGTATTGATCGGGACCGAGAGCTCCTGTGCGATCTCACGGTAGCGCTTGCCGCGGACGGCGAGCAGCTCGAGCGGCGCGCGCAGCTCCGGCGGGAGCTGGCGCAGGGCTTCGAGGACGGCCTCGGTGGGCGTGGCCAGGAGCGAGGACAGCTCCTCCGCGCTGGGCGTGTTGTCGGGGACCTCGTCTGGCAGCGGCACCTGAACACCGGTGCGGCGACGAAGGTTGTCGCGATGTCGATTGCACAAGATGCGAAACAGCCAGCCGCCAATATTACCGCCTGGCAGAAACTGCTCGCGAGCCCGCCAGGCGCGTTCGAGGGTGGTCTGGACCAGATCCTCGGCATCGTGCTGGTTGCGGCACAGCCGCCGCGCAGACCGCTCCAGCGACGGTCGATGTCGAGCGAGCTGTTCGGGGAAGTCGTGCTGGGTGCTATCCATCCCGCGACACCGCGCCGGCCACCGTCGGGTCCATTGACCCTCATGTGAGGCGCAACTAGCCGCCACGGTGGCATGGGGGGCTGAGCCGGTCAAGGCTCCTGACGAGGCGCGGGGCATGAGCTACTGGATAGGAGGACGCCGCGGCTTCCGTTTCTTTTCGGAAAACCCACAAACAACGACCTCGGGGCATGTTTGGGGAAGAAAACCCGGGCAGGTTCGTAGATCGAGACAGGTTGCTGGATCGCGTGGGTAGCAGACGGCGGCTGTGGTGTGCCGGGTCGTGCCGCGTACTGCCGCGGGAATGGGGAAATCTATGGAACACAAGCGTACGAATGACGGGGGCGAGCGGTTCGCGGCGGGCCGTGCACCCCGGCTCCTGACCGACGAGTCGATGCGCGAGATCGCCGCGGCACTCGCAGCGTCGCCGGCCATCGTGCTGAGCGGCCATATCGTGGGAAATGACCACCCGACGGGAGTGATGCTGTCGCTGGCCTACGAGGGAGACGATGTGTCGGCGTGCGGCGTGGATATCCTGTTCTGGTTGCGATGGCATGCCGTGCACGGCAATGGCGAGGTCCGGCCACCGCGTATCATTGTGAACGGCGCGCGCGAGCTTCCCGAGCTGGTACGGCTGGAGCTCGATTTTGGTGATGTCGGCGAGGCCCGGTTCAATGATAGCGGTAGTGGTACGCCGCACGTACCGTCCGGGACTCGTAGCGAGGTGCCGGTGCGCCGTCGCGAGTAACCGCGCGTCGGCTATCAACGCAGGTCGCTCGGACGGTCACGCGCGCGACCCGCGCCGGCGCGATGACACGCGCTGCGCGCGGCGATCACGCTCGACTGGTGCGCATCAGGCGCGGCACGCGCGCTCGATGTCCTCGATCTCCTTCGGGCACGCCGCGGTGAGGACCTCGTGGCCGTCGGCGGTGATCGCGACGTCGTCCTCGATCCGCACGCCGATCCCGCGGAGCTCGGGGGGGGCGTTGGCCGCGTCAGCGGCGATGTAGAACCCAGGCTCGATCGTGATCACCATCCCGGGCTCGAGCGGGCGGGGCTTGCCGTCGCGCATGTACGCGCCGACGTCGTGGACGTCGAGGCCGAGCCAGTGCGACGTGCCGTGCATGTAGTGCTTGCGATAGCCGAGATCGGCGATGCGCTCGTCGGCGGTGCCGGTGAGCAGGCCGAGCTGCAGCATGGTCTCGGTCAACCCGCGGACGCAGTGCAGGTGGAGCTCGTCGATCGTGACGCCCGGCTTCGCCATCGCGATCGCCGACTTCTGGACGGCGAGCACGGCCTCGTAGATCCGGCGCTGGGGCGCGGTGAACCGGCCGCTGGCGGGCCACGTCCGCGTGATATCGGCGGTGTAGTGATCGTACTCGCAGCCGGCGTCGACCAGCACGAGGTCGCCCTCGGCGATCGCGGAGCGATTGTCGACGTAGTGGAGGATCGTCGCGTTCTCGCCGGCGCCGACGATGGTGCTGTAGCCGGGGCCGGTGCTGCCGCGCTGGCGGAACGTGTAGTTGATCAGCGCCTCGACCTCGTGCTCGAACACGCCGGGGCGGCCGAGGCCCATCGCGAGGACGTGCGCGTCGCTCGAGATCGCCGCCGCCTTGCGCAGCGCCGCCAGCTCCTCCGGCCGCTTGCGGAGCCGCAGCTCGTGGAGCGCGGTGCGCGGATCGACGATGGCGCGCGGCGGCCGCTGGCCGCGGCGCTCGGACTTGCGCAGCTTGACCAGCGCGGCGCCGATCAAGAGGTCCATCGCGTCGTCGAGCCCGAGGCTGTAGTGCAGCTCGTCGGTGTTGGTGAGCAGCTCCCACAGCTTGCCGGGCAGCTCGACGCTCGGAAATGCGGCGTCGGCGCCGTAGCGCTGCTTGGCGCCTTCGAGCCCCGCACGGCGGCCGCTCCAGGTCTCGAGCTCGGGATCGCTCGGCCGGACGAACATCACGACGCGGTCCTTGTCGGCCCCGGGGCGCAGCACCAGCGTGGTGTCGGGCTCGAGAAAGCCGGTCAGGTAGATCAGATCCGAGTGCTGGCGAAACAGGTGATGCGCGTCACCGTTGCGCAGGCGCTCCGGCAGCGATCGGACGATGGCCACCGCACCGGGACCGATCGCTTGCATGTACGCGTCACGCCGGGCCGCGAACACGGCTGGATCGAACATCGCGGCAGTATAGCAATGCGCGCGGATCGCGATCGACGCTAGCGGCGGCGGTTGCGGCGGCGAAGGCCGACCACGGCGAACGCGCCGAGCGCGATCGGTAGCCCACCGGCCGCACCACCCGCGGAGCAGGCGTAGAGGCCGTGCTCACGGTTGGCCGTGGGGGTCATCGGATCGTCGGGCAGGGGCGTGGGCGTGGGCGGGGGCACGTCGACGCCGGTCGCGCAGGCCGCGACCGCAGGCGGCTCGATGCCGACGTAGTGCGCGCGGAGGTTCGCGAGGTATTGCTGGACGAGCATCAGGTCTGCCGCGAGATCGGGATCCTCGTGCTCGGCGTTCCAGGTGGTGGCTGCCGCGCGGGTCGCTTCGAGCACGGAGATGGCGCAGCCGGGGCTCGAGGCCACGGTTGCCGCGCGGATCCCGAGGAACATGTTGTACATCGCGAACCGCTCGGCCATCTCCGGGATCGAGAGGTACGGCTGCTCGGGGGTCTCGGCGGGGTCGATCGCGTAGTCGAGCGCGGTCACCTGCGAGATCCGCTCCTGCGAGCCGGGCGCGCGAAACGACAGCATCAGGTCGGCGACGCGTCCCGTGTTGCCGGTGATCGGCGTCATGTGGAGGAAGATCATGCTGCCGCCGCCGCGCCGGCCCTGCTCGCCGCTCTGGGTGGTGCGGCTCGCGATGAACACCGCCGGGATCGCCATCGTGCCGCTGGTGGGCTGGGGCGACCACAGGTGGCTGCCGACGGCGTCGCCGAACAGGTAGCCAGGGCCGGCGACCGCGGTGAGCTGGATGTCGAGCGCGAGCGGCTGCATGAAGTAGTCGAGCTCCTCGGTGAACACCTCGGTGGCGGCGGTCGGATCCTCGAGGAAGTAGAAGTTGCCGGCGCCTTGCTCGGCGAGCCCGCGCATCAGGGCGACGTCGAAGTCGACGCCGACGCCGATCGTCGTGAGCCCGATGCCGCGCTGCACGCGGCCCCGCGCCATCTCCATGATGTCGACCTGCGAGGTGTTGCCGACCGTCGCGTTGCCGTCCGACAGGAAGATCACGCGGTTCTGGCGGTCGCTGACCGGCGCGTCGCCGAGCAGCTTGAAGCCTTGCTCGAGGCCGTCGAAGATGTTGGTCCCTCCGCGCGGGGCCAGGCCATCGATGATCGCGTGGAGCGCCGGACGGTCGATCGCGTCGCGGAACGCCGCATCGATGGTGACCACGTCGTCGAACTCGACGAGCGAGAGCCGATCCTCGTCGTGCAGGTTGTCGATCATCGTGTGCAAGCCGGCCTTGACCTTGTCGAGCCGGCCGTCGCTCGCCATCGAGCCGGAGTGATCGACCACGACGACCAGGTTCATCGGCAGGCGATGAAACGTGGCCGGGTCGACCGGCGTCGTCAGCGAGATCTGCAGCGTGGCCTGATGGGCTCCCGTGAGCCAGTCGCGGCCCACCGACATGCCCGGGACCGCGCACAGCACGTTGCCGCAGGCGGCGGGCGGCGGTGCGTTGTAGTGCTCGTTGAAGAATCCGTTGGCATCGAAGGTGTCGGGGCCGGGGATCTCGCCGCGATCGAGGATCGCGCGCAGCTCGCCAAGGTCCTGAGCGCCGCCGAAGCTCACCCCGCCGCTGCTGTCCCCCGGCGGTGTGGGCGCCGACACAGGTGGCGGGGCGGCACCTCCCAGGTCGGCTCCACCAGGGGTGCCCACGCCGCACGCTACCGAGAACACGAAACCCACGGCGAACGGAATGCGCATGACAGGGGTAGGGAGCAACGATGGGGCCAGCGGGCGCTACGCGCGAAACGCCGAGGCGCCACCACCACTTGGGGCAACATGTACGCCGTCGAGGTCGCGCTGTCAGTTCGGTCGAATCCGCGCATGTCCGGACATTCGTGTCGTAGGATGCGCCGCGATGAACAGGTTCTTGCTCGTCGCCCTGGCGGCCGTCGCGTGCGCAAGCCCACCGCCGCCGGCGGTCGTTCCTTCTGCGCCCGCGTCCACTCCCGCGCCGGCGCCGGCGCCGGCTCCCCCGCCGGTCACCGCCAGTGCGCCGGCGGTCGTCGAGACCGGGGGGGCCGCCGCGGCGCCGGAGCCCGTGTATCGCACCGCGTCGGCGAGCGTTGGCGACCCCGCGGTGACCGGGAGCGGCAAGCACTTCATGGTCGCGTCAGAGTCGGCGCTCGCGACCAAGGTCGGCCACGACATCCTCGCAGCCGGCGGCAACGCGGTCGATGCGGCGGTCGCGACCGCGTTCGCCATGGCGGTCACGCACCCGACCGCGGGCAACGTCGCCGGCGGCGGGTTCGCGGTCGTGCGGACAGGTGCGGGCAAGGCGGTGACGCTCGACTTCCGCGAAGTCGCGCCGGCCGCCGCCACGGCGGACATGTACCTCGACAAGACCGGCAACATGACGGATGGCTCGCTGCGCGGCGATCTCGCCACCGGCGTTCCCGGTTCGGTGGCGGGGCTGTGGGCGCTCCACAAGAAGCTCGGCAAGAAGCCGTGGAAAGCGGTCGTGGCTCCCGCGATCGCGCTCGCGCGTGACGGCTTCGCGGTCGACGCCAAGCTGCATCAATCGATCGTCTATTTCGCCAAGCGGTTCAAGAACCCGGCGAGCGTGGCGCTCTGGGTCCCGAACGGCGTGCCGCGCGAGACCGGCGACAAGGTCGCGATCCCCGAGCTCGCGGCGGTGCTCCAGCGGATCTCCGACCGCGGGCCCGACGGGTTCTACAAGGGCGAGACCGCGGCCGCGATCATCGCCGAGATGAAGGCCGGCGGCGGCATCATCACCGCCGACGATCTCGCGAGCTACAAGCCCGTGTGGCGCGATCCGTTGCGGTTCTCGTACCGCGGCTACTCGGTGGTCTCGATGCCGCCGCCGTCGTCGGGAGGCATCGTGCTCGCGATGACCGCGGGCATGCTCGGCAAGGTTCCGCTCGGCCAGCTGCCCTGGTATGGGGCCGAGCACGTCCACTGGCTGGTCGAGGTGTGGCGGCGGGCGTTCGCGGCGCGCAACGAGCTGCTGGGCGATCCGGCGTACGTCAAGGACATGCCGATCGCGCGGCTGCTCTCGAAGGAGTACACCGACAAGCTGTTCGCGACGATCACCGACAAGGCGACGCCGTCCAAGCAGATCATGGCGTTGCTCGAGGGCGATCACACGACCAATCTGTGCGCCGTGGACGCCAGCGGCATGGCGGTGGCGCTCACCACGACGCTCAACACCTCGTTCGGGACCGGCGTGACGGTCTCGGGCTTCCTGCTCAACAACGAGATGGACGACTTCAGCGGCAAGCCGGGCACGCCGAACACGTTCGGTCTGGTCCAGGGTACGGCCAACAAGATCGAGCCGGGCAAGCGGATGCTGTCGTCGATGTCGCCGACGATCATCGAGGACGACAAGGGCAAGCTGTTCATGCTGGCGGGCGCGGGCGGCGGGCCGCGGATCATCACGGCGGTGTGGCAGACGATCTCGAACGTGATCGACTTCTCACGTCATGCCGACCTCGCGGTCGCAGAGCCGCGCGTACATCATCAGCATCTGCCCGACACCGTCGAGGTCGAGGGCGCCGCGCTCGACCAGGCCGGCGACGAAGCGCTGCGTGGCATGGGCTACCAGATGAAATGGGGCCAGCCGGCCCGCGCGTTCGGCGCGATCACCGCGATCGTTCGCACGTCATCGGGGTGGGATGGCACCTCCGATCCGCGCGGCGGCGGCGCGGCGATCGGCGACTGAAGGAACCCGATCGCGGGCTCGGATGGTACGGTGATCGCAACGATGGCGATCAGCGACTCCCAGAGCGGGATCAGCGCCTATCCGGCGCCGGCGACGCCGCCGGCGCCAGCCCGGCGAGCCGAGTCGAGGCCGCCACCGCAACAGCTGCGGCCGCCGGCGCGCCGCACGACCAGCGATCGCCGGCTCATCCTCATGGTCGCGGCGGCGGGGATCGCGGGCGGCACCGGCGCGTGGTTCCTGCAGCCGGCGATCGCACCCGACGCACGGATTGCCGCGGCGGTCCGGCGCGCGACGGACGCCGAACAGGCCGCCAAAGCCCAGCGCGATCGCGCCGACGCGCTCGAGCGGTCGTTCGACGCCGCGGCGAAGGCCAAGCATGACGCCGAGACCAAGCTCACCGTGGCCGAGGCCGCGGAGGCCGAGCTCGCTCGCAAGACCGCCGACGAGACGACCCAGCGCGCGCTCGCCGAGACGATCCAGAGCAAGCTCCTGGCCGCGTCCGACAAGCTCGCCGACTCGATCACCATCGAAGGCGCCGAGGTCCACTTCCGGATCTCCGATCGCGTGATGTTCAAGCCGAGCGACGACGCGCTGACCGATCGCGGCAAGGCGGTGCTGACCAGGCTCGCCGCCGCGCTCAGGGAGCTGCGCGACCAGCGGGTCTGGGTCGAGGGTCACACCGATGAGCAGCCGCCGGTGCCACCGCGCGCGGCTTCGCCGCCGGCGAGGAAGCTCGCCAGGTCCGCGGCGCTTGCGCCGGCGCCGGTCGTGCGGTTTCCGACCAACTGGGAGCTGTCGGCGGCGCGCGCGGTGGTCGTCGTCCACTACCTGCAGGACGTCGGGAAGCTCGAGCCGACCCGGCTCGCCGCGCTGGCGTTCGGCCCGTTCGCGCCGATCTCGAAGAAGGACAAGGCGCTCAACCGCCGGCTGGAGATCGTGGTGGCTGCCCGGCCGCCACCGGATCGATAGCAGTCAGCGGGGCCCCTGGCGATCGCGTTGGCGTTCGACAAAACCGACCAGATCGACGTCGGCCGCCTGCTCGAGCGTGCCAGGGATGTTGGTGTCGCCGTTGCGCGAGAACACCAGGATCGGGATCTGCTCGAGCCCGCTGGTGTCGGCCAGCTCGCGCACGACGTCGCCGACGCCCTCGCTCACCCAGTCGAGCAGGATCGCGCGCGGCCGCAGGGCCCGGGCGAGCCGCGACAGCTGGACCAGGGCGCGGGTCATCGACACCACGGTGTAGCCGCGCGCCGACAGCATCATGTCGAGCTGCTGCAGCCGGCTGCGGTCGTGCTCGACGAGCAACACCACGCCGCGCTCCTTCTCGGGCACCGGCTCCGGAGGGGTCGGGAGCGCCGGGAACGGCCCGGTGGTCGTGTTCGACTCGCGCGAGCGGTAGACCGCGAGGGCGACCTTGTTGAGCAGCTCGTCGACGTTGAACGGCTTCTCGACCACCTCGCTGGCGCCGAGCGTGGCGAGGTTGACCTCGAGCCCGTGGACCGCCGTCATGATCATCACCGTGACATGCGCGTAGGCCGGCTCGTCGCGCAGCGCCTGGAGGAACTGGCGGCCGTTCATCCCGGGCATCATCAGATCGAGCAGGATCGCATCGGGACGGGCCGCGTGGACGCGCTCGAGCGCGGTCTCGCCATCGACTGCGAGATCGACCACATAGCCCTCGTCGCTCAGCACCTGCCCGAGCGTCTCACGCACCATCGGCTCGTCGTCGACAACGAGAACGCGCCCTTCCTTCATTCCGGTCGGCTGAGCGTATCACCCGCGGCGCGCGGCGGTGTACGATTGCAAACGGATGTCGACGGTGCCGACGCTGGCCCGGGCCTACGAGATCTTGCGTCCAACGATCTTGCAGCGCCTGATCGAGCTTCGCTCGACAATCGACCCATCCTTGGGCCGGCTCGATGACGGCACGGCGCACGCCCAGATCGGCGCCGTGCTCGATCACCTGGGGAACTTCATCGCCACCGGCGACCTCGGCCTGCATCGTGCGTTCCTGCACACCTTCCTGGCGATGCGCGCCGCCGAGGCCCAGCCACCGGGCGCGGTGCTGGCGATGCTGGTCGCGATCGGCGACACCGCCGCCCAGGTCGCCCAGGAGGCCGCGACAGGCACGGTGGAGGGTGGCGAGCTCACGCTGCTGCTCACCCGCGTCACCGCGAGCACCGCGCGCGCGGTCAACGACCTGATCGCCGAGGAGCTGGCCCGCCGGGTTGTCCAGCGCGCCGAGCTCGCCAAGCGGGTGCGTGAGGGCGTGCGATGACGGCAGCACCGCCGGGAACCAGCGCCGGTCTGCGCAGCGCCGGCGACACCAACGTCGGCAAGGTCCGGTCCACCAATGAGGACGCGCTGATCATCGAGCCGGAGCTCGGGCTCTACGCCGTGCTCGATGGCATGGGCGGCGCCAACGCCGGTGATGTGGCCTCGCAGCTCGCGCGTGACACCATCCGCGCGTTCGTCCAGGACCGCGTCAAGACGTTGGAACCCAAGGAGCTGCTCGAGGCGGCGATCGTCGCCGGATCGGCCGCCGTGTTCGCCGCCGCGGAGAACAACCCCGATCGCCACGGCATGGGCACCACGGTGGTGGCGTGTATCATCGTGGAGCCGACCTACCTCGTGGTCGCGCACGTCGGCGACAGCCGCGCGTACCTGCTGCGCGGCGGCCGGCTGCAGGCGCTGACCCGTGATCACACGATTGTCGAGGAGCTCGCCAGCCGCGGGGTGCTCAGCGCCGACGAGGTCGACCGCCATCCGTACAAGAACGTGCTGTCGCGCAACCTCGGCGCCCGGGCCGACGCGCGGGTCGACGTCGTCGAGCTCGAGCTCACGCCCGGCGATCGCTTGCTGCTGTGCTCCGACGGCCTCTACAACTACGCCGCGGTCGACGCGATCCAGTACGTGCTGGGCTCGGGTGATGCCCCCGAGCACGTCGCCCACGATCTGATCGAGCTCGCGCTGCGCGGTGGCGGCGGCGACAACGTCTCGACCCTGGTGATCGAGGCGCCGGCCCCAGCGCCGTCGTCGACCCAGGTGATCCGCACGACCGGCGCGCTGGCCTGGTGGAAGCACCGCCAGCGGTTCGTGCAGGTCGCGAGCGACGGCGGCCTCGCGCGCAACCCGATCGTGCGTGGGCTGCCACCCGACGACGCCGTCGACCTGGTCGCGCTCTCGCTGTGCCAGGCGATCTACCACGACCTCGAGAAGTCGACCGGGGTCAACGTCTGGACGTTTGCCCAGAACCTCGCCGCCGGCTGGTTCGAGCGCGGCGGCCACTGGGCGGCGGTGCGCGCGATCGTGGATCTGCTCGGCACCAGCGCGCGCGCGGTCGTCGACGACATTCGCGCCACCGACCCAAGGCTCGGGTTCCTGCTCGACGTCGCGGTGTCGCGCGCGCTGATCGTCGTCGAGCTCGCCCTCGGTGGCCTGCTCGCCGAGCGGTTGCGCCAGATCGACAGCGATCTGATCGAGCTCCATAGCTCCGCGATGGACACCCTCGAGGACACGACGCTCGAGTCGCTCGAGCTGCCCGACTCGTCCTCCGAGTCACGCCCGGCGTCGCATTCGGACGCGCGCCCGGACACCCACTCGGAGTCGCGTCGCGAGCGGTTCGTCGATCACACGACGCCGTCGTTTGTGCGGGTCGAGCCCCCGGTCACCGACGCCGCCGAGTCCGCCGAGTCCGCCGAGGTCGAGGCCGCGATCGCCAAGACCATCACCATCGCGCGCAGCCGGCTTCTGCCGCACGTCGAGCTCGTCGCCCAGGCGCTGATCGCGCTCCAGGCGGTCGCCGCCGACGGTGGCGGTCAGTTCGCCGCCGCCGTGCTGTCGGCGCGCGAGCTCTACGGCGTCCGCTCGGTCGACACCGCGGGGGTGATGCCGCTGTTCGATGCGTTCGACAAGGCCCGCATCCTCTCGATCTCGAGCGTGCACCAGGTCGACGTGGCGGTCCCGATCCGGACCCGCGTGCTGCGCGCGCTCAGCACCGCCCACCAGCGCCTGGTCGGCGCTGCCACCGGGCTGGTGCTCGAAGCCGTCGTGCCGGTCAGCGATCGCCTGCGCGAGGCTCATGCCGTGACCGGCGAGCTGCGCGACGCGGTCGCCAAGGCCGAGCGCCAGCGCGCCGATCTCGAGCACCAGTTCGCGACGGTGGTCGACGCGAGCTTGCCGTGGGGTGCGCGAGGCACCACCGAATGGTGACAACAGCGATATGTCCGACATCGATCTGACCCAGGCGATTCGCGCGCTGCGCGACGAGATCCTCGACACCGCCCACCACCGCGATCGGGATCCGCCGGGTGCGGAGGTGTTCGAAGCCCTGTTGCGCGCGCTCTCGATCGGTGGCGAATCCGTCCCCGGCCTCGATCTGGCGCTGCACGACGCCGTCGCGCGCCGGCTCGCGTGGGGCGACAGCGAAGAATCGGTGCTCGCCGACTCCGAGCTCGTGTTCGACCGCCTGGTCGCCTCGGCCGACCGCGTGTTCAGCGATCCCGACGATCAGATGATCGTGGTCGAAGCCGCGACCCAGGTCGCCACGACGGTCTCGCGCGTGATCGCGCTGGCAGCGGTCGCCCGCGCCGGCCGCGAGCGCGCCGCCCGGATGCGCGAGGAGATGACCCAGCGGCAGCTCAAGGAAGTCCTCGAGAAGCAGAAGGCGACGATCCTGCGCCTCGAGCACGAGCTCAAGTCCGATTTCGGTCGCTGATCGCGGCACCCGGACGGCGGGACGCGCCGCAGGTGGTTTTCGTACGCAGATTGCCAGTCGCGATTCGTCGCGTGTCGGTCGAGCACACCGGCGGACGCACCATGGCAAGTGATTGAACTGTATCGGCAATATATTCGTTCGAAATTCACGCAACGTTTCCGCGGTGCGGCCGATAAGCGGCGAGCATGGCGGAGATCGGCAAACGAGGCGCGCACCAGGCGACCCCTGGTTTGTCCGAGCCCGCGGGACCGACATCGAGCCCGACCCCGGGCAAGTCGTCTCTGATGACGCAGGAGGCAATCGCCGAGCAGATCGCGGAGCTCGGCGAGGGTGCGCCGGTCCAGCCGGCGATCCGGCAGGCTGTCGAGGCGACGGTCGGCAGCTCGCTCGGCGAGGCGCGGGTGCACACCTCGCCGGCGGCGAACGCGCTGGCGCGGGCGCAGGGCGCGCGGGGCTTTGCGTTTGGTTCGGCGATCGTGCTGGCCGCCGGGGAGTCGGCGAGCGATACCGAGCTGATCGCGCATGAGCTCACCCACGTCGCGCAGCAGCGCGGCAGCCTGCCGCGGCTCCAGCTCAAGGGTGGCGCGCCGACGCCGTCGGAGCATCACGCCGATGCCGTGGCGGCCAAGGTGACGGCGACCAAGGATCCGGAGGTGGCTGCACGAGCCTCGCATGATCTGGCGCTCGCGCTGCCGCTGATCACGTCGCGCTGGAAGCTCATCGGCGGCGATCTGTTTGCGCCGACCAGCGAGCTCCTGCGGGTGCCCCCGGTCGCGAGGTTCGAGGCCGAGGCGTACGCGCTGATCACCGAGAGCCAGGCCGACGTGCAGCCGGTGCTGACCGCGCTCGGCGGGCCGGGCCGCGCGGCGTACCGGCAGGCGATCGAGGGCGTGCTCGGCGATATCCTGGCCGATGCGCCGCACGTCGCCGAGGTCACGGGCGCGCTGCACAACCTCGCCGCCGGCGGCCAGGTGCAGTTCAACGCGACGCGGATCATGGCGCATCAGGCGTTGCTGTCGGGCACCGGCAAGCGCGCGCTCGCGACCCACACGCCGGTGATCGCGCCGTTCGAGCGCTACCTCGCGTCGGCGTGCCGGGCGCAAGGCGAGCTGGAAGCGAAGGACCAGCTGATGCACATCGCGCAAGCCGGGGTGTGGATCCCCGACCCGGTCGCGGTGCACCGCGCCGGCGAGGCCCGCGTGCAGGCCTGCACGTCGGTGCTCGGCATCGTGCACAGCGGCGCGGCGCACACCGGGCCGGCCACCGAGGCGGTGCTCGACAAGACGGCGCTGGTGATCGATCCGAAGCTCGTCGCGAAGGCCAACCACCTCACCGCGGTGATCGACCAGATCCTCGACGGCCACAAGGCCGGTGCGCCGCTGAACCTGGCGCGGCTGGCGCGGATCCGGCAGGCGGTCGACACCGCCGGACCGGACGTCCGCGATCTGGTCTGGGCCGACAAGGTGACGGTCGCCAAGCTGATCCGTGCGATCGACGCAGGCCAGGCCAGCTCGCTGATCGATCAGCTCGATCCCGTCGAGCGGCTGTACCAGATGTGCAAGGCGGCGATCGGCGGCGACGAGGATCCGGTGCAGGTCGCCGCGATGGCGATGGCGATGGGACTGCCGATGTCGGAGCAAGCACGCGCCGAGCAACGCAGGCATGTCTCGCTCAAGGCCGGCGGTGGGGTCTACACCGCGCTGCACGACTGGCTCGCCGCGCGCAGCGCGGACCGCGACGCACGGACGCGCGTGCTGACCCACACCAAGCTCAAGTCCGACTGCATCGGCCGGCTGCCCGGCGACGAGCAGGGCGTGATCTACCGGATGATCGCGCGTGGCAGCGACGCGCCGTCGGCGGAGGACACGGTGCTCGACGCGGCGGACAAGCACCAGCCGGCCGAGGTGATCCGCGGGCTGCGGGCGCTCGCCGGCTCGGAGCCCGGGCGGCTCGCCGAGCTTGAGCACAACGCCGTGTTCCGGACGGCGATCGAGTCGATGACCGGCGAGGTCACGGTCGACGGCCAGCAGGTCCGGCCGTACCAGCTCGCCCTCGTGCTGTGGGGCCACACCAGCGGCGCGGTGGTCGACCCGACGGCGCCGCGCCAGGGCGAGGTCAACGTCGCCGGCGCCGACGATAGCCCGCTGACGATCGAGGAGCGGATCGCGCTGAACCGCGAGCTGTTCGATCCCGCGCTCGTCGAGATCCACGACGAGATCATCGGCAAGAACCTCGAGGTCACCAGCGCGCAGCGCGAGCTCCTCGAGCTGACCCACAAGCTCGGCAATCCGCAGAAGGTGATGGACCTGCTGGTCAAGTACGACCGCTTGGCGGCGACCACCTACAAGCCGCTGCTGCGGCGCGACAAGCTGGTGTTCGGCGCCGAGCTCGAGGCTCGCTACACGCAGAAATATCAGCACGGGTTGCGGACCTGGATCTACGAGCACGCGGGGCCCAATAACCGCAGCGGCTCGAACCGCGTGCTCGGCACCGAGCAAGGCGCGGGCGTCGGCATGTTCAACGGCAAGATCCTGGCGGCCGGCGAGGTCGCGCAGCCGGGCAAGCTGAGCCTTTCGCAAGCGCTGCGCGAGAACGTCGTCGGTGGCGCACCGCTCAGCGAGATCTTCTCGGTCCAGGCGCGCGAGCTGGCGCGCGCGATCGACGACGCGGACGTGGGCCGCGTGCTGCAGAGCTGGAGGATCGTCAACGGCGCGGTGCAGTCGTGCAGGACCGAGCTGCAGAACGAGACCGGGATCGCGATCCGCGCGATCGATCTGATCCGCAACGCATACCAGGAGCAGGGCGGCCACCTCGAGACCCGGCTGGCCGAGAAGTTCGCGCCCCCCGAGCTCGCGCAGATCCGCGGCGCGCTCGGCCTGGTCGCCGGGCTCGACGAGATCCCGGGCGCCAAGCCGCCGTCGATCAGCGAGCGCGCCGAGCGGCTGTTCGCGGATCCGGCCAAGCTGTTGTGGGGCACGATCGGGAGCCTGTCGCCGGCCAGCGCCTCCGCCGACTACGTCGCGGTGCGCGCGATCCTCGACCTCGCGCGCGCGTTTCCGACGCTGACCGACGTGGCGAATCAGCAGGCCGAGCCGCGGGTGCTCGCGATCGCCGCCGGGCACGACGCCGAGGAGCGGCCGGCGCGCAGCTTCGCGGGCTACTACCGCCTGCACTACGGCGCGACGCCGGAGCGGCATCTCTCCGCGGTGGTGCGCTCGTTCGGCGACGCCGACCGGCCGGTCAAGGCGGACATGGCGGCGGCGCTCGTGTTCGGCAGCGCTGCCAGCACCAACCACGATGTGTTCACCAAGGCCGAGACGCCCGACGCGGAGAAGGTCGAGATCGGGCCGCACAATCGCCAGCTGGTGCGCGCGACGTTCACCGAGGCCAAGGCGGTGTCGAACGCCGAGGCGATGTGGCGCATCCTCCACACCGACGGCAAGCTCCAGCTGATCGAGACCGAGCTCTACGGGCCTTACAATGACGAGGAGCAGCGGCTGATCCGGGTCGCGTTCCGCAAGCTGTCGGGCGGGCTCGATCTGACGTTCTTCGTGCGCCAGGCGATCGAGGCGCGCGCGCGGATCCAGGGCCAGAAGCAGACCACGCTCGGCAAGGTCGCGACGATGCTGAACCCGCTCGCCGACTACGCGATCGACGAGGCGTCCAAGAGCCAGGGCTTCACCGTCGGCGCTGCGGGTGCGACGGGTGACTCGCGAGCGATCGCGACGATGGGCAGCGAGAGCGAGCTCGACCGCGGGCTGGCGGTCGCAATGACCGGCGAGCTCGATGTCCGCACCCTGGTGCGCAACGCGGTGGTGCGCAAGGAGGAGGGCCAGGTGGTGCGGATCGTCGACGATCTGACACCCGCGGAGCGCAAGCAGGTGCTCGCCGACGGACCGCTCGTCGACGCGATGCAGACGCTGCTGTCGCAGCAAGACTACGAGCGGGTGTTCAAGGTGCTGACCGGCCAGGCGGACCTGACCGATCGCATGCTGTCGCGCACGATCGGCGACACGTGGTGGAAGAAGCACATCAGCGGCAGCGCCGACTCCAAGGGCATGGAGGAGGATCTCACGCGCTACATCGACAACCTGACGCTGCAGTTCGATCGCGAGCTGCGCGGCAAGCTCGCCGCGGAGGGCCAGGCGCCGGACGCCATCGACAACGCGATCAAGGTCCGTACGCGCGAGGCGTGCGCGGACATCATGACCGACGCCAACGTCAAGGACATCATCGATCGCCACCTCGGCAACACCGACGCGGCGAAGGCGCGCTCGGTGCTGCTCAACGGCGGGGTCGAGCACGACTACCTGCTCGCGGCCGGCGCCAGCGCCGCCGAGGTGCTCGGCGAGATCCGATCGCTGCCCGCCGACGAGCGCCAGGCCAAGCTCGCCGACCCGAACTACCTGCGGCGGCTCGGCCAGCGGCTGACCGACGAGAAGGACTACCGCGACGCGATCAACGCGCTGACCGCGGGCGGCGACAAGGTCGGCAGCGGTGGCGGTGGGTTGGCGCACCTCGACGACAAGTCGCGCAGCGAGAAGCAGACGTGGGATGCGAGCACCGACGCGCGCGAGACGCTGCGCGCGCTGGCGTCGCTGTCGCCGGCCGAGTACGCGCGGCTACGCGGCGATCCGCAGCTCCAGCTCCAGACGCTGAACGCGCTCAAGACCGAGGAGGAGAAGCAGCTGGCTCGCGAGCTGCTGTTCCCAAGCGAGGGTGCCGCCAAGCAGGGCGCGAGTGATGCGCAGGCCGCGGCGCGCGACTTCGTCGTGCGGCAGTGCGTGTATCGGCTCCGCGTCGCCTGCAAGACCAGCAACAAATGGTCGGTCGTGCTCGAGGAGGCGATCGCGGTGTACAAGGCCGCGCTCGACGACGCGCCGGCCGATCTGGCGGCGGCCAAGCCAGGGCGGCCTGCGACCAAGCAGGCATCGGCGGGGCGTACGGCGGTGTGGTCGGATGTCGCCGCGGACGTGGCGGCGTTCGCCAAGGATCACGACGCCAACCCCGGCGCGGTCACGACCGACCTGATCGCCGGTTCGCACATGATCGAGATCATCCGGCTCGCCGTGATGCGCGAGGCCGATCCGTCGGACGCGCTGATCAGCGCCAAGATCTGGACGTCCGAGGAGCAGCTCGCCGCGAACCAGCAGCACGGCATCTCGGCCCAAGACCCGCTGGCCCGCGCGATGGCGAGCGAGGACAAGTACAAGGAGGAGGACCTGATCGCGGCGCTCAACAACGCGTCCGACGAGCACGTCGCCCAGGACTGGACCAGCATCGCGGCGACCCCGGCCGGCGGCGGCACCACGATGAAGCAGATGTACGCGCGCTATCGCACCGCGTTCGTCGCCGCGACGCCGGGCCTGATGCGCCGCGAGGCGCCGCCGTCCGCGCCGCCGCAGCGGATCGCGACGCCCACCGCCAGCGACCCCCACGGGACCGCCGAGGCCGAGCCGGCGGTGCACGAGGTGCGTCCGCTCGGCGACACCGATCCGCTGATCGCCGACGCCGACCTCAAGCGCCAGCAGTTCCTGCAGTTCGTCGTCCAGGTCTCGACGTCGCTGGAAGCCATGTTGCGCAAGCACATGGGCGACAACCGCGAGGCGACCGCCGACGCCGATCCGGATCAGGCCAAGCTGTCGGGTACCGGCAACAAGCGGTACGACAACCTGACCGAGGTCGTGCTCGCGCGCGTCCCGCGGCTCGCGCCGGCGGCGATCGCGCAGGTGATCGAGATGGAACCGGCGGACCAGTGGCTGCTCACCGACGGCGTGCGGCAGCAGGTCGGGATGTTCAACCTGCGGCACGAGAAGAATCTGCGGTCGCGTGGCGAGCAGACCTCGGAGCGCTCGATCGCCAGCGGCGAGAAGGAGGATCTCGACACCAGCCGCGTGCGCTACGGCCGCGCGTTCGCCGTCGCGCTGACCGACGGCAAGCTCGACCGCGCGGAGGTCGGCGCGCTCGATCACCTCGGCGACGAGAACGACCGCGCCCGCGAGGCCTACAAGACCGCGCTCGAGACCGCGGCGATGTGGGCGTCGCTGATCGTCGGCACGTTGGTCACGATCGCCGCGACGATCCTGACCGGCGGCCTCGCGCTCGGTCCGGTCGCGGCGATGGCGATCGGCGGCGCGACCGCGGCGCTGTCGGCGGCGGCGAAGTCGCTGGTCAACAAGTCGATCCTCGACAACGAGTGGGACAGGCAGGACACCCACGAGCTGATCGCCAAGGAAGTGATCACGTCGCTCGTCACGATCGGCACCACGTACTACGCCCAGAAGCTGCTGGCCGCGGTCGGCGCCGTCGGGACAGTTGCCAAGCAGGCCAACGCCGCGCGTGGCGTGCTCGGCCAGCAGCCCCCGCTGTGGCGGGTGTTCCTCAACCAGGCGAGCGAGCAGGTGACCTCCACCGCGATGTCGTCGGTCGTCGAGGCGGGCCTCGAGGCGACCGATCCGATGCACTGGATCGACGGCTATCGCGAGGGTGAGAAGGAAGCCAAGGCCGCGGGCATGGCCCGGCTCGCGCAGGTCCCCGGCGACATCAAGAACGGCGTCATCACGTCGCTGCTCACCGCCGGCATCGGCCATGTGATCGGCAGGAACGGCGGCCACGTCCAGTTCGGCGAGGCCGCGGCGCAGCGCCGATCGGTCAGCCTGTCGCGGAACATCAAGAAGGCATTCGGCGATCCCGAGCAGAAGGTCACCGGCGCGCTGGTCGAGTGGGCGATGAACCAGAAGGATCCGATCGACTGGAGCGCCGCGCCCGCCGAGTTGCTCCAGGGGACGATCCGCCAGTACGGCCAGATCGGCACCGAGATGCACACGGCGACGGCGAACACCGCTTCGCGGGGGCGTGCCGCCCATGACTCGCTCGCGATCTCGCGCCACGAGATGACGTCCGCCGAGCAGGCCGGCTACACGGCGATGCAGGCGCATGTGGGGCCGACCGATGGCTTCGTCAGCGCCAAGGACTACGCGGCCATGCGCCACCAGGTGGCGGCGACCGGCCTCAGCGGCTGGGAGGCGCACCACCCGGAGCACGCGCTGACCGCCGCGCAGCGCGAGGCGTTCGTTCACTGGGTGCGCGAGGCCGCCGACGGCGACGCGCTCGCCGAGCGCGCGACCAGCGATCCGCGGACGGTCGAGGCGGTCGTCAACGCCGGTAAGGCGCATGCGCAGGACCAGCGAGCACAGCCGGCACAGCCGGCACAGCCGATCCGGCCCGTGGCCGCCCACGAGCGCGCCACGATCCAGTTGCCGGCGCAGCACGACCCGGCGCAGCACGACCCGACCGCGCAGCCGGCGGCGCACGAGCGCGTCACGGCGCAGCAGCCGGCGCACGAGCGGGTCACCATGCGGCCGCCGGTCGCGGACAAGCCATCGCGCGGGCCGTCGGTCGCGGCGCGGGTCGTGGGCGCGACGTACGAAGGCGAGGGTCGGTTCCGCATCACGACCGCGCAGGGCGACGTCGATGTCCGGGTCGCCCGCACCGTGGGCACCAAGCCGCGGATGCGGCGCCACCCCGATGGTGACGGGATGCTGCTCGAGATCCCGCTCGGGCTCGGCGATGCCGAATTAGACCACGCGATCATCGACGAGCTGTCGGCGCTGCACGACGCCCACGCGCCGCCGCATGACCGCATCACGCGCGAGCATGCCGTGCCGGTGGCGGAGCGGCCGACGCGGCCGGCGATGGAGGCGGTCGTGCCGGACGGTCCGGACGCGCCGGCGCACGCGCGGCGGACGCAGCACGCGATCGACGCGGTCGAGCCGGACGCACCGGCGCACGCGCGGCGGACGCAGCACGCCAGCGATGGGACCAAGCCCGACGCATCGGCGCGGCCACGCGCGCCCCACGAGGCCGACGCCGGTCACACGCAGGACCACGCCGCGACGAGCGCACGCAAGGTGCACGAGGACCTGCCGGCGATCCAGCACCTGACGTCGCTGCCACCGGAGGTGATGATCGGCGCCCAGCAGCAGGCGCAGGTCGAACCGGCGCTGCAGCGGATGTCGCACGACGACTACATCAAGTTCCAGGCGATCGAGGCTTCGCTCGGCGATCCGGTGGCGCGCGGCTTCCTCTACAAGGCCGTGGCCTCCAATAACTCCGTCGCGGAGATCGAGTGGCTCGCCGATCAGATGGTCGGCCGCGACGCGGCGTGGCTGGTCGACAACCTGACGCTCGGTGATCCGCGCGGGGTGGGCGGCGGCATCAAGCAGCAGTGGGCGATGTCGTGCAACGCGTCGATGACGATCACGATGAAGGGCAACTACGATCCGATCTTCGCGCTGCGGACCCGGCAGCGCAACGTGGGGGTGGGCGCCGCCGACGAGCAAGATCCGATGGCGATGAACATGCACCAGGCCGACCTCGAGCAGCAGATGCTCGAGAGCGAATACATGGGGACCGGCTGGTCGTCGATGTTTCCGGCCAAGCACGTCGGGGTCGCCACACCACGCGCGTCGCAGACCGGCACGGGCCGGCCGGCCGATGATCTGCTCAACGGGATCTCCGCGACGACCGGGCTGACGTTCCACTCACGTGCGGTGAGCTCGCCGCACGAGGCCTTGCCGATCATCGATGCCGCGCTCGGCAACGGTATGCAGGTCCCGATCCTGATCGGCGGGTCCGGCATGTTGCACATGCACTACGTGCTCGCGATGCGGCGGCGGCCGACGCCGAACGGCTTCGAGTATCAGTTCCATGACACCGCGTTCGGTGAAACCCGGTGGGTGACGGCGCACGAGATCGCGACCAACACGATGCCCCTGTCGTGGAATCAGCTGACCGCGCTCGAGGTCCCGACCGCGATCTCCCACATACCGCCCGCGCCCCCGGTGGCTGTGCAGGCGCCCCAGCAACCCCCGGCGCATGCACGACCGACGCAGCACGCGATGCAAGCGGTCGATCCCAACACACCGGCGTCTGCCCGGCCGACGCAGCACGCAATGCAAGCGGTCGATCCCAACGCACCGGCGCACGCCCGGCCGACGCAGCACATGGAGGTCCCCAGCGCTGCGCCGGCATCGCCCGCGGCGTCGGAGGGCGATGCCACGGTGGCGAGCGAGGCGAATCGTGGCTCGGCGCGCAACGCCGCGCCCGGGATGGCGCACCGCGATCGCCGGGACCGCGAGGCGCGTGGCCGCGATCGCGAGCGGCAGCGACGCCGGGACCACGATGGCGACGACCACGAGGAGGTCGATCACGCCGCCCGGCCGCCGGGGCCCCGCACCGTGCCCTACGGGATGAAAGACCATCAATTCCAGCAATTCGCAGGTGATCTCTACGCCGGGTTCGCGGCTGCGGGCTATGGCGATATCATCGCGACCGTGCAGGGCAGCGGGGCCACCAACCAGAGCCATGAGACCGGCCGCGCGTTCGACGAGGCGAGGGTCAGCGACTACGACGTGGCGATCCAGAGCCCGCAGCTGGTCGCACGCGCGGTCGAGCTCGGCATCTCGCTGAACGGCGCGCTCGACGACGTCGCGCTGAAGCGGCTCGGGCTCGCAGCCCTCCGCGCGCAGCTCTCGGCGGCGCGCGAACGCGAGGTCAACTTTCTCGTCGTCGATCCCGAGCGCTCGGTCAACATCCTCGACAGGGCCGGGATCCCGGTACCCAGGACATAGTCATGGAAGAGACCTTCGACACCTACTGTATCGATGCCGGCGACCTCGAGGTCGCCCGGGACCGCGTCGAGTCCGCGCTCCCGGTGACGTTCGTGCTGCACGACAGCATGTACTGGGGAGGCGACTACTATCTCGCCAAGTCAAACGACCTCGGAAAGATCACGATTCGCCGCAATGCGAACAGCTTCACGGGTGCGCTCAACGAAGCAGCGTTTCCCGACTGCCAGATGATCATCTCGGTCAGCGCGCCGCCGGATCCGCAGGCGATCGAGGCCAAGCTGGTCGCGCACGGGCTGCGGTTGCTGCGGAGAACTGTCGTATGATCTCGGTGGCTGCCGTGACGGCATGGAGCACCCGATGAAGATCGAGATTCAACCCGAGGCGTCCGTCCGGCATGGGCTCGCCCGCATTGGATTCTCGGTCGACACGACCGGGAGTGGCTTGTCGGGTCGGGCGCTCGTGCACGCGGGCTGGTATGGGCCGTTCAAGGCCGCGCCGAGCATCGCGTCGCTGGCGAGCCATCCTGCGCTGGGCCTGGTCCAAAGCTTTCAGCTGATCTGGTGACTCGGAGGGAGCATGCAGATCGGTAGAACGACAACGCGCGCGGAACGTCTGGCCTGGCTCCCAGGCGAGGCGATCGCGCTGGTGCGCGGGCCATCGCCTGACGAAGCGGCGACCGTGGCGCTCGCGATGATCGATCAACTCGAGGCGGCCAAGCTGTCGGTCGACGCCGTCGAGATGTCGATCGTGTTCTGGTCGCGCGCGCTCGATGGCCTCGATCCGGGGCCGGCGCCGGCGGACCGGCTGGCGAAGCTGCACGACGATCTCGCGGTGATGGCAGCCACGTCACCGGCGCTGGCGGCCTGGAACACGGCGCTGCGTGCCACCGTCACCACGGCGCATGATCTCGATTGGGTGATCCAGTTTCTGCTGCGGGCTCACCAGACGTGGAAGATGACGGTGGCGCTGCGCGGGCGTCCGCCTGGCGCCTGAAAGGACCCGGCGATGGCGCGACTCGAGCTCCTGCTGCTGGACAACGACGATGAGCATGTCGTGATCGCGAACGCGCTGGTCGCAGCGCTGGGGGCGGGCGCGGTGGCGCTCCGCCGGGGCGAGATCGCCGCGATCCCGGACGACGCCGTGCCGATCGTGTTCGCCGCGGAGCTACCGGCGTACCTCGCGGCGCTGCCTGCGGATCGCCGTGCCAAGCTGATCGAGCGCACGCTCGTGCTCAACGCGTATCGCGACGAAGTCCTGGGCCTCCTCGAGACCCACGGGTTCGGCGGAGCGATCGAGTGCGAGGACCCCGCGGGCTGGGCCGACTACGGGACGATGTTCGTGCGCAAGGCGGCGCTGTCGCCGCGCAAGGGGGAAGCCGTGTCCGGCGCCGGTCGCGAGTCGGCGCGCTATGTGCTGTGGACGATTCGCGACCGAACCGCGGTCGAGCGCACCTGCTCGCTGGCCAAGCTCGTCGACAGCTACGGCGCCGAGGCCTGGCGGTTCTCGAATCGAGATGACCGACTGCTGGTGACGAGCGGCGATGCGCGAGCCCACGGGCTTCCTGCGATCAGCGTCAGCGTGAATATTGGCCGCGTCGCGATGGCGCCGACGCGATTTCCCACCCCGACTGGCTATCTTCAGCTGTACCAGGCGTTTGGCTCGGGGCTGTGGTTCAGCGTCGAGCACGATCCGGACGGCGGCACGATCGTCGACGCGGCGGGGCGCAAGCTCGTCGGCGAGCACGTGCCACCGATCCTCGGTGAGCTGGAGCATGTGATGCTGGCCGGCGGATCGCGCACCGCGGTCGCGTGTGTGACCGGCCCTGCGAACAGCGTGGCGAGCGGGATGAAGTGCTACCTTCGAGTCCCGCATCGAACCGGAGATCTACTGGTCACGTTCGCCACCGCGGCACGGTCGCGCGAGCCATCCTGCGCGTACGTGCTGGCGGTGCCCGAGCTCAAGGTGCTCGCCGACTCGCTGACGATCGTCGACGACCAGGCCTGAAGAGATGTCCAACAATGCCGTTGCGGCGTTGTGTGCGGGGACGCGACATGGCCGCGGCTTGACGGCCCGCGTCACGGACGCGGCGGCGAGTTCGACGACGGTGGCAATTGTCGGCGAGATCAGTGCGCCTACAATCGGCCGATGAAGACCTTACTCAAGATCGGCGAGCTCGAGAGCCGGGTCGGCGAGGAGCTCGCCGTGTCGCCCTGGATGGAGATCGCGCAGGATCGGATCGACTTGTTCGCGAAGGCCACCGAGGACTTCCAGTGGATCCATGTCGACCAGGAGCGCGCGAAGCAATCGCCGTTCGGCGGCACCATCGCGCACGGGTTTCTGACCCTGTCGCTGCTGCCCAAGCTGACCGATGCGGCGCTCGAGATCACCGATCGCAAGATGGGGGTCAACTACGGGCTGAACAAGGTGCGGTTCACCGCGCCGGTGCCGTCGGGCTCGCGGATCCGCGGCCGGTTCACGCTGACCAAGGTCGAGACCATCGAGGGTGGCGTCCAGACCACGTGGAACACGGTGGTCGAGCGCGACGGCGGCGACAAGCCGGTCATGGTCGCGGAAACCATCAGCCGGCACTATTATTAGGATGGCGCAGCGCTGGAAGCACCGGCCGCCGCAGTCGAACTGGGGCGAGTTCGGCCCCGACGACCAGCGGGGGCGGATGAACTACGTGACGCGCGACAAGGTGTTGCAGGGCGTCGCCGAGGTGAAGGAAGGGCTGACGTTCTGTCTGTCGCTGCCGCTCGACTATCCGGGTGGTAGCGTGCTCAACCCCCGGCGCCGCCCGCCGCGGATCGCACCGACGCTGCGCGGCGGCAAGGCGAACTTCTGCTTCGCGCTCGCCGGCGACAATCCGCTGTTCACCGACGTGATGTGCGACGACGTGGTGCTGCTGACGCTGCAGTATTCGACCCAGTGGGATTCGTTGGCGCATGTCGGTGGCCTGTTCGACGCCGATGGCGACGGCACCCCCGAGCCGGTGTTCTACAATGGGTTTCGCGCCGGCGAGGACATCCGGGCGGCGCCTGCCACGCCGGGCGCCGAGCCATGGGCAACCTACGAGGGCTCGCGTGCTGGCGCGCTGGGGATCGAGAACCTCGCCGAGCACGGCGCCCAGGGCCGCGGCGTGCTGATCGACCTGCACGCGCAGTTCGGCCGCGAGCGCAAGGCGATCGGCTATGACGATCTGATGCGCGTGATGGAGCGCGATCGCGTGGCGGTGGAGCGCGGTGACTTCGTCTGTCTCTATACCGGCCTCGCGGACATGATCCTCGAGATGAACAAGCAGCCGGACGGCGAGGTCCTGCACACGAGCTGCACCGGGCTCGACGGCCGCGACCCGCGCCTGTTGCAGTGGATCACCGACTGCGGCTGTGCCGCGCTGATCGCCGACAACTACGCGGTCGAGCTACTGCCGGCGGGCGCCGCCCCGGCGTCGCCGCACGCGTTCCTGCCGCTCCACGAGCACTGTCTATTCAAGAATGGCATCCATCTCGGTGAGATCTGGTATCTGACCGAGCTCGCACGCTGGCTGCGCCAGCACAACCGCAACCGCTTTCTGCTGACGGCGCCACCGCTGCGGCTGCCTGGGGCGGTCGGCTCGCCCGCCGCCGCTGTGGCAACGGTGTGAACAACCATGACCAAAAAAGTAGCCATCATCACCGGCGCGTCGTCGGGCATCGGCGCCGCCACGGCCCTCGAGCTGTCCAAGCGCGGCTGGTCGGTCGTCATCAATTATTCCCGGAGCGCCGACGACGCCAGCCGGGTCGCCGCCAGCTGCACGGACGCGATCGAGGTCCAGGCCGACGTCTCCGAGGACACCGAGTGCAAGAAGCTGGTGCAAGCCACGCTCGACAAGTGGGGGCGCATCGACGCGCTGGTCAATAACGCTGGCACCACCAAGTTCGTCGATCACGCCGACCTCGACGGGCTGTCGGCGGACGACTTCCTGCGGATCTACCGGACCAATGTCGTCGGGCCATTCCAGATGATCCGCGCCTGCGCGCCAGCGCTGAAGACCAGCCACGGCGCGATCGTCAACGTCTCGTCGGTCGCCGCGCAGCTCGGCATCGGCTCGTCGCTGGCCTACGCGGCGTCCAAGGCCGCGCTCAACACGATGACCTACTCGCTGGCGCGCTCGCTCGGCCCCGAGGTCCGCGTCAACGCGGTGTGCCCGGGCTACGTCGACACGCCATGGCACCACAATGCGCACGGCTCGGACCGGGCGATGCGGATCGCGGCGCACTACTCCGGGATCGTGCCGCTCAAGGACTACGCGCGCCCCGAGGACATCGCCGACGCGATCGTCTGGCTGATCGAAGGCGCGCGCCAGGTCACCGGCGAGGCGATCTTCGTCGACGGCGGCCTGCACATCACGCCACCGCGCTAGCGGATCGGGATGTCGGCGGTCACCGCGTCGAGCAGTGCGTCGAGCCCGGCGTCGCGATCGACCGCGCGATGGACCAGCTCGGAGGGCGCGGCCCCGGCGCCGCGCACGATGCGGCGGGCGGCCGGCTGCGACTTGCGGACATCGTGCATGATCGGCGCGAGCCGCGGATCGCTGGCGTCGAGCTCGGCGACCACGGCGTCGAGGTCGATGTGCGCGAGCGCCTCGGCGATCGAATCCTGGTCGGTCGCGAACAGCACGTCCCAGCCGCTGGTGACGTAGAGCGCCATCGCGCCGCGCTGACGGTGGTTGTCGCCAAACACCAGCACGCGCAGCCGCTTGTTCGGTTTGGCGTGGCCAGCGGTGGAGCGCTGGGCGCCGGCGACGAAGTCTCGCCACTCGAGCGGCGGATCGATCAGCAGGATGCCCAGCGTCCAGCTCGGCGCCGCGGCTTCGCGGACGACGTCGCCGATGACCTCGATCGCTCTGCCGGTGGTCGGATCGACGAGCGCGACCGCCAGCCGCGTGCCGAGCGGAAACCACGCGGCAGTGTCGAGGCTGACGCCGTTGTCCGAGACGTCGAGCGTACGGCACACTGCCATGTCACCACCCAGGAGCGGTACCGCGGTTGCTGCGGCGTCGATGCGGTAGCGAGGCGAGCGGCGGGACAAGGAATCGCATTGTACACAGCCACGGATTTGATGCGCGAAGGTCTTCCCTGAACTCGGGAGTCAGCTGAGAATGTTAGCGTCAGCACGGGTGTTCGACCTTCGGTGGAGCTGGCTGTGCGTGCCGTTTGTCGTGTGCACGGCGGCGCTCGCGGCGCTCGGGCTGGTCGCGGCGCTGGTCCGCGGTGACCGGGTCCTGCGGGTGGGGGTGCTGGGTGCGGTGATGACCGCCCTGCCGTGGGCGATCTGCGCGGGCCTGGCGACCTGCACCGACGAGCCGGCCGTCGCGACGCGGCTGTTGCGGCTGGGCACGGCGCCGCTGGCGCTGAACGGCGCGACCGTCCTGCTGGTGCTGCTGGGGGCCAGCGGCCAGCTCGAACGCTACCGCTGGGCGGCTCGTCTCGCGGGTATCGTGGGTGCGCTGCTACTCGGGATCTGTCTTGGCACCCCCTGGATCGTGCCCGGGGTGCATCGCCTGACGTCGGGGATGTACTACGTATCCGCTGGACCGCTTACTGATGTCCACATCGCGCAGCTCGGCATCTGGCTCGCGCTGGGGGTAGTCGTCGCCCGGCGCTCGATGATGCGGGGCGAGCGCCGCCGGCTCATGCGCGCGGTGATCGCGGCCTGCGTGCTCGGGGCGGTCGGCAGCAGCGACATGCTGCTCGTGCACGGGGTGCTCGGGCGGTATCCGATCGCGTGGCTGCCGGGGACGATCGCGTGCGGCGTCGCGCTGTACCTCGCGCTCGCGACCGATATCCTGCGGTCCCGTGGCCTCGATCTCGGGGTGGTGTTCGAGCTCGCCGGATTCGCGATGGCGGCGCCGCTGGTCGGGGTGGTCGCGTGGGTGATGGAGGGCGCGGCGCCGGTCGAGGTCGCGGTGATCTCGAGCGCGGTGTGGATGGCGGCGATCGCGAGCGCGTGGGGGCTCGGCAGCCGGCGCGCGCCACAGCGGGTGCTGGCGAGCCAGGCGCTCGAGGCGTTCGTCGTCGGGCTGACCGAGATCGACGATGACAAGCCGGTGGCGGCGAGGCTCGCCGCGCTCTGGCACCTGGCCGCCATCGCGGTTCGCGCGACGTGGCGCGTCGAGCCGACCGGTCTGGTCGACATCGCCACCGGCGCCGTCTGGATGCTCGACAGCGAGGTGGCGGCCTGGCTGGCGAGCCGCGACGAGCCGGTGGCAGCGGCGGGGCTCGCGACGATGCGCGTCGGGGCGATCCGCCCCAAGGTCGAGGCGCTGGTCGCTTCGCGCGGCGCGACGCTGTTCGTGCCACTGCTCGATCGCGGGGTGCTGGTCGGCCTGGTCGAGGCCGACCACGTGCTGGCGTTGCGCGACGCCGAGCGTGGCCTGGTCGTCGAGTCCGCGCGTGCGGCGGCGCGCGCGCTGACCTACGTCGCGCTCGTCCGGCTGGCCGCGCGCGAGGGTGCGACGGCGCGCGAGGTCGAGGCCGCCGAGGCGATGCGGCTGCAGGCGTCGGCGAGCCGCGCCACCGGGATCGGCCCTTGGCTGGTCACCGCCGAGTACCGCAGCGCCGCGCGCACCACGGGCGCGGCGTGGTCGGCCAATCTACTGTCCGATGGCCGGCTCGCCGTGCTGGTGACCGAAGGCCAGGCCCACGGCGTGGTCGCCGCGCTCGCCACCGCCGCGGTGACCGGCGCGTTCGCCG
>Ga0307509_10001604_pt1 | contig 37980 bp, 39 predicted proteins | sample 10_EM_MG_FD_202245 | JGI IMG/M metagenome (GOLD analysis project Ga0307509, IMG submission 202245) | Populus trichocarpa ectomycorrhiza microbial communities from riparian zone in the Pacific Northwest, United States - 10_EM | ecosystem: Host-associated > Plants > Roots > Unclassified | place...
AAAAGGTTCATTTATTTAATTTCTTACAATGCACATTCATTCATTGTTTGAACAATAGTTGCGAGTGACAGCATACGACAACTCGGCTACCACGCCACACTACCCTATGGGGAAATCCGCCCTGTTGCGCAATCACGCTCGGATCACGAACACTTCTGCCGAGTGGCTTTACCTACTTGAACATGATCATAAAAACAGGAGAACCACCATGAAATGACAACAGGCACAAAATCTGTAAGTAGTGTTCCCAAGTGTCCAGTCTGTGGGTCTTTCGCCTAGGATGAGATAGACGCTAATTAGGATGCCTTTGGACGTGACAGGTTCCAAATTGCACTCCCTCCTAACATATGCCCAGACCGGATAGCCGGAACCTATAGATGTCTCAAGTGGACACATTTTCCCTGTAACTGCGGATGAGGGCCAGGTCCTATAGGTAATTGGTGAGGACTAGACAAAATTGTGTGAGGACTGCAGATAACAGGTTAGAACTGCAGATGATGAGTGAGGACTACAGGTAATGGATTGGCCCTATATAGAATTGGCAGGGACAGCAGGGGACCGGTCAGGACTGCAGATTGATAGCGATACCCTGATGGCAGCTCGCTCACAACCCAATCATAACTGGGGTAGCATATTTAACGGCGGGAAGTACAGAGCAAAGCACGTAGGTGGTGGTTCCGGTATGTGATGATAACGATGTCGATGTTCGATGTACTCTACAGGAAGCTCTCTACTGGTAGCTCAGACTAGATACAGAAGAGAGCACACAAACACACAAAACAGGAAAAACCCACACAACGGGAAAAACCCCCAAGTGGCAGTCACGACCCTAATCCGGTCGTACCCCAAACTAACTATCATACCCTAACAACTATGGGATTCCAGCTATGACAGATGACTGGTGACGACTGCATGTAACCTTCGGGAGTTACCGATCAGTAGAGGATTGTAGGAACCTAGAGTAACCCTCTTGGACGGTAGTCTTTCCTAAATGATGGAGGCCCTTGCCCTTTAGCATGAGACACATGCCTGGGACGGACGGGACTGGAGTCCTCTAGGTGCCTGCAAGGTGGACGGGATGCTTGGGAATACTGACGGTGAGGAGAAGGTGCTAGGTGCCTAACTCATACCTAACATAAAGCATAATCCCCTGTGGGGGCTGCGAACAGGAGAAGCTCAGTGAACAATCACGAGGATAGTTCACTGAGCAACCCTATTGTATTGATCCACCCTCCCTCCCATCAATCATGAAGGAGATATTTGATATAAGGGTGAAGGTCGGAGCATGGAGCGGAGACTACAGTATGGGCCAAGGGAAACTGCCAGAGGCAGAACCCCTGGATGCTATCTCAGGATATCCAGTAAAGCCAATACTAGAATACCCGATGACAGCATTGTGCTGAGGAGGGTATATCGAAGTGGGAAATCTCCCGATGGAGGAATATGGGTTCGGTAGTCCGGGAGGCATCTTGGTGCTGCTTTGTGGTATTCCAAGATCCTGTGGGTGAAGACCTCCTTCCTCGTTCACTATTGCCTCGGCTTCGGCTTCGGCATCCTAGATGTCGTCAGTCTCAAATCCCCTGCAAGAGATATATAAACACAAACCGGAGTAGTTGATGCATTCTCAACATCAATACCAACAATCGGCTTGGTATTATCATTATTCTCACCACTCGGCGGTGGCGGCGGTGGGGGGTTTCGGACATTGTCCCGTATCAGTATATGCTATTGGAATTGGTCGTACCATTGTTCGCAGCCGTCTGGGGCCCCCGTAGGGCCCGGCGCGGGGAGTGCCAAGAGCCCGGGACGGGACGGGACGGCAAAACGTAGTCCGTCCTCGCCTTTCATTCCTACTTGTCGGGCAACTTGAGAAAATGACTGGACGGGACGACAAGCCCCACGATCTGAGACATATTCCGGTAGGGGACGGCCGGGGACGGCGGAAAACAGCGGAAAACAGCAGAAGACGGCGGGGGACGGCGGGGGACGGTCCTTCACTCGGATGTGTGGGGCGAGTTCCAGAAAAGAGCGGACGGGATGACAGAATGCCGTCCGTCCTCGTCTTTGATTCTTACTTGTCGGGAAACTTTAGAAAATGACCGGACGGGATGACAAACTGCCGTCCGTCCTCGTCCTGGCTCAGGACGGACGGATTGCCCCGTTGCGAACACTGGGTCGTACGGCCACACCACCCACCCCACCATCTGCGAGTTTCTTTCTTTCTTTCGATTCCGTTAAAGCTCCACTTAACCTCGCCTCCATTCCCACTGCCCTGTAGGGGAACAGCTATAGACACTCTAATGTCAGAACTCAAAACCCTTGAGCGTCGCGATTCGACGCCCCCTAGTGCCCTTATGGAGGATAACCTTAATACTCTTAGTCCTGCTCATGAGGAGGCTGCCAGAGCTTCAGACAATGAATCTGTTCTTTCCGATATCGACGAAGAGGTCTTTCGAGAGTTTGGCGACTATAGGATTGTACTCATCGATGAGGAAACTGTTCACACTACTGGAACGTACAAGAAGAAGCTTGACCCGAGTCAACTCGCAGAGAAACCCGGCAAAAAGGAAAGGAGGAGGCGAGATATTAAAAGAAGAGACGATGGTGAAGAACGTATCGGCGAGCCGGAGCCGGAGGAGCAGGAGCTAACCGCTGAAGAGAGTGAGTGGTGGTAAATGATAAACGGAACTGTGTAGTGGAGAAAGTCGTCGGTGATAAACGGAACGGTGTGGTGGGTTAGAAGAGAAAGTCGTAAGTGTGGATTTTTAGGAGGGGGGTTTTAGGTTAGACCAGATGAGCCCTAAGCGAGGCCACACCCTCGGCGAGGCTTGGCAAAATTTTGTTAGCAGTTTGGTTTGATGTGTACTCTACAGGGGGTTGTGGGTAGGCTCCGCTCGGTTAACTATGGACCGTTCAACTGCCGTTCCAGACATGACCGTTCACAGCCGTGAACGGTTGCTTGAGATTTGGTCAACTTTTAGGAAAGCAGTTCGGTTAAGCAGACTTTTCAACCGACCATTCATTAGTCAACCGATTTCATGGGTGCCGGAGAGGAGCCATGGTGGTTGTCAACGACGACGAATGGCCGATGAAAAGGACCTTCAGAGGACCTTTTCATTTTTGACCGTTCGCACCCATTTTTAGCAAACGGCAGGATGGTAACCGAACACCAAATCTTCTTCCTGAACGGTCCCATTGGATGCAACGGTTCAACCCTCTAAATTTCCTACTCGAACGGTCCGTTCAGCTGTTAACCGAACGCACCCTAAGTCTGGCGAACGTGGCTCACAGAATTTCTATGTAAAGTGACTAATCAAAAGTCTTGGTGATCCGGGCCTTTTACACCCAAAATCGCCCTTTTGAGCGGGTTTTCATCTAAGTTCCTCTGGCAAACCTATGTGGAAAGCTTTTCAAAAACCACCTAAATAGTAATACATATATCTCAAGATTATCCCCAGTAATTTACAGAGTCTCTAGACCCTTCCATATCATGGCACAACTCATCAGAGATCTGGAGATTGTTGGTGGGTGGTTGCTGGGGCAATTATCTTAGAAAACTAGTGAAGACAAGGACTTTCAAGCAATGGTCAAACTTTACAAGCCTGAAGGACCTTCACTTGGGAGTGAGTACACTTGAAATTAATGATGGGATATTACACAGATAAGATGGTTTTAAATCAAAAATTTGGGGAAAAGGAGATCTGGTTTCTGGTGAAATACCAACAATTGAAGAGTGCTGCTTATGCCCGTTTCCGGTGCGAATCGAGAAAATCACCAAGACTTTTGATTAGTCACTTTAAATGGCAGCCAAGACTTCGCTGTACTTTTTTTTTTTTTTTTTTTTTATAAACTTTTTCCACTTCGGACACTAAGCTACAATAAAGCAAGACCAGTACGTAAAAATGCCTACAGCCCTAAATCCTATTCGGGCCTTGCCAACATCTCTACATAATCAATAAAAAACCACATATCCCCCAAATCACAACTACCTAAACCCCCTACCCCTCTGAGGACCACCCGGAATAACCACCCTCCTCTCCATACCCACTAACCTCTCTGACACATCAGCCAGTAACTGTCTTATCCCCTCTCCCATTACCTTAATATTTGTCTCAAACATCTCCGCTACCCTTTCTTCCAAGGCAGCTAACCTGTCACTCTGTACACCGTCCAGCTTCACCAGCCCCTGCCCCAGCCCTGCCTCTACCTTAGCCACTTCAGCATCCACCGCCACAAACTTCTTGCCCACCCTATCAACAACCCTCACCCACACAGCCTCCTTCTTCCTTGTCATCACCACCACGATCCTCTTAACTAAACACCACGTCCCACTAACCCAAAGGCCAGCATGGCACAGCTTACCAATCTTCTATCTTGCCATCACCTTAACCAACACAGTGGACGAACGCTTCCCCTCTACTTTTCTCTTCTCTCTTTTCTCCTCACCCACCAACTATTTCCCTTCCCCGTACACCTCAAAATTCGCCTTTCTTATCGCCTCCACAGTTCCTCCAATTGTATCCTCCCACCTCACACCACCAACTTTAATCATAACCGGTGCAACATTGCCCCCTCTCACCACAGGGTCAGGGGCCCTTCCCACCTCTTCCTCAATCTTTCTCTTTTTCCCCTTCACTGGAACCTGTGCCCAACTTGGCATATTGTGTAGCAAGGCCTGCACTGCAATCGGGGCCTCAAACAAGGCATCATCGATGGTAGTCACACTGGGTGCAACAGTAGCTCTCATACACAACTCAGGCAAAACTGCCTCTGGTGAAGACCTCGTCAAAAGCTGCCCTTCCATCTCCTTCATCCTCCTCTCCATCTCCTTAATCCTCATTCTTAATACCCAGGCCTTACGCTTGAGGTTCATGATGATAAGTTGGGAAGACATGAAGTCTATCCCAGAATCGCATGAGAGTATGTAATGGGTAGAAATCCCAAATTGTGGGTTGTGTAAGATATAATAATTTCAATGATGTGTGATGCAATGGGGACAGTGCATCCTTCGCAGTACTTTTGCTCACACCCTAGTACTGTACAGAAATTTGGCGCTAAGCCTGGCTGAGGGCTCACCTAGTCAACCTTTTTTTCTCACTTTTTCTCGCACAGAAAATTGTCCCCTAAAATGGGAGAAACATTACTGGTTTGCTGGTATTCCTATATGCCTTTTTGCTCCTCTGAATTATGTTTTCTGTGGCTCTTCAATGTTTCTTTCAGCTCTCTATCTTTTTATACTTGTTGCTGGTTGAAGCTTAATATGTTTTCTTTGATTGTTCCTTTTGTTCCTCTCAGGTCACTTCTTTGATAGTGTAACATGTATACAGGTTCCGGTAACTGTATACAGGAGCGGAGTGCAGGATTTCCTATGTTGTGTTTGATTACTTTGCTTACTTTGATTAGTTTGATTGTTTTACAGCCCCGCAGCTATATTAAGGCCTAGTAGCTTGTGTTAAGTTTAGTTTTGCATGTTTGTTGTTTTATTTAGGAACACAAGTGAACCAACGGTCATGTAAGCTGACGATAGCATTGAGGCAGTGTTATGACTCTTAGGTTTCATGTGGGATCACAGGACATGCAGGGCAAGGTGCACTGCCCGGTAATGATCGTGGTTGCAGGATATCAGATTACTATCGCTCTGGAAGAACTCTTGTATTTAAACTCATCTCCTGGCTAGCAGGAGAACGGCAGACTTCAGCAGACTCTTGATTTATGAATATACTTGGTTGAACGGCGATCTCAGAGTTCCACTTGCCCTTTAACTATTATCTCTCTTCATTCTCGAGCGCTCTGAGGACTCCCTTAGATCTAGCGCTTGCCGGTCAACCGCTAGCCCTCTATTCTACCTTTTTGTTAGACAGGAGTAAACCTGTTACAGATAGTCTTTGTTTTTGCTTGTGGAGGGGTTGCAGTCGTACCCCTGGACTCAACCACCCTACTACTAGTATATAGCTCAGCTATGTCTTTCTTATTATTCAATTGATGAGTGTTGTCACAATAAGAAATCTTGAGTACTTCAATTATTACTCCTCTGTCCGGAGTACCGATCGCATATTGCAACAGCTGGATCAAATAGGTCTACGAGTGAGGGGCTGTGATAGTCAGACCAGGACTTTTTCAGCTCATAAAGAGTCGTCTTCGGTTGAAGCCGTGGACCGAAATACAAGGGCGTGTTCATGTCTTTCATGCACAAACCATTTCATGACTGCGAAAACCCAGTTGTTGGTGAAAAGGGCGCCCCAGATCACCAGTTACAGGCAAGAACTGTCCTTCAACATTCCGCCCGGACTTTGTGCTTTTTAGTGAACTGCGACGGCCACCGGCTTGCTTGTTTTACCAGTTGGTTCGTTTGCTCTGTTCGTTTGCTCGTCCGGAATTGATGCTCTATGAGACTAGTAGCCCACATATAAAACAAAGGTTTAAGTTATCCTCTCGCTTCTCTCTGCTTAACCTCAGATTAAATGGCTAGGCCCATATTTTCGGTCAATTCTCCCTCGTTATCGCGATTTTATCGGGTCCGCTGGCCAAGGCAATATGCTAGGCCCATATATGGGGCATTTATACACCAATAGCCTTGGCAAACGTTTTGAAACGCTTGCTTCAACCGAAAAGCGCTGTCAAGAGCGGGTACAGACGAGCATAGAATGAGAATCCGGCAAGCCGCCTGAATAACATTATCCAGCCCAGGTGTTGGAAATTATATTCACGGTAGTGCTCTAATATTCTCCATTCCTCCCTCCTCCAGTCACGAGTGAGACCTCATGACTACTAGCGTCACCCCCTTGTCCCACTTCTACATCCCTCCTTTTCTCCTTTTTTTTCTTCTCTCTCGCTTTCTCTCTGAATCTTCTTCTCTTGTTCTATAAGCAATACCAGTTTTTCGCTCCTGTTGGAGACAGCTCTCCTCTTGAAACTTTGATACAACTCGCCTCCACTCATTCACTCCTAGTGCTTCTCAACACTAGGCAATTCTACGAAGCAATTTCCGACTCATTCAAGATCTCCTCACACTCCCTTTCCCATCATAGCCCATCTCTCACTCCTAATAGAACCTGGCAATAGGGGTCCACCTCTCCTAAGGTTCCTCCATCCTCATCTCCTTCCCTACACATACCGAAGCAGTAAGATACATCTAGCACAAGCTGAAGAATGGTGATTACATCTACACCGACGAGCATACGAGATGGTACTCTATCATAGACGAGTCCTTCTGATGATTGAACGGGCTAACTTCTGTCGTGGATCCAGAATCGGGCCGGAAGCAGCTGGGCTTCGTTGAGATGCTGGGAGCCATAGAATGGACCGAAGAAAGGAGCTACCACTTCCGCCTCTCAGCCCTTGCCCCACAGCTCCAAAATTTCTACCAGGCGAACCCAGGCCAGACGGTACCCCGCGCAAGGTACGAAAAACTTATCGTAGCGGTGGAAAACTGCCTGGGAGATCTATCCATCAGGGGCCCGAGCCCCCCCTGCCATTGTGACACCCCAATGACCACACACTCCCTCATAGAATATCTACGTCTGGCTCTACGCGCTGAAAAATTGCCTCACCAACACCACATACTCAACCGGCCATCCTCCCTCCCCCTCCCTCCCCCTCCTTCTGGCCAGCAGACACACAGCGCCACGCATGTGACAGACAAAAACGCCCTCCGTTTCCACACAATTTACTGTCCCGCCTTCCTGCTCGCCCTCAACCTCCCCTTCCCACGCCACCTCCTAACATACGCACACTGGACTAGTAACCGCCGCAAAATGAGCAAGAACGATGGCAACGCCGCCAATCCCGTTTCCGCGCTACCCGAATTTCGGCGTGGATGTCATGTGCTTCTACCTCCTTCACAAAGGGGGCACCACCGATGACAGCTACCACGACGCGCTTACGGTACTCACCAGCTACAAGAAGGGCCGTTCAGACGGCCTGGGAAACCTAGATGGCAGAATTCAGCGGGCAGAAGTTCAAACTACAATGAGCCGTCAAGCGCAGCCTGGAATTCAACCTGCCAGTAACCCTCCTGGAAGACCGAGATTACACCAGCGTCATACAAAAGACCTCTCCCCAGCAGCAGAGAAAATGTAATATCTACATCCAGACCTGGAATTAAAGGATATCATTGACGTAGCTCACAAAGTCATTCCCAACTCCCTATCCCCCCTCAGCAGTAACTAATTTACTGTAGACAAACAAGTACCTCCAACCCTTCGCACCTTGGACATTCCGAGATCTTGCACAGAGACTTACTATCGGCTGAAGCAGTAAGCATCGGTGGAATCCTGCTGCAGCTGTTTATGCCGGGTAAGGTGAAGGGGTTACTGGATAGGCTCGGCTTGAGAGGACATGCGCGGCTTCGGGCAAGGGGTTGTGGGTGGGATAGGGAGTATAGGGTTAGCTATAAAGAAGGAAGGGGGTGGGAGGAGGATGGGGGGGGGGGAAGAAGAGGAGGGTCTTGTTTCTACCGCCTAATGATGGGTTCGATCGGTAGATTGTTAGGCAATATAGTGTGTGTGGCGCTCTGGCTCGAGTGATCGGTTGTGATGGCAAGTGAGCTTGTTGCTAAATTTACGGTGGGCGGTGTAAATTTGGCGTGCGCGCAAAATGAGATGCCAACTTTGTATCATACTATGGCTACAGTATGATACCGGTAACTTACCCACCACCGCATCACCACTTCTCACAAAGACAACCCTCTGAGAGGGAAAGAAAGGAAAAAAAAGAGACTTTATATTGTCAACTACCCCACCCACAAATCGCCTCTTTTATTCAAAATTCCGCTCAATTTAAAATACAGACAAGGCACAAACGCCACCGGTTTCAAACCATAAATCAAGTAAATAATCAGTTAAAAATACCCAAGTTCCCAACTAACAGGTGATCCTCCTAATTCTGCGCATTATTAGTTCCTCCTCTTGCCCCCTCGCTCCATTTCCATTCTCACCACCGCTACACTCACTTCTACCACCCCTTCCGCTCCTCGGGGTCTTAGCTAAGCCGGTGGGAGGACAGTCCTATAGTAGTCAGCGGAGGACTAAGGGCTCTACAATATCACTCGTGTCACCATCGAGAGACGGACCTGGTATCCTGCTACCGCCACCACCGCTTCGAGAAGATAGGTATCCGTTGGGATGACTGTTGCGAGGTTACCGTAGAGGTCTTTGATTGTGGCTGTTAGATCTAATTCCCCCACAACATTGCCCTCACCCTCCTCCACTACACGAAGAGTTCGGGCCCTGGCGCCTTTGGTACACCGAGGCTTCGAGTCTTCCAATACTCGTATATATCGATCGGCCGCTCCCTCAATCTCTCTGACAGCGCCCTAGTTAAGTTACTAAGCCTCCAACGGTCCATCCCAGAAGCCTCTTCTCTAAATACTCTTTCACAATCCCGGATTTCCTTGACCTCGGACTTGCTCTCTGATCAGTCGAAAAGTTGACTATGGTCAGTAGACAAAATTTAATGCGCACTAAGGATTGATGGAGATGCAGCCCCCCTCTCCATCACCAAGCGCTTCCGACGCCACCTGAAGCAATTTTTTTCCTAGATAAATTGCATTCTAACTTTACTATCTTTTTAAATTTTTAATATCTATTTTTTTTCTTGGTTTTCATGATATTTTTCTGGGGTTGGCGTGGGAGTGGCGTTGCCATGGCCCAAGTTTTCTTGTTGCTTGATTCGCTGTAAATTTTGTCCAGGGATAATATGTGTCGGAATGAAGATCGCCTTCTGGGTTTCCCAGAATCTGTTTGAAGAACCGAGGGAACTTGATGCTATACTCATTGACAAGGTCAATCGCCTTTTTCCCGAACTCCCATCCGTTACCTCAGCGGTCAGAGTACCCCAACACCTTGACCTTCTTAGACTTGAATTTCAAATTTACCCCCAGATTAAGACAGTCACCCTCAACCACTACTGTGGAGCTTGATGTAGTCCGGCTAGGAATAAGCGAGTCAAGTTCAAGGACACGAGCAACGGTATAAGAAGGTATATAACCAGTATATTTTTCGGCTTTGATGACAATATCTTAGCCAAAATTCGACCCCCTCCCTTTCTACCGGCCGTTAGCACCCATTTCAAGCACCACCCAGAGCATAACTAAAGTAACTACAATACAAGTAGTAGCAATCAAGATATCGACCCTATTGGTATCACGTTTAGCCATTTCCAAAGGACTACCATAATTGAATTCTCGTAGGAAAAGGGCACGAGAACACTCGGGATGCTCTTCTGCAAAGGGTATAGCATAAATGGTATATTTCGCCATGGGCCTCTGATCTTCACTAACAACTTCTTCTACAATAGTTTGAGCGGCGTAGTCCTCAGATTTAGGTTGAGATCGGAAAGATTCTTGCAGGGCTGGTGACAGGTGCACCCCCGGGCTACAGTAAGGATGATATCGTCGAATACTTTGGTGTTAGACTAGATGAGGGTGAAACGCAGGATGCGATGGACTGGAGTCTAGAGGTAGATATCCTGGGGACAAATCCGGAAAATATGTCGGAAATGTACCTTGGAGCAACGCCGCAATACCACTAGGAACCACGCCATGCAATCTGCTAATAAGTATGCATCTAGGTTTCTACTAGTTGTAGTCATGCACAGTCGGCCAAAACCTCTTCATTAGTATGGTAACCCCCGCTCCACAGAGTTGGATTTAAGTGCCCCCCGGAGTCGGTTAGGACCTAAACCTCTCTTCTCTCTCAACAACCGCAAACTCAAAAAATTGAACACGCAGTTCCAATTCCTTTCATCTGGCAATAGAAAATGTCCTTCATCAGACACAGCTCTTTTCCATTGCGTTACAAATCCCCTATCATGATGGTAGGGCCCGGGCGCTCTCTCAAGGCAAAGCATTTCTTTGTCACTGGTCCGGTAAGCCTTCGTTACCGAAAGCGATCTGGAGACTCATTTTTCCTCGCGAAAATCAACCAGAGTATGCTACAGTATAGGAGGGAATTAACACATTATTCAATGTCATTTGCAAAAAGAAAATACCAACAAACCAATCGAATGAACAAGAGAGAAGAGAAACCAATTCCCTAGCAGAAAGAAAAGAAAGGAAGAGGAGAAGAAAAAATCGACCGACTCTCGATTGAGCTGATAGTGTTAAAATATTCGCGAAGGTTCCATATCCTCAACACTACTACAACACTGGATGTTTGGACGAGGAGTCTTTGGGTATGGATAGGGTTGCGGAACATGGGAGTTGAGACTATGGTTGTTAAGGATAAATGGATAGCTGTGCCGGAGATGTTTTATGTACACTCAGGAAACGCACTAGGGTGTGTGAAAGGTTTCGGACTAAGGTTAGGTGGAAGATGGAACCAACTGGTGTCGCATCATGATGATAGCGAAACAGGCAATTGTATCATGAATGTTCGGAAAGAGAAAACTCTGTAAGTAGCTGAAACGAAGTGAAGGGCTAAAGGGATGGAATATGTTTGAAGGTTGTGGGTGTGAAGTGAAAAGGAAGAGAAGGTGATGGAAGCGAAGACTTGAACAAAGGAGATGAAGAGTTTTTCTGTACGGGAGATTTGTGTATATATAGAACGCTGCTGGCAGCACAGAAAGAATAAGGACCGCAAGACTCTCTACTCTCATATCCTAATCATTATAGATAGCACTCCCCAATGATCCATCAATGTCAACATGGAACGCATGCTAATTAATCCGACCAACAACCACGGAAACCCTCCGTTTGCTAGCACTAGTTGGGATTCCAATCCTTCCGACCCCATTCTCGTTCTCCTGGGAGGACCAGCTCCCATTAAGCGGTCTCCTACCCTGCTCGTCAAAGTCCTTCTTTCTCTCCGGTTCTTTCATTTATGACGACCCTCTCCTCAACACTTGCAACCGGGGATACAGGGGCCCATCAAGCATTCTTTTTACTATTATTACCCCCTTCTGTGTCACTGGGGAATTCGAATCTAGCAGCAGTCAAGGCACGCTTCGTCCAGCGAGGCCCGATGGAGGCGAAGTGCCATTCTACCGTGTCGGGTGCGACGTACCAATCTAATTGTGTGCGCATGTCGATGAGGTTCTACACGGAGGTAAGGTCGACAATATTCACCGAGGGGAAGTCTAGGATTACCGCACGGAGTAGGGTCGTGCGTCGGCGGCGGCTATCACCCAGGCCTTGGGCGGGGTCATTCCAGGCTCGATCTCCCCCGTCGATGATTTTTGAAGACGGATTTGGTCTGGTGGCGGAGAATATGTTCTGTACGAAGTTTCGGTGTAATGGGAGGCGTTGGAACAGAGAAAGACTAGGTATCATTAGTTGGGGAATATGTGGAACAGAAGGGTGAAGGGAGGGAATTACCTTCAGAAAAACAGTAAATGAAGATTCTTGGATATGGACTTACGAACTTTAAGCTTGGGTGCGAATCGTCTCCTATATCTAGTGGTAAGTAAACCTTTCTCGCACCGTTGTTCTCAAGACCAGGCCCTAGAGTCTTGTTCGCGGCGCTGCCCTTCACCAGTTCTACTGGGGCATTGTACAACACGACTTCGCTCCCTCGGGCACTACTGTGTCCTCAATACCATATAAACTATCACCCATGACTGAAAGCCCCTCAACTTTACCCAGCAGATGCCCCCTTGCCGTCGCAATCCTGAACAACATAACGCCACCGGAGAGCGGAATAGTAATGTAGATACCATTTTCAATAGACGTAAATACAGTCAAGATGACAGCGGCGAAGAAGATGATCACTTCCAGCGGAGAGATAAACTATAATTTGTATACCATGTTGGGAGGGGTGATTAGATCGCCGAGGGCATGGATGATGACAGCAGAGAGACTGGAGTTGGAGATGTAGAAGAACACCTAGGTCAAGAGGTAAATAGCCAGCAGGCCGACTATACCATTGATTACCCCAGCAAAGGCTGTGCGCACGCTAGATTTTGACTTGATAGCTGTACGAGAGAATGATTAGGCGGCTAGGTATCCGCCGAAGAATGATCCAAAGATATTGGTGATCCCGATAGCGATGAGTTCCCGGGAAGGGTTAATCGGGTAGTTGTTTATTCTGCGAAACAACTTTGAAATCGCTTGACATTATTCTTGGTTAGCCTGAAGTCTAGGAACTGGTGGTGGAGGATCGCGCAGAACATACAAAATGCTCAATCAACCACAATAACCGCCGCCAGCAAATCACCTACGAAAACGTTAGATATCTCGGCATCTGCCTTGGGAATGCCCATGTTCTTGAACGCACTAGGGACAGTTCCGAGGATCTTGAAAAGTAAATTCTTGCCACTTCCCCAATTCACCAGCCAGGGGATTAGAGTATAGGGCCGAATCGTGAACGCCCTTCTCAGCCTGGACAGGAAAAACCATGTCTTCTTATGATGAGGGCACCCCTTTGGTAGGAAAATGCCGGTGATTCAAAGAATGAGGTACTGTACAATAGGAACAGGGCGGTTAATACCACTGCCGCATCCAAATTTGCTGTACGAAGGTGCTTTAGGATATTGATGAAGACTGATGGTTGGGTGGACAAAATTAACCACTCACCAACCATTGATGGCAACGCAATACCCCTCATCACTCTACACTTTCAACACTACCTAAAGAACTTTCTCTAGATAAAATATTAGTTTCTATTATGTATTCAACTGTGAGTTTAAACTTCCGAGTTGTTTCTTTGGTCATCATGATATTGGGGTTGGTGGGGTCAGGGTTCCGAATAGTCCAACCGGTCAAGTCTGGGAGGCACGACCAGTCGGTTGGTCTGGATTGATGTCCGTGACTAGACCTGACCAATAAATGTAGTGAAGGACTGGTCGGGATTAGTCCCAGACCAGTCTCCCTATTCCCTCCCATCATGGGCGGAAGGCGGGGAAGGTTTAATAATAAGCAAGTTTCGCTACATGTAGCCTCACTCGATTAGTGAAGTAAAAGACTTGATAACGTGCCCAATAGCAAGCCAAAACACACGGTTATATGAAATAGTCCCCAAGTAGAGAGCCTAAACCGGTTTTCTGAATACCACTCTATAAGTTTGCTTCATGTAACCATGTGTTTTGGCCCACCATGGGGTATGTTAGTTGCAACGGATCTTCACTATCCTATATATGTGAGGCAATATGCGCATTCCAACTTGCCTGAGATTTAGCGGTTTAGTCAGTTAGAGGAGTCTGCTCATCAGTATGGGTGAATGTGAGAGAACTTTCACACAGCTGGTTTCTCTGCAGAGGTTTTCATGATTTAACTGTTGTCTTTAAGCGGATAAGCCACAGGCCGATACATCTTCTATCACTCGGTTTGCACCTGGTCTGTCCAGTCTGACCGAGCCCGGTCCACTCAGTTTCAACAATCACGACTGTCCGGTCAGTCCAATTGTCGCCACCAGACTCGACTAGACTTTGACCTGGTCTAGCTAGTCTGAGACAGTCTACAGTCGACCATTCGGAACACTGGGTGGGGTAGGGCAGTTCTCATGGTCGGTGTTTTAAATGTTGGTTGATACGTTGTTAATTTAGTCCACCCACCATATATAGCATCACGAGTGTTGAAGCCGGAGAGAGTGGGCGGGGAGCCGACCTGACCCGTTCTGATACTAATGATAGAGCCGGTCATGAATGCGGCAATCGCTTTGAGGGGGATGTCCTGAAAATTCAGAAGGTTTATAGCAGATGATAATTCAATGAGGCCGAAAATAGGGCGCAGGTTGATTGTACTTTTGAAATGTTCGGTTTGGGGCTTCAGCAGGTGTTTTAGCAGATCCTCTACTTCCTCCAAAGCATCCTCCATCGATAACCAAAATTAATCTCTAGGGTACATGTGGCTGACAGAACCTACTTTCTAGCAACCTAGAATCATCCTGTTATGATATCCTATGATCCTCCATGATATCTAAAGCCTGTGCCCCAACAATGCGCAAACTCCCATATGCCTAGTGGCATAGTGAATGAAGTATGGTTTATCACCGGCACTCCCTCAGGAACTATCACCGTACCTTTCTCCACCGTCCTAAGCGTTATCCAACCTGTTAGAAGATTCTGGAAGACAGGCACTTTCACCTTGATGTTTGGTCCTCGGTGAACGGAGCGAGGAGAGGGGAAATGGCGGTGAAGAGAAGAGGGGTAACAGCAGTGACGAAATGAGGGGTAGATGCGGTGAAGAGAAGTGGGGAAAGAGGGGTTGTATGGTGTCATAAGGACTGAGAATGGCGTGATTATATTGAGAAAACTGCGGGGCCATATGTTCTTATTTTTGTACTTAAGAGCCTTGCTCACGCACAATTGGAGAAGACAAGTCAGCGAATAGTCAATCTCTTATACCCCTTGTTTTATATTCTTGAACGCTCTCCTATCTACACAAACAGTATTTGTCACAAAATTAAATATAGATGAAAAAAACCATGAAACAAATAAACAATGATATGCCCACCGGCATGGGGTGTGAAAACAACAACCTACGGCTAGGTGTCGAGCCTCTAGTAACCACAAAACCGTGTGCACTATAACCGTCATATCTCCTAGCCCATATACTCGGCTATCATACCTGCATATCCGCAAATCCACAGAACCGCATAACCACATGCCCTATCCCTTAGTCAGTTGGGTGATGCGGCCAAGAGATGTGGTTAAGAAAGCGACGGAATCTCGAATGGGCATTTCCTTATTTAGAACTATTTTGATACCACCAGGGTTCCAAATGGTCGGCGGAGGACTGGTCTGGACTTAGTCAGTACAGTCAAAGTCAAGTCTAGTCTGAGGGTGGAAATTAGACTGACTCGACAGTCTTGATTGTCGGAACTGACTGGACCGGACCTGGTCGGACTGGGTGGACCCAGTGATAGAATGTGCCCAGCCTTTGGCCAAGATTCCCGATCGTCCGGAGCTGGACTAGTCTGAACTACATACTCCCATGATAGTCAAGGCCGATCAAAGGATAGAAATTTGACCAACCGAGTAGTGAATGGTGGGACAACCGACTAGACTAGACAGGATCGGACTCCGTAAGTCGAGTGATATCCAATGTTGGAATTTCGGTCAGACGAAAACGACGATGAACCAATATGGGATCTGTCCCACAGAATTTTATTTTTAGTGGAGGATCAAGCGAGCGTAGGATAATTCTTCTATGGCGGGTTGTTTGTTATAACTGCCAGGCGAACTCGAAAGAGTTGGACTATCACACATGGTAAAACATGTCATAGCAACAGCCGCTTTGATTCAACAGGGATCCCATATTGGACTGGTCACCAACTGGACTAGACTTGACCTGACCAGATATTTCTGTCAAGTCTAGTCACCTCCTCCATTCTCGACTGACTGGTCGGTCTCCTGTTCCGGAACTGACCGGTGGGACTATTCGGAACGCTGGATACCACACTGTAAATAAACTCTTAGTATTACGATCTGAGACATAGGCCACCAATTTCCTAGCCGCATTGACAGACTAAGTGATTGATAGCTGGAATCCCATAGTTGTTAGGGTATGATAGTTAGTCTGGGGTATGACCGGTTTAGGGTTGCGAATGCCACATGGGGTTTTTTCCTGTAGTGTGTGTGTGTTTTTGTGATTTCTGTGTTCGTGTGCTCTCTTCTGTATCTAGTCTGAGCTATGGGTAGAGAGGTTCCTGTATCGTACATCAAACATCCACATCACTATTATCAGATACCAGAACTAGCACCTTGTGATTTTTTTCTATGATTCGTGCCGTTACCTACACTACTCCAGGTATCTTGGGTTATGAATGAGCTAACATGAGTGTGGCGCTATTAGGATATGAGCTCTGCCTAGCAAGTCTGGAAAAATGCGAAGAAAGTCTTTTCTGCGAGTTGTGAAGAAAGGGTTTAACACAAGATGATCAATCTATCGATTAATCTATTAATTCATCCACCTACCCAAGGAAGTGGTGTATTGCTGGTGGGTCTATAGCACGTACCTAGTTAAGAGAAACTCTTGTTTTGGAGAATACATGGGGAGCCTACACAAATATTGGACATCTCTGTTGGGAATGGCCTTTCTGAAGCTGCATAGAACAACATATCGCATATAGTCTATGTGAATGACAAATATCCCTGTGCAGAAGGGAATGTGAGATTTGACTATTGGTGATGAAGAAGTGGTAAAGTGCCCTGACTCCAAGGTACTCATTCTGCTTTCTGAGTATCAAAAGGTCTTGAATCAATACCACAGGCAGTGTTTGAGGATCCAAAAGGGTATTGGTACTCATTGCTTTGGTATGACAGATGCCATCACTGTTTCTTTACCACAACGAAATATGGATAACACCCAAGAGGATCTGGAAAAATGTCGACAGCCAGTATGGGACTGGAGTGTGGTATAACGCCACTTACTTACACAAGGAGATGCATGAATATAACGATCAAGAGTGAGGTATGGTACTCGAGTACATTAATAAGATTCATGAGCTTCAGGACACGCTTCTGGTTACCAGATATACACCTACATATCCACAGATGATTGTACATTTATTGGAGGCTCTTCCTAAGACGGCTGAATTGAGGACATGGATCAACATCTCTAAGAGTCCTCTCAGCTGTTATCAATCTTAAAAAAGCTGTTAGAGTTGTATCTTCTCAGGGAGTTCTCTTCTACCTCAAACTCGATTTCCCACAGCGAACCTTTCTACATTGAGGAATCATCAATTTTAGACTAGTATCGCGGCACCATTAGATTCATTTCCTGCTCAAATTCTGTTTCTTGTCTACGCAGGGCAGGTATCAACGATCACCTAGTACGCAACATGTGATTATCTGCCGTGAATATGTCGCGTTTTTGGTCACATTCTGACTAGTACAGCTACTACAAACCTGCGTAGCATGGAAACGGAATTAGAGGAGGAAGCGAATTTGGGGGTGCCGCGATCATATAGTACCTCTCTTAGTTAGAGTCTCAGTCTAACTCCCCACCACCTTCCCCAAGGTCGTGGGGGAAGAAAAAACTCCCAAGGAAAATGATTCGAATGGACTCTCTCTCCCAAGTAATACAGAGCAAGAGTAAGTATTGCTTGATTTTTTTATTCGAATGTTCTCCCGAAAAATTATGTACTTTTTTTATGTTGTATTTCAGTTTTTCCTCTCGTGTGGTGGTGGATAGGTAGGTACAAGAGTGTTTAAGTTATTTTAGATGTGTATTTATTCTGCTTCCCTTACAGATTCCGAAAATTACTCTGCCTGAATTACTGCATAGCACTTCATGAGAACGGTGAAAAAATATTTAACTAATATATAGCAAAAATTAACAAAGTGGAAAATTAACCCTTTAGCCTTGAATCTGGGGTAGATGCTTCAACTATCCCCTGAGCACCCCAAACAAATATAACTATTGATAGGAGGTACCGATTGGGAGAAACAGGGAAAGCCGGTGAGGGGGAGAGATGATGAGATAGGTGAAAAATATGTAGATTACCGGTATCTTCAATAACCATATTGTGCATAAGGGGAATTACATATCCGTGTGTCATCCAGGCCAACCCAATGCTCCTATCATATCCCGCAGTAAATCTGGGAGCCTGACCCCCGCCATGTGCTGGGAATTCACCTTAGACACCCGAACACCAGGCAAAACACCATTATCTCCAAATGAATGAATCACTATATTCGCATCTTGCTATCCCCGATCCCGCTGAACTGGGTGCAGGGTTGAATGGGACCTAGGCTCTCATACAATTTCACTTGTTGAACCAGAAGCAGGCAGGTTCCGTACTTGTATCAGTTTCCAGGAAATAATGTAAGTGACACGATCAGTGATTTTTTTTTGATTCTTAACCGAATCACTTAAAGTTATTTGCATCCCATTGCGTACACTTAAAAAAAAAAAATTCTTAGAGTTGTAGTTTTCACTGCTAGCCTTTTTTTACATTTCTTTTTTTCAGAACTCGATTGCACCATTGCATCTACTGGAGGTCGTACTAAGAATTTGAGTGTCAAGAATTAGATACACTTGGCCAAAAAAATAACATTCTGTCCCCGCCCTTTTTATGCCCCTACTAGGGTATTATAGAAAGATGCTATCTTGAAATTGTTTGCGGAGGGAGGTGCTTGCTGAGTGCTGGGTCAGGCACAAGGTAGAGTATTTTGTGGTGAGTTTTGGGGGATTAGAAGCTGGGTGTGGGTTAGCTATTGGCTTACTTGCCTGTCGGGGGTGGTGGGGTAGTGGGAGAGAAGGGAGGGTGTCAACTGGAGAGAGGATTGATGTCGAGGAACGCAAGGATTTGTTCGGTCTCAAAGCGCTATGGGGTCTGTTTGTCAGTGCTATGTAGATTTGTTTTATTTTATTTTTTGATTGGGATGCAGAGGGGTAAAGAGGTGAATTGGAGAATTGGGGACGAACTCGATTAATTGGTTACGCAGGGTAAAAAACAAGATATACAGTACAATCTTTTCAACCGGCCCCGGGGAGGGCATTCTCGCCTCTGGAGGTTTGTCAGGATACTGGCATCCCTTACCTTGTGGCCGAAATTCATGGCTGCGTAGCGTGCTGCGAAGTGCGATCGGTTCACAGCTGGGTATTATTCGGGTGCCCATTAGCCTATTTTAGTATCTGGGAGCAAATCTACGCGGCCACTCTTGTTTCCGTCATGGCAATGCTGAACGGTATGAGATTAGGTAGTATTCTCAGCACTACACCACTTCTAAAACAACGTTTTTCCTATCACGATTACTCAAATAAGCTAGTAGTAGTATCTAGCGCTGGCCATGATTACAAGGTAAGGGATACGGAGAGCGTATATTTGAGTACTAACTCACTAGGACGTTGGCTCCAGTACTAAGCCTACACTCTCCGCGTACCCAGGCTCCCGATACACCTGTCCAAGCGACACCCTAGTGACGACTTTACACCCTTACCGCACCCTCGATTGCTACCTTCATTTGCACCCCACACTCACTTCTCACTTTTCCTCCCGCAATTCTTTCTCCCGTTTTGTTCCACACCGATTGTAAGTAGATTTCACGAGATTTTTCATATTCTTCCGGCTTTACAGTATTCGTCATGACCCCAACCCCTGCAAACCGGACGATGCCCTCCCCCCAACCTCTCCCACAACCATGAACCTACCCATCATACCGAAGGTCACAAAGACCTTTTCGTATGTTCAGAGCGCACATAATACTCCTTTCCACAATCTTATAGATGTTCTATCAACGCAGAGACTCATGAAATGTGGATACTCTAGGTACCGAGTAGTTGTTACGGATCAAATCGATCCAACTTTTCAAGCAGAAACAAGCGAGATCATGATGGGTCGTGGGCTGAGCGGACCGGCGATCCGACCTCTCCAACAAGTCGATGTGTTTGATAAACCGAGGATCTCGGATTATATTACCAAGGTCCTTGTGTATTTCGATAAACAGGATGCCTATGGCATCTTTGCTGGTGTTTGTCATTGTGAAGGGCCGGTTATTCCGACGTTCATCTTTGGACTACCAGGCGCAAGCCGTGCGGTCCTTGTTCTACCTCCATCTCCGGATAACTTGCCAATCTGGGTGCGTGAGGATAAGATCTTTTCAACAAATGGATTCAAAACAGCATGGTCTACAACTCCAGTCAATAATTTGGAGGAATTGACACTCGAATCCTGCTCAGTTGGGATCCAAGGTTGCCGAACCCTCGTACTGTGTCTATTTTTTGAAATTAATATCTGACTTCAGTGAAGGTGATAGTGAAATGGCTGGAAGCTTTGGGGGCTTCCTGAAGAGACCATCTGTTCTCGGGAGACATTTTGGTATCACAGCTGCTCACTGTGTACCAGGTGCTCGTACGGGCATGCCAGTTTGCTCTCCATCAACCCTTGAGGTGACCAGTCGTCTTAATAGATTAATCAGATATACAAGGTTCGCTCCAAAGGCTAAACGCCTGCGTGGTTCGACCAACCAGGAGCTAGAAGTCCAAGGGTTGTTAGAAAACTTCAGATTTCACCATTGTGCCTCTGGCGTGCAGTTTCTTCCTGATCCAAATATCGATGATCAAGTAGCAGCTGGAGTTTTTAGCGGTGGAACTGTTGGAACAATTGTCACCTCGCATTTCGGATCGCACAGTGACATACTACACTGGTATGATCAAGAGCTGAGACGTCATGGCCTGCCTCACTTCTCTGCTATGGTTTCGTGGCTTACGAGACTTGATTGGTCCATATTTACGTGTCATATCCACCGGTAAGCTGCTACCACTTATCATGCCCCGCAATCAGGTTGACTATTACTAATTCCTTGAAAATTATGGAGGTATGGTACAAATTCGTACGATAATATACGTATTGAAGAAATTGGTGATTTGTATCCCGGCGCGAAGGTGGAGAAAATGGGGCGCACTACAGGTGCAACAGAAGGAGATGTCAATGACATAATGCTCCAACATTGGGACAATGGCGCTGCAACCTACGAAATCGCTATTGTGGGGAAAGTGGGTCTAACCTTTGCAAACCGTGGGGATTCTGGAGGTTGTGTTTTTGTCGTTGAGGGCGAGACATACAAGGCAGCCGGTTTATTAATTGGAAAGGTCGAGCAGGCCAACATCGCATTTGCAACACCATTGCGTATGATCTTGAAGACAGCAGGAGATTACGAGTGGGTGTGGGGGGGGAGAAGGCAGGGTGAGGGAGGCAGGGTGAGGAAGCCATTGGAACTTGAGAAGCGAGGGGATTATGGAGATTGGGAAGGGGCAGGAGAAAGGCGTGATTTGTCGGGAAAGTTGGCTTCGGGATCAGGAAAAATTGAATCGCAATGAAATGTTATCTTTCCGGAAATGTTACAGCAGGGGTTCACATCCTCATCCAGTCAGGTGGGAAATTCTAACATCGACCTCCAATCCAACCACTTCTTCGAAAGATAACTAACTAGATTGTAAATGTTTGTCAGTGGTGGTATCGTACATTGACAACCTGCCCATCAATCTCCTGTGATAACCCATTTTAAAGCTACATCCCAACCACAATCTATTACACGCACCCTCGCCACATCCCACTTAAATCTCTTCCTGGGGGGAACAACGTTGGTCTTCCTAAGTCTAAAAGACATATCTAGTATATCATTCTCGTTATCCTCTAGCTCGGGTATGGGCAAGTGAATAGCTTCATCAACGTCAATGCCATGATAGGTCGAACAACCGGCAGGCCGGTAGCAGGCGTCTTCTATGTCCTGGTCGCACTCCCGTGTGATGTCTAATACCGCAAGAACTCGAATAATTGGTACTCATGCTAGGACGTCCGAAATGCTTCCTCTCCTATATGGGGTCGGAGGAGCTGGGAAAACGAACCGCCTCAGCACCGGTAAAAAAAACAAAAAAAAACAAATAATTGTGGAAGCTTACCAGAAATGGCGACTCCAACGCCCGCAAGTGCCCATTATTCGAGTTCTTACGGTAGGTTTTCGCCGACCGGGAAGGCGAACCTGCGGGATTTGGAGAATTTGTCGGCAACTATCCATCCACCAATTCTCACCCCGGAGCAGCTAAGGCCGTCTCTCCCGAAACTGATCACCGATTATGTCCACGTGCTCCTTCTCCCTCTGTGCCCCGACTTGAATCCTGGGACGGCTGTGGTTTCCTGCTCCTCCTCATGCGTTCCTGATGCTCTTTCCTCTGTGGCGGTTGGATAGGGGGGCTATGTCTCGTTGGGGCCTTTGCCTCTGCGTCCTCCTCCTCCTCGCCCTCCAAGGCTCGATAGTCTCTATATACCACGCTTCCCTTCCTGCACATCGCCTGCTCATTATTGTAACTAACCCCGAACCGTGAGAATAATATTTCATTCTTGTCCGCCGAGGATGTGTTCTAACCGATCAGCCAGTTCCCACCTGATAGTTAGTCGCAACTCTCCCTCCCTTCAAACGACGCAAAATATAAAATATAAAATATTCAATATACGAGAGACATACCTCTCCTCTAACTCATCGGCCGCCTCCTGCCTTTTCAGCCCACACTTCAGCACAGGCGCCCAAAAAGTAGTATTGTATAAATTATTGATATGAGTATCAACCTGCCTGCAAGAGAAATAATGCCTAAATTCTTCACCAGCGGGTAACACGTGGCCGGACAATGGAAGCTGGGCGGAGCCAGCAAGGGCAGCTCCTTTTCCCCTCCCTCTTCGCCGGCGAAGTACTGAGGCCAGAGGAAAATGTACCACCCGATGAACATGGACACCAAGGTGCTCACGAGCTGTTCCTCGCGCCGATCAAAGAGCCCGCACTTGCCCGGGAGCAAGAAGGAGAATACTTCCAAGTCGCCGGGGGCTACGGCTATGTCGGGGATGGTGCGCATGGTGGAGCTGGCGCTGGCGCTCATGAGGTGGAGGGCGCACGGATCGTTGGGCTTTTGGAAGTTCTGGCTTGTGGCAAATTTGGTGAAGGAGCGGCCGTCCAGGCGGAGGATTATGTAGGTGTTAAGCAGGAGGTGGTGGGAGGTTTCGAAGTTGCGGACGTACTCGTATCTAGGTTGGGGGTTAGTTGGTTAGTCGGTTAGGTAATGTGTATGGGGAGGGGGGGTACTTTGAGTTTGCCATTTTGGCTGACGGGAAAGGGGGAGGAGGGGGGTTGTGGTTGTAATGATTGTTGTTGTCGGGATGGTTGTGGGGATGGTGGGGGTGGTGGGGGTGGTGGGGTAGGTCTGGTGGTATGAGTTATAATTATAATGGATTAGAGTGATGGGGAGGATGTGGAAAAGTGAGGATCGCACTTCAGTTCTTGCTGGGATAAAACCCTGGAGTTCATTGGACTCACCTTAACACCCGAGTACACTCGCACCCCGCTGTGCTGGGCGCCCAAAATCCGAAGCAAGCATTTGTCCGGCACAACGAGCGAACCGAGACATCAAGTCAGGTTTTGGTGTAAAAAAATTCAGAACCTACTGAGATTCATATGGGCCAGCGAGGTATCGGATTACCGAGATCCGGGATAGCGGGGTGTGAGTGCACTCGAGTACATGATCCTACCTGGGTCATAGTCTTCCTACCCTGGTAATCCTTTGCTAAATGATTCACAATTACGTCCCCAGGGCTACAAAAACAACTAACGTGCCCCCCCCTGGAAGATGATTAGACGAGGAAGCGGATCGGTTGAAATGCTCCAAAAAAAAAATATAAAGATGGAAATCAACTCTCCTCGGTCTCACAGATCTCGCCATTGGTGTCGAATTTGTGAAAATCAAGACAGCGGAAGTGAGAACGGAAATCAAGACAAGGAGGATAAATAACTTTGAATTCTGGGAGTTGTATCTTTCTTGTTTATTCTCTCTGCCTATGACGAAGCAGAGGGTTATTACCGTAGAATCTCAAATAATTGGACCTTGTGCTATGTCGTTGGAGTTGCCTCCGCCGGCATGGTCTGGCATCCTTTTATGTTTTCATGTCTCATTGGGGCTGAGCAGCCCATATTATGCTGCGACCCCGGTAGGTAACGCTGGATTACATAGCACAGCACAAGGTCCAATTATATGAGATTTTACGGTAGAGGAAATACAAAATTATTCCCATCTGAATGTTCCTGCCTCCAGGGAGGCGAGAGAAGTAATAAGAACTTGCATAATGTTGGGAATCCATCAGGAGATTAAAACCACAGCAGCATTCGATCTTCTATCCTGCCTGTATTCCCATTTATCTTCTGCTCTCCACCTATTGTTCCGGGCCATATATGCGGATCCTCATGTGCTGTATGCGGGGACGGGAATTCCAAGTCCACTACTCTTATTCGTAATAGGTGACAAATGAAACTAGTAACAAATGACCAACAAGATAGGAAAGGCTGAAATGAAATATCTGCACCGAGTGATCACCGGTTATTTTCAACAATAGGCAGACAGAGGCTGGCAGAAAGGATCTGTGGTACTGTGCTTCAGTATTTTACCCGCACCGGTAGTGCAGCTTGGTTAAGCACTACCTGCGACAATATAGACTACCTCATAACCCCTCATAACCAGAAGGAAATCATCCCCCCATCACAGCCCATACAAAATCTCCTGGGAAAAAGTAATATCCTACCACTTACTCATTAAATAATAAGTCAAGCTAAACCCAAGCTTCCACTACTCGTAGGTTTATAATTTTTACTCCCCCCGAGAATTACCTCCAGGAGTATTAATGGCCGGGGCAACACCCTCTCTCCATCCACGGCAAACAAACCTGATCAGAAACGCAGACGGCACATCCCAACCACTACCACTACCATCACATCCTTTCTCCTGAGCCGGTGCCCGAAATAAGTACAGTATCATACAATGACAACTCCCACAACCCCTACTACTGTGCGCGCCCAAGCTCTCTCCACCTAGGAAGCCCCAGTACTCAAACTGCCTTCTGAAGCTGCGTAATACATCAGCAAGGATAAATGAGGGGATGCCTTGTTTCAGGCTTCACCTGTGGCCTGGTCCTCGGTAAACCCCTGGGTAAGTTAAGCATGGAGTTCAATTGGGGAATAGACAATATAAGCGGGTACACTTGCACAAGCGGGCTTGCACGCGCCTCAGGGAAAACATGGGGAAAAATTGCTTTGAACCGCCCACTGGGAACAAGCTTGGGAACAACCTTCAGCAGTCTAAGCATCTAGAGACTACTACTACAAAGATTCTTGGGCTAGATATCGGCTTTTGTAATCTGAGGGAAGAGGGTTATTCTAAGGATAGTCAGAGTCAGTAAATTATTAGTTTCTTCTTATTTTCAACTGTTAAATAGCGGATATTGACCGTTAGCTCTAGGAATTCGGAACCCCAGAAAAATATGCCCTTCACCCTGGCCGCACCATCCTACCCTCTTTTACAACCTACACACTGAAATAGTGGAGGACTTCACAGGGCTGGCCTACAGGACATTAGAGCCAGAATAATCCGTACCAGACTACCCCACAAAGAAATCTTCAACAACGACCCCCTTTGTGCCCTCCACCTAACCCGCTTTGCTTCATACCTAGTGTTGTTCACGAGCCGGCTCGAGGCACGCCTGGACTCGAGGGCTCGAGCCCAGGTCGTATCTAGACCAGTGTTCCCAACCGTGCAGTCCGTCCGTCTTCGGGTGTGGACGGGACGGACTACGGCTCATAGTCCGTCTTTTTTGGGGTGCTAGGACGGACTACGCCCGGGAATGTGAGGACCGGACGGACTACAGCTAGCCATCCCGTCCCGTCCGGGGCTTTTGGCAGTCCCCCCGCGGGGCCCCTCCCTGCCCCCGGACGGTTGGGAACACTGACCTAGACTCGAGGGCTCGAACCGCCAAGAGACTCGAGTCTAGAGTGGCCACGATACCTCTACTAGACGTTTTTTTTAGTATCTGGACACCTTGGCGCCAAAACCCATACAAACCAGCGCCAAGATTCCGGATACTAAAAAAAACGTCTAGTACACACTGCCATTATCATTCAAAACAACCAACAATTGTATATAGCAAGAGACTCGAGCAGGCTCGAGCCTAGTGACCACCTAGGCTCGAGTCAGCTCGGCTCGTGCACAACACTAGTCATAACCGTCTCAAATGTCTTAGAGCAGCTGGTGATTGGAGAGGAAGTGCTGAAGGACGTGCAGAAGGTGTTTAAGACTCGAGAGATGATGGCAGAATTTGCGACTAATGGATACAAGACAGTCATGGGAAACGGTAGAGTTCACCTCTATTTTACAACAATGATCACCAACCAATTTTTACTTTCTAGGGAATGACAACCATACATCTGCTGTACTCGAGTACTAGTATAATATTATACCAAATTTATAGTCTTATATTTACATCCTGGCTTCTGGCTAATACTTTCTGGGCCGAGCCTTCCCTGCCGTAACCTTTTCAAAACCTCTTGGCATCCCATCCACTCACTACCAGTAATAGATCCTACCCTATGGTAACCTCTCCCCTCCGCGGAAAAATGGGGTAATAGGGTTTCTATTGGAACGATAGGATATCATACATACCAATTCCAACACCCTAGAGACCATAATTGGTCAAACACCCCTCTGGTCGGCTAAGGGGAACGGGGATTAGAGGGAATTGTCATATAAGAATTGTGGAGTTGCTCTCCCCGCCCAATCCATCCCCGCCCTCCACTATTGATATCTGTGAGCACTCATCATCTAATCTACGCTAAGAGAGAGGGGTGGAAGAGGGAGAGAAAACCAATTATTCGATCTCTGATCAAGAGCCAGCATCGTAAAAGGGGTATTTTATAATATAGGATTGGTGGAGTGAAGGGAGGAGGTGATATGATACACGATGATTGGTAGAGAGATAGTCAGACTAGAAGGAGGTATAGGCGTAAGCTGGACAATAGGGAAGCTAGAATGAATGAAATGAGGATGAAGTTAACTAACGCGGGGGTGCGATACTGCAAGTGGGAGAGGGTTCGTCCGGTGGAGAGCTCGTATCGTGAACGAACGTTTTTATCAGTGGTGCTGGGAGCAACATTCTCCTCATTCCAAAACATGAGTATGATACAAGTGGTAGGAAGGCAAACAAACAGCCCTAACATCCCCATCCCCCAGAAGTCAGCCCTCTCCTAGCAACAATCTCATCAAGATCATTCGCCCGTGCCCTCACCCCAGTGCTCCCTCCCGCCACGCCAAAAATGTCGACCAGGTGGCAATCCCCCGCGGCTGCAAGAATTGGCACGCGCGGATGCCCCATGACGACGTTAACTATTCCGCTACCCCCAGCTAGTATATTCACTATCCGAGCGCTGCGAGCATCCCATATGAAGAAATTGCCATCGTCGGAGCCTGAGACGACGTATTCGTCTTGCTGACCGAGGAAGGTCACATCCTTCATGAGGATGTTGGCATGGCCGAGGCAGAGAGCTGAGTGGTGGGAGGTAAGGGTGGGGGGGAGGGTGTACTGGCTCGGTTGATGGTGGATTTGGTAGAGGGGAGGCGAAGGAGTGGAATAAATGGAGGGCATGGTGGAGGTGTAGACAGGAGGGCAGATGGCTAGGAGGAGGGTTGGGAGGAATGTTATTTTTAGGTGAGGGGTTCGAGAGGGAGGGGGGGAGTAAATTAGAGTCCGGAGGGAGGTTATAAGGTCGCTTTCAGAATTATACAAGGTGTTTCCCCAGAGGTCCTGGATTGGATGAGGACTTGCGTTTATGAGTAGGCCTGTGAAGTATTCCCTCAACATTCCTTCCTCATCCGTATCCCCATCCCCGTCATCGCCATCATCACCGAACTTAAACTCAAGCCGTTCTCTTTGCTCCTCCCTCGCAACCTCCACCCCCCCCTCCCTCCCTCTGGCGGCAACCGCACAAGCCAACTTAAAAACACGATATCTGACATCGTGCGTATACTCCAATTCTTCAAAGTCTTTCTCATCATCATCGACCTGCCCCAGCAGCACTTCATTGGCATAGTATCCTACAGCACGCACCCAATCTCGGGCCATGCCGTACTGACGTGCACTCTCCCGGCGTTTATCCAGGCCGCGGCACTCAGCCTCGCTCTCGGCGAGGGGAGTGGGGGTAAGGAATTCAAAGTTACGCTGCTCCGGCAAGAGGATCTTAAGACGGATGTGGTGGTAGGCCTCTGTTGCAGCGGCCAAGATGTCGTTGGCAAGTTCCTCTTCCGCTTCCGGGGAGGAAGTTGCGGTTTGGAGGGTTGCAAGTTTTTGTTTGAGGGTTGTGAGTAGGCCAGCAATTGTTGGGGGGTGGCGCTCCCGGAAGAGCCTTCCGGGGGGTTGATCTCGGTCGTGGCGCTGGTCTACGGCTTCGGCTTCAGATCCTTCTCCTTCGCGGGAGAAGGGGGGGAAGGAGGGAAATGATGAATAATCGTGGCCTGGCTCCCGGAGCCCCTTGGGGATTGATTCATTGGTGCTGTCTCCTCCGCCGTGACTGATGCTGCTGCTAAGTCCAGGATCGGATGCGTCTCTGTCCCTACGATCGTCTGGGTCCCAGTTTTCCTTCCTCTGCTCATCCCCGCCGCTACAGGCTTCTTCGGGACTCTGTCTGATGCTAAACATGTATATTCCATATCCGGCCCAAGAGACAAGTATGTTATCCGGATGCACATCCGAGATCTTACAAGACGTAATGTGCGGAGCCACCCTTCCCCCTCCGCTGCCAGGCCTGGGAACAAATTTCCTAACACACCTGGTTGCCCTATCCATAGCCGTAGCGCTAGCGGTAGAGCTAGAGCTAGAGCTGGAACTCCTCTCGGCACCCCTCTCAGCTGTCAAATCCCTCCCAGACATTCTCCTATCATGCAAGAAGCAATGCAAATTCCGGCCGCCCAGCCCAATGTAGAACGGCTGACTGGTGGAACAAGAAATGGCATTCAGCTCAATCCCCCACTTGCGGTAACTTATTAGCGGAGGCGCCCCGCCACTAGTCACCCCATCCCTGTCCTTGTCGTCAATCACGGTCATACCATAGTACTCCCTAACACCCCTAGTCCTGCTCCCAACTGGCCTAGCGTTGAAGCCACTTGGCTGCCTAAGATCCCACTGCCTTACAGTCCCATCCTCAGAGCAGGTCAGAAATGTATACGGATTCTCTTCAGTCACAATCCTCTTAACCCGTGAAGTATGGCCGTTGTAGACTCTGTGCTGGTTCTCCGCGTACGAATACCACTTCAACGGGACAATGTCACGGCGTGCAGCAATCTTCCCCCCGAAGGAAAAGTCCTGTCCGACAGACGACGTGGACGTAGGGGTCAGTACCCGATTCGATTTGTTTGCCGCGGAGTTCAAGCTCGTAGACGTGTACTCGACGTCGAAGATGCGTACTTGGGCGTCACCAGCCGCTGTGAGTATCGTGCGGTCGGAGGAGTGCGGCATGAACTTTACGCTGAAGATGTACTCTGTGTGGCCCGTGTCTATACGCGTGTTCAGGGCGAAATCTGGATATACGGTGTGGATGTTGACTAGTCTGTCGCTACCGCCGGACGCTAGGAGTTCGCCATTGCGGGACCAGCTATTCACTTAATTAGATTTGGCCTATCGACAACGTAGCAGGTTTCAGAGAGAGGGCACCAGAGAGTGTTAATACATCCCGCATGTCCGGAGAGCTCAGCCACCAGATCCAACCTGTTGATCCAAGAACGTGCGCCGTAGAAACTAGCATTAGACCCAATCCCATGGGCACCATTGAGCTCTCGGTAAAGCTTTCTCCTTTGCATTGAGAAACTTTCGATAGAAAAAAAAAGGGACGAGCAAACTTTGGGGTGGTTGGAAGAAGGAAGAAGAGAAGTTGGTCGATCAAAGGAGAGAAGAAAAGAAATCGAGAAGGAGGGAGAGAGAAAGGACGACACTATTTAGAGAAGTAAACATAGCGAAATCATCGGAGTGTGGGAATGCATACGCGGCAAACACATTTGCATTTCCCGAGCAACAGGTAGCAACACAACGCAGTACTCGTATGTTCAAGGGCTCTTTTTTTTCCCGCCTTCACCATTTGCTTTCCGTCGAGGATTTGCCTCGTTTATTTCCTTTCCCCTTCTTCCTTATAGTCTGCTCTCGGCCTTTTTTTCTCTTTTCTTTCCTTCCAACACACCGGAATCACATAAGTTAAATGTCTTGAAGGTCAACTTTATGATGTATATCAATCGAGAGGAGGAGCGCCGCAGTACTGGGTTTCAGATAAGGCCAAGCGGTCCACATAGCTTTGTTTCCTAGCGTTACGTGCGTGATGTTGTATTACTCATTTTGTATCATTTGCCCCGTCATCAAATCTCCCTCGGCTCTCGATCGATTCCAAATGTTGGGAATTCTGTGAGCGCGATGGTGAGGCTGAAGAGAAAGTAAAGACTGGTTGGCCGTGAGAATAGGATGGTTCGTAGAAGATGGATTAGAATTGTTCGATATCCCTTGTACTATACATCGCCACTTTTAGTGCCAGGCCATGTTATTTATGCACATGAGAGGTGTCTATAGAGGTGTTTATATACATGGCCAATGGTCTGTGATTCTCGCTATCCCCCGCCAGACATACTTTCGACACGTTGGAGCCATTTTCCACACATCAAACCTACCGCGGTTTGTGACGCCCAAGTGGTTGTTGCGGTCCATGTAAATTATCTCTCCATCTCTCCCATCTGCCCTATCCATCAATCAATTATCACTCGGGAGCAGCCAAGACTCTCTCTCCCAAAACTCATCACCGATTATGCCCACGTGCTCTATTACCACCCCGGCCTTTCTCGCGCGCTTCTCTTCCTTCTACCTCTGTGTTTTTGACTTGAATTTGGAGACGGCTGTGGTTTCCTGCTCCTCCAGAAGCTGGTTCTGATGCTCTTTCTTCTGTGGCGGTTAGATAGGGGCGCTATGTCTCGCTGTTGCCTTTGCCTTTGCGTCCTCCTCCTCGCCCTCCAGGGCTCGATAGTCTCTATATACCACGCTTCCCTTCCTGTACATCGCCTGCTCATTATTGTAACTAACCCCGAACCGTGAGAATAGTATTTCATTCTTGTCCGCCGAGGATGTGTTCTAACCGATCAGCCAGTTCCCACCTGATAGTTAGTCGCAACTCCTCCTCCCTTCAAACGACGCAAAATATAAATATAAAATATAAAATATATGAGAGACATACCTCTAACTCATCGGCCGCCTCCTGCCTTTTCAGCCCACACTTGAGCACAAGCGCCCAAAAAGTAGTCTTGTATAAATTATTAATATGAGTATCAACCTGCCTCCAAGAGAAAAAATGCCTAACATTCTTCACAAGGGGGTAACAAGTGGCCCGACAATCGAAGCTGGGCGGAGCCAGTAAGGGCTGCTCCTCTTCCCCTCCCTTCTCGCCGTCGAAGAACTGATGCCAGAGGAAAACGTACCACCCCGTGAACGTGGACGCCAAGGTGCTCACGAGCTTTCCCTCGCGCCAATAAAAGAGGGCTCACTCGCCCGGGAGCAAGAGGGAGAATTCTTCCGTGCCGCCGAAGGCTACGGCTATGTCGGGGATGGTGCGCATGGTGGCGCTGGCGTTCATGAGGTGGAGGGCGTGCGGATCGTTGGGCTCCCGGAAGTTCCGGGCTTGTGTCGAATTTGGTGAAGGAGCGGCCGTCCAGGCGGAGGATTATGTAGGTGTTAAGCAGGAGGTGGTGGGAGGTTGGAAGTTGCGGATGTACTCGTATCTAGGTTGGCGGTTGGTTGGTTGGTCAGTTGGGTAATGTGAGTGTGGGGGGGGGGAGGGTACTGTTCTTTGAGTTTGCCATTTTGGCTGGCGGGAAAAAGGGAGGAGGGGGGTTGTGGTTGTAGTGAATGTTGTTGTCGGGATGGTGGTTTCTGGTGGTGGTGGGTGTGTATTATAACGGATTAGCGTGGTGGGGAGGATATGATTAGATCTTGATATGGCGTGATGACACTGAATTGTCAACGGCATGATATCCACCACCTTCTAGGATGGAATGCTCACGGATAGCGTGCCCAGAGGGTGAGAGGGCAAGTGTGGAAAAGTGTGCGTATCGCGCTTTAGTTCATGCTGGGATAAAACACTGGTGTTGGTGGACTAACCTTAACACCCGAGTACACTCGCTCCCGCTGTCCCGGACGGACAAAATCCGAAGCATTTGTCCGGAATAGTGAGCGAACCGGGGCAACAGGCCGGGCTTTGGTGTAAAGAAATTCAGAACCTACTGAGGTTCGTAAGGGGGAGCGAGGTATCGGCATTATCGGGATCCGGGATAGCGGGGTCTGAGTGTACTCGGGGGGAGCGTTAAGTCGGGCGACACCCGGATGTGGTAACCTATCTAATGTGTAGTCGACAGGGGTATGCCCAACGCTAGGACAAAAGTAGACACTTATCTGTAATTAGTAAGCACTTTTTTGTATGAAGGAAAAAAGTCTGGCGACACCCAGAATATTGCCTACGGGAAATTCAACTTTCAGATTTATAACTTACAATTTAATCAGGAGTAGAGAAAGAAAAGGAAGAAGGAGCTATATGCTTAGAGTAGTTGAGGCACAGTATCTAGAATACAAGTGTTGAGCCAGAGTGCCTGGTCTCAATTCGCCCGGAGGAGCACTACCTAGTAAGGTGTTGATTCACCTCCGGCAGCGATTACAGCACGCAAACGATCTGGCATGCTGTGGATAAGCCCAACTAGTCTATCTGCTCCAATCTGCCCCCAAATAGTCTTTAAACACATTTGGAAAGTAGGAATGTCACCAATCCGCCCCCATGTCTCACCTAACTCTGTCTCCAAATCCATCCAGAGTGCTTCAATTAAATTCAAATCAGGCGATTGAGCAGGCCATGGCACTGCATCTATCTCATTCTTTTGTCTATATATCCTTGCATACTTCTGATGGCCTGGGGCCCCATCTTCAATCACTCGTGTCCACCCATATTCTTCACAGCATTGATGCCAGAACGGTACCAAATATGGCTCCATTACAGTCTCTACATACATAGCAGAGTCCAACTTTGCCTTTCCTGGTATGAAAACTAATTCTGACTTGGTAGTGCAGCAAAAGCCACCCCAGGCCATGGTAGATTCCCTTCCTTGCTCAAAGGTTTGATCTATACAATTGATATGAAATTCTTCATCAGGTTTTTGAATAACCCATGGCCGGGGCCCAAAACCTGAGGTCGAAAAAGTTGATTCGTCCGTCCAAATCATTCTACTCCATTCTTCAAAAGTCCACCCTAGTCTCTCCTGACACCATTGGACACGTTTGGGCTTATTAGCAGGTCGAATACTAAACTTGCGGCGTGGCACACGCTTGTGATATCCAAGCTTCTCCATTACAGCCTTTACTGTCTTTGCTGAACAGGCATAGTCCATTTCAATGACAATAGCATCCCAAGAGAGTCGCCGGGTAAGGGCATCTCTAGTAACAAAGGCCACAAGGCGAGCGGTTTCAGCCGCATTGAAGATGGGTGGGCGGCCAATACGAATTTTGTTGGATGGGGTGCCGTTCTCCTTCGCTTGCTTGTAAATCTATTGCCGGCAGGTTAGTGACCGGAAAATCAACCCATACAAGGCAACTCTGGAAATTCTTTGTTATAGCATTGACTACATATTACACCTGTGTCAAAATAATGGGCTACATGCAAGTGAATTAAAGCTAAGGACATAGGAAAAGAGAAAAAAAAGGAGAGGGCTTTTATACTTTTTGACATGTTCGCCGGTCAATTCCCAGCTCTTTCCCAATCTGTCCCCAGGACCATTGAGCATTATTGTAACCTACTTCTAAGTATCTCGAGAATCCCAAGTGGAACTCTGGAGATACTGATAGGATAGGAGGGAAAGTCTCGGTGGAATATCTTCAAGAGATATAAGATAGATGAGGGACAAAAGAGAGTGACCGTTCAACTTGTAGTATATTAAAGAAGAGCGTTCCTGTGAGGCTTGAGAGACTGAATCCTTATGGGATAGCAGGCTCTTTAAATACAAATAAAACATAAGCAAATATCCTGTGCCTTACGCAAACACTTACTATGCTGAGATAGTATCGAAGCAAACAACTAAGTCCTAGAACATAGGTATACAGGCGACAGGATGTAACTAACAAAACAAGTAATGGAATCAAACAATAAGGGATCGCTACTAATGTACTAATCCAGTAGTACTAGTAGGAAAGCATAAGGTTGCCTAAAGGGTACAAGGATAGCGAAGGCTATAAGCGAACTTAGGAATAAATAACCCAATAAAAAACTATAACAAATAAGGAAAGTACAAGGTAAAAAAACAAGCGCTACTATTGTAGAACCTAAGTAGGAAACATCCAACATCAGGTAGGTATAGTAGCGAGTACAATAGGCAGATTCCGTTACATTCCCCCTAACAGAAATGAGTATTCCTGCTAGGTTTCCATCACGGATTCGTCAAGAGGTGGTAGGGTACTGGCTTCGCTCTCAGAGTAGTCTGTGTCTTGTATAGGCTTCCAAAATCCGTCAGGATCGAGTTCAGGGGAAAGGGGAATAAATTCGGGGTCTTGGAGGGTCCAGGCAGACCATACATCGTTATGGGTCCATGGGACTTCGAAGGGGATTGCCTGGTTGTAGGTATTAAACCAATAGGTCCTAATGTCATCTCTGATGGCTTCGAGATGTTCAAGTGGTTCCCAAGTGGCTTCAATTTCGTCATATCCCTTCCAGTGTATTAGGAATTGGCGCTTTCTGCGGTAGATTCTGTCATTGAGGATTTTTTCAACGGCCTATAGCTCATTGCCTGAGGCATCGATAACGACAGGCTGTTGAGGGTGTAGTGTAGGAAGGCCAGGGAACGCTTCGAGGTTTGGTCTGAGGTATATCCTGAGGTGGGTTCGATGGATCCATGGGTGAATACCTTTCATGATATCGTGGAGGACGAGCTTGTAGTTGTTATATTTGTCTGGTCCTTCGCTAACATTGAAGGGTCCTAGCCATGGTCCAACTAGTTTATGGTTTCGTCCTATTTTGTGTACATATGGGGAAGATTTTAGGGTGACTTCTGTGGTGCCTGGGATTATAGGAGGTCCATCCTTTCTTCTGTTTTCGCTAGTGGTAGTCTGGCGGGCTCTGGCTTTCTTGAGTGCTGTCCTGGCGAGTTGCTGGTTCTTAGTGATTTGTGTGGCGATTTCGTCAGCAGCAGGGACTGCTGTGGGCGAGACTTTGACACTTGGAAGAAGGTTGATGATTCGTCCAAAGGTAATCTCGAAGGGGGATAGTTCTGTGCTGTCACTGGGGGCGGCATTGATTGCACTCTGGACATGTGGTTGGTGGCGAACCCACTTTGATCCTTTTGGTCCTATGTAGTTCCTAAGGCATTGGCGGACTGTCCTTATCCTGCGTTCAGTCTGGCCATTGGTCTGGTGATGGTATACTGTAGCCATGTTAAGATCAATCTTGATATTGGCCATGAGTTGTATCCAGAAGCGTGAGGTGAATTTGGGGTCTCTGTCAGAGACAATAGAGGTAGGGAAACCGTGGGTCGAAAAGACTCTTTCAATGAGGAGAGTTGCTGTCTCGACAACTGTGATGTTTTTGGAGACTGGGATAAGGTAGGTGAATCCAGAGAATCAGTCAAGGACAACAAGGATCAGGTCCTTGTTGCTGTCGTGAGGGAAGGGTCCTGCAAAGTCGATAGCTAAGGAGGAGAAGGGTTCTCTGGGGACAGGAAGAGGGGTGACGGATCCCTCAGGGACAGTGGTAGGTTGTTTGTTCATCTGTCAAAGGTGGCATCTGCCGCCATAATCTCTAAAATCGTTTCTCATAGAGAACCAGTAGAAGTGTCTGGAGGCGTACTTGTAACACTTCTGGCCTCCCATGTGTGCCATCTGTTCATGGGTAATTCGAATAATTTCGCTTCTTATGTTGTGTCCCTGGTGGGCGGCTTCATAAGGGATATATGGACAATCTCTATTGTTATCCTCCCCCCTTTTGATCAGAATTCCGTCACAGAGTAACCAATCAGGGTGCTTATCATTTTTGCTAACGGTATCGAAGAGGGGATCAGACTGGATGGCTTTTCTGATACTGTTGTACCACTTTCCTTTGAGGTATGTGGTGAGCTGGAAGGCGCGGACATCGAGGGCCTTGGCAGGTTCATGTTAGGCGGGAGCCTATCTCAAAGTCTTGCGAGATAACTCAGGCCGATAATCTTAATCGTAGACGGAGATTTGTCTAGGAAGGCTCAATGATTCAAAATAGAGGTAGGTAAAGTGATAAAGATTTTTCTAGCGTAAAAACTTTTATTGATAAGATCTCTTCTCCGTTGCTTGATAATGTTCAAATAGCTCGGGAGGCATCTTAAGTTCAGAGCTCCATACATCCTTCTGTCATGTATAAAATAACTATGATCTGGATGAGAGTTGAACCCAGGACCTTAAGTATTCAGTCCTAAAGTAAACCAATTAGGCTACTATCATACTAACTAAGTACCTGCTAACAACTCCAGCTTTTGTTCTAAAAGTGCGAACACCATGTGACTCTGACAATTCTGTTATCTCACTTCAACTTCCGAATCGCAACACCATGGAATTAACTGACGGTGCTCCCACACATCAGTCCATTGGTTACGATCCATCTTCGTCGGCATGGAGTTTTGCTTACCATTTGCATACGCAGAATGGTCTCCATGATCGAACCAACAAAGGGGGCAGCTTTGTTATCGAACCTCTCAGCATTGCAGACATATTCTGCAACCGACATCTGCGAGGCATAAGATAGACTGGTCAGGATAATCGCTCCAATAGCCATTATCCCTCCATAGTCATATCGTTATCGTATGGTTCCGTCAGTATCTGTAAGATACTATTGACACATGTGAGTGTGGGTATGCCTGATTGCTCAGACTACCTCATCCGACAATACCATTCACTTCTGCGACTTTCATCGCGAGAGCGTGGAGTATAGAATGTATTGCCTAACCATTGTCCGTAAAAACGTCCCGTTACTTAGTGACCACTTTCGCGACTCTTGTCTTTAGTGCTCAGTAACTTTATGCGACGTCGACCGATTTGGCTCGAACCACTTGCATAAGCTCGCCAAAGGTCTTCCCTCATATATCCTGCGAACGGGATCCGGTCGGACGGACGGCCGCGACGTATACGGGGTTACGAGGAGGGCTCCAATAACCATGTCTTTTATGAGGAGACGCAACTACGGCGGCATCTGTCGATGTAGCGCCGTCCCAACGCTGGTGCGGGAGGGGGGTGTTGGCTTGTCTTTTTTGAACTCAGAATCCTAAGGTAGGGTAACTATAGGTCTTTATTCACTAATAGAAGGCTAAGCCTCCCGGTATGCCTAACAGTTCATCAGGGAATGGATCGCTTTAGTCCATTGGGGCATCAGGGGTAGGTAGGTCCTCTTCACTAGAGGCAGAATAAGAGACAGGTAGGTTTCCAGAATCAATCACAGTGTGGAAGACTGGATATCCATCGTCATCATTGAGAGGGGGTGGTACTGCCCATAGATGTTCAAATCTTCGCTTTGGATGATGAGGGGAGACATAGCTGGAGGTTGAGTAGAGGGGTCTCCTTGATGGAATATCTCTGGGGCCTGAAGGGTAGTATTGTCGGTCCTTTCCTTCCATATGTGCATCGCATTCATCCCATACACATGATGTCCAGTGTTTAGCTCTGTGGCTAGCTGATTGAAGAAAAGCGTCAAGTTCGTTTCTGGGAGGAATGGGGGTGATTG